>Ga0302180_10001526_pt1 | contig 18463 bp, 19 predicted proteins | sample I_Palsa_E3_2_FD_200575 | JGI IMG/M metagenome (GOLD analysis project Ga0302180, IMG submission 200575) | Peat permafrost microbial communities from Stordalen Mire near Abisko, Sweden - I_Palsa_E3_2 | ecosystem: Environmental > Terrestrial > Soil > Palsa > Peat permafrost | place: Sweden... | reverse complement strand
ACCGAAGCGGACTACGATGAGATCCCCGAACGCAACAAAGGATTCTGGTCGGTCAAAGCATCGGGTCGAAGCTTCGGCACCGATTCGCCGGTCACCGCGATCGACGAGCGAATCGCGCCACAAGACGGTGACATCGTCGTGCGTAAGACTCGTGTCGGCGCGTTTTCGACCACCGACTTAGCGCAACAATTGCGCCGGCGCGGCATCGATACGCTGATCCTCGCGGGCATTAGCACGAGCGGCGTCGTGCTGTCGACCATCCGCGATGCCGCCGATCACGATTACCGCCTGGTTGTCCTAGCTGACGCGTGCGCCGACCCGCAGGCCGACGTGCACACGCTCCTCATGGAAAAAGTCTTCCCGCGTCAAGCTGATGTCATAATGACCGCGGAACTCGATACGCTATTCTCGTAGCCGCTCACGCAAGCGTCGTTCCCTTCGTTTCCGGCGCCCAGCGCAGCGCGATGGCGAGCCCGGCGACCGAGAGCGCGAGACCGCCGGCAATGATGCCGGTGACACCGTACCGTGCAAGAACCAGCGGAAGCGCGAACGTTCCAACGAAGGCGCCGATACGGCTGACCCCCGCCGCGACGCCGGTCGCCGTCGCGCGGATCGACGTCGGAAAGAGTTCGGTCGGATAGGTCAATTCGAGCCCTGCGGCAGCGCCGATGCCGATCGCGTAAGCAACGAACGCGGCGACTACGATCGCCGTCTTCCCCGACAAGAGCAGCGCAAATGCAACCGCGGCGATCGCGAATCCGGCGATGCACAGCGGGCGCCGCCCCCAGCGCTCCACGAGCGGTAACGACGCAATCGATCCAACCAGAAACGCAAAGGTAATCGCCACGCTGCCGGCCGGCGAGGATTGGTCGGCCAACCCGAGCGCGCCAAGTACCGCCGGTGCAAAGGTGTAGATCGCAAAGAGCGGCACGACCTGGAGCAGCCACATCACGGACACGAATACCAATCGCCCAAAATATTCCGGTCGAAAGAGCGTTGCGAACGACGCGCGCTCGACATCCCCGGAGGTATGTGCGGCGATCCACATCGGTGTCTCGGGCGCACTGGCGCGCAGCCACAGGCCGATGACGGCGACCAGCGCCGGACTGGCTAGTATCCACTTCCAACTCTGCGGCCCGGTCCCAAGCAACGCGTAACCCGCGACGTACGCCACGGCTGCCCCGAAAAACCAGGCGACTTGCATCCCGTTCACCGCCGCGCCGCGCAGTCGCGCGGGCGCATATTCGGCGATCAACGCGCCGGCGATCGGGTAGTCGGCGCCGATCGCCACGCCGAGCACGAAACGCAGCGCGATGAGCTGCCACACCTCGACAACGAAGATTTGCGCGAGCGAGGCGACGACGAAGACGGCGAGATCCGCGATCATCAGGACGCGCCGTCCATAGCGATCGGTGTAACGGCCGCAGATGGGCGCACCGACGAGAATGCCGAGTAGTGTCGCCGCTCCTAGTAGGCCGGTCGTCGCCGGATTCAGCGAAAACTGAGGTTGCAGCGTCGTCAGCGCAAGACCGACACTGCTCAGAATGTATCCGTCGCAGAATAGGCCGACGTTGGCGTAGACCAGTAGCTTTAGCTTGATGACGCTTTTTTGCTGCCCCGGGTCCCGATTGACCTTCCGTAGAACAACCGCGCCATGGCTGCGCGCTTACCGGTGATCTTTTTCGGACATGGCAACCCGATGAATGCGCTGGATAACAATCCCTATGCGAAAGCGTGGCAGGGGCTCGGTGCGCAGTTGCCGCGGCCGCGTGCGATCCTCGCAATCTCGGCGCATTGGTATGTGCCCGCGACGCTGGTCACCGCGAGCGAACACCCGCGAACGATCCACGATTTCGGCGGCTTTCCGCGCGAATTGTACGCGATGCAGTATCCCGCTCCGGGCGATCTCGGCCTCGCGGCGCGCGTCACTGAGTTGCTTGCACCATACGGGGCGATGGGTGACAAAGATTGGGGACTCGATCACGGCACGTGGTCCGTCCTCTGCCACGTCTATCCCAAGGCCGACATCCCCGTCGTGCAACTCAGCATCGATGAAACGCTCGCGCCGGGGTTGCATTTCGAGATCGGCACGCAACTGCGGCCGCTGCGCGACGAAGGCGTGATGATCGTCGGCTCCGGCAACATCGTACACAACCTACACGCGTTCGCCTGGGGCCGGCATCCAGTCGAGCCGTTCGATTGGGCGCGGCGCTTTGAGACCAAAGCGCGTGAACTCTTGCTCGCCCGCAATTTCGATCCGCTCATCGAATACGAATCGCTCGGTGGAGATGCGCAGCTCTCCGCACCGACGCCGGATCACTATCTGCCGCTGCTCTATGCGATGGGCGCCTCGGACGAGCGCGATCGCGTGAGCTTCCCCGTCGAAGGGATCGACGGCGGTTCCGTGTCGATGCTCTCGGTGCTTTTTTCTTAGCGCCGGCGCAACGCGGCGGCAATCAGACGACCGGCGAGGTCAGCACATTTCGGTGCTTCACGTGAAAGCCACATGGCCTCGCCCCAGTTGCGCGGATTGAGGATCGCGCGGGCCGGATGCAGCCAAGCACTGGAAAGTTCGTTCTGAGGCGTGTCGAGGATCACGCGAACGACCGCAAGCGACTCCACCAGGATCCGCGCGCTCTCCATGTCGACGCCGGCGAAGCCGCGCCCCGCCCACACGGCGCGATCGGCGCCGTTGATCAGCGTCGCGCTGGTGAGCAGCGGCGCGTCGACGGCTACGCAACCGAGTTCTCGCGCCGCCCGGCGCAGACGCAGCGTCCAATCCGGATCGCAGTCGACCGTTACTCCGTCGGTGGTGCTGATGGACGACGGAATCAGCACCGTTCCCGTCGGTAGATCCGTGCGCAACCCGCCGGCAAGTCCGCAACTGATCGCGCAACGCCCAAGTGCGGATGCCCGTAGCCGCGCGAGCCCAATACCGGACTCGACAACGTGGGCTTGCGGCGCATGGCGTCGCACCGCGCGTGCTTCGAGACTGGTCGCCGCGACAATCGCCGGCTCCTCAGGCAGCGTAGCCATGATCTCGATACCAAACGATTGCGTTCACCAGTGCGTCGATGACCGGGCGCACCCCAACGCCTAGCGCGTGCTCTGCCTTCATTGAGTCGACCGAATCGGCGAACATCTGCCGCCGCGACATCCGCACCCCTTCCAGTGGAACGAACGGCGTCGCCCCGCTCACGCGACAACGCACTTCGTCGAGCCAGGCAGCGGTATACATCAGCGCGACCGGCGCTCGCACGCGCGGCACCGGGCGACCGGTGAGTTCCGCAAGCAAGTCCCAAAGGGCATCGAAGGTGAAGTTCTCACCGCCGATTACGTACCGTTCGCCGATCGAACCGCGCTCGAGCGCCGCGACGTGCGCCTGGGCCACTTGCTCGACGTCGACGAGGTTCATGCCGCCGCTAGCGGGCGGTCGCGCAATCATCCTCCCGCGCATGAAATCGACGATCATCGCGCCGGTCGGCGTCGGTTTCCAATCGCCCGTCCCCACCGGTGCGGTCGGCAACACCGCAACCGTCGGAAGCCGGCTTGCGAAGGCCGCGCGCTCTTGCACGATCTTCGACGCGTGATAATCCAGCGTGTGCGATGTAAACACGTGCGCCTCTCCATCCAGCGTCGCCGAGCTGGAGGTGAGCACCGCCCGTTCGACCCCGGCGAGATGCGCAGCGGCGAAGAGTCCCTCGGTGCCAAGCACGTTGGTCCGGCGGATCGCCTCACGGTCGCGCGGTCCGAACGAATACTGTGCGGCGCAGTGCACCAGATATCGGCAGTCGTCGAGCACGTGCGCGAGCGTGCCGGGTTGGGTTAGATCGCCGCTGACGATTTCAGCGCCCTCGACCGTCGCCATCGGCCCGCGGGCCAGTGCGCGCACGCGGTAGCCCGCATCAAGAAGCGCACGTAGAACGTGCGCTCCAACGAAGCCCGAGCCGCCGGTTAAGAAGACTAGATCCCGCACGATGGCGGAACCATCTTAACTGCTTCCAATTGCCGCGCGAATCGATTCCCTGATCGAGCCCGTGGTGCGAATCACCGCCGTCGGTTCGTAGCCGCAATGCGCCATGCAGTTGTTGCAGCTGGGATGCTTGCCGCGACCGTACTTGCTCCAATCGGTCTCTTCGATCAACTCTCTGTACGTTTTGGCGTAGGGAGCATCGCTCATCAGGTAGCAGGGACGCTGCCAGCCGAACACCGTGTAGCAGGGAATCCCCCACGGCGTGCACTCAAAATCGACCTTGCCCTCGAGAAAATCCAGGTAGAGCGGGCTGTGATTGAGGCGCCACTCCTTGCGCTTGTCACCGGCAAAGGCCTCACGAAAAATCTCGCGCGTACGCTCGACGCCCAAGAAATTGTCCTGATCGGGCGCCTTCTCGTACGCATAGCCCGGCGAGATCTGCATCATGTCGACTTTCAAATCATTGTTGAGATAGTCGAGCACGGCGCGAATCGACTTGGCATCATCACGATCGAAGAACGTCGTGTTGGTGATAACCTTGAAGCCCTTCTCCTTGGCAACTTTGATTGCTGAAATCGCCTTTTCGAAGACACCCTCGCGGCAGACCGACTCGTCGTGCTCCGCTTTGAGCCCGTCGAGGTGGATCATCCACGAAAAATAGGGCGACGGCTTGAACTGATCGATCTTCTTTTCGAGCAGCAACGCATTGGTGCAGAGGAAGACGAATTTCTTGCGCTTGAGCAGTTCTTCGACGATCTGCGGCATCTGATCGTGGATGAGCGGCTCACCGCCGGCGATCGAGACACACGGGGCCCCGCACTCGTCGACCGCCGCCATGCATTCCTCAACGCTCAGACGTTTGCGCAGCACATCCGTCGGATGCGAAATCTTCCCGCAGCCGGCGCAGGCGAGGTTGCACTGCAGTAGAGGCTCGAGCTCCAGGACGAGAGGATACTTCTCCTCGCCGCGCACCTTCTTACCGAAGATGTAGCTGCCGACTGTTAGCTTCTCTTGTAACGAACTCAATCGCGTCTCGCTTCTCGGTCGCCAGCGCCATCAAAGGGAACACGTGGCGATACAGATGATAGTTTAGGTAGAAATCGCGGGGGAACCCGGTCCCCGTAAAATGCGGCTCTTCCCAGGTTCCATCGTGGGTTTGAGTCTCCTTGATATAGGCAAGACCCCGCCGCGCCGCCGCGTGGTCGCCCAGCCCGGCGATCTGCAATGCGTTGACCGCCCAGGCCGTTTGCGAGGCCGTGCTCGCACCCACGCCTGCGAACGATTCATCGACGTACGAATGACAACTTTCACCCCAGCCGCCATCAGCATTTTGCTTCGAGATCAACCAGGCGGCGCCACGTTCGACCATATCGTTTCCGGTTCGCAGTGCGCCCAGCGCCGAGATCGCGCACCAGGTGCCATAGATGAAGTTCACCCCCCAGCGGCCCCACCAAGATCCGTCGGCGCGCTGCGTCGCGCGCAGATACTTTACAGCACTTGCGACATCGCCATCGCGTGTGTTGCGTCCGAGGAATGCCAGCATCTCACCCACGTGAGCGGTCACGTCTTCGGTCGGCGGGTCGATCAGCGCACCGAAATCGGCGAATGGCATGCGATAGAGCAACTCGCGTGTATTGTCGCGATCGAATGCGGCCCAGCCGCCGTTGCGCGAACGCATTGCAAGCGTCCAGGCCGTCCCGCTCTCCACCGCCTCCGCCACGACATCAGGTTCGCCCGCCTCGATTAATGCGAGCACAACGACCGCGGTGTCGTCGATGTCGGGGTAGGCATCATTGTCGAACTCGAACGCCCAGCCGTTGCCGCCGCGAAAGTCGCTGCGCACGCGCCAATCGCCGGGCGCATCTGCGGCGATCTGCTCGCGCAATAGCCAGTGTACCGCACGCTGCATCGCCGGATGATCCGGCTTGAGCCCCGCGAGCGCAAGCGCGCGCAGTGCCCACGCAGTATCCCAAACCGGCGACATGCACGCCTGCACTCGCCAGCCATCGCGATCATGGATGATGAACCGGTCGAAACCGTCAAGACCCTTGCGGACGATGGGATCGTCGAGCCCGTGGCCCATCAGGTCGAGCGCGATCAATGAATAGACCCACGGCGGTTGAATCCCACCCCAACTGCCGTCGGCTTCTTGGCGCTCGACGATCCACTGTGTCACGTCGCGCATTGCCGCAGCACGCCACCGATTGCCCGAAAAACGGTCGTAGAACTTGAGTGCGCCGTCGAGCCACCACATCCAACCCGATCCGGGTACGTGGTGCATCGCCCGCTGCGTGCCCGGGTTGATCACTTCGCCGACATCGACGCCCAGCGGCCGCACCGGACGCTTGGAGACAACGATCGTCAGCGGCGCCACCGTTCCGCGCGCCCAGCAGGCAAAATCGTAAACATTGAACGGCATCCACAGCGGGAAGTACACCATCTCCGGCGGCAGTGAGGGAATACCGTCCCATGGATACACGCCAAAAAGCGCGAGCCAGATCTTGGTGAACACGCGCGCTTGCGCGAGGCCACCCATGCGCCCGATCACGCGCAGCGCGCGCTGCATCGGATCGCATTCGGGGTCGACCCCAAGAACTTTGAGCGCAACGTAGGCTTCGATCGTGGTGCTCAAGTCGGCGGGACCTTCGTAGTAAAGCGCCCACGAACCGTCCTCGCGTTGGCAGCCCAGCATGTGCGCGATCGCGCCCTCGCGGATCGCCTCTACGTCCACGCCGAGAAAACGGTAGAGCAAGATTTGCTCCGCCGTCATCGTCACGTTGGTCTCGAGTTCGCCGCTCCACCAACCCTCGGGCGCCTGCTGCGCGAGAAGCCAGTCGACGCCGCGTTCGAGCGCATCAGCCACAGGGAACCTCCGCAAGAATTGCCTCCGCGGCGGCGATTCCGCTACGGACCGCCGATTCCATCGTGTCGGGCCACCCGGTTTGCGTCCACGACCCCGCGATTGCCACGCGCGGATGCGCCGTCCGCTGCAGCGTTCGCGGCGCGCCGGGACGCGGCAGGTACGTTGCTTCGGGGTTTCGCGTCGCCGCCGCGTGCACAACGCGCCCTCCCCGTAGTGCCGGGACAAACGCGCACAATTCTTGCCAAGCGAGGCGCTCTAGTTCCGCGGTCGGCACGGTGAGCACATCGCCGGCGGCGCTGATGCTGCAGCACACATAGCCTTCATCTTTTTCGAAGATCCACTGGAGCGGCGAATCGAGCACCGCGGCAAAATCAAAGCCCAACGCACCGCGATCGTGCCAGAGGTGCACGTCGACAATCGGATACGGATCGTATGTGTCCAAGGCGCGAACACCAAAGCGCTCGGGCGAGCCGAGCAGCTTTGCGGTCGTGCGCGGTGAGACCGCGAGCACCACGGCGTCAAAGCGCACTCGTCGCTCTTGTGGCAGTAGCAACTCGATCCCGTCGTCGCCGGCTTCCATCGCAAGGACCCCTGTCGACAGATGCACCGCCGAAATACGTGCGGCAGCGGCGGCGGCGACGTGCGCCAGCGGCACGGTTGAAAAACCGAATCGCGCTGCAGACGCGTTACTGAGGAAGGCCGTCGCAATCACGAAGAGCGCATCGGTCGCGCTCACGCGATCGAACGACGCGTTGAGGGCCGGAATGAAGAATGGATCCCAGAAGGCGCGCCGCGTCGCATCGTTCTGACCGTTGCGCTCGAGCCATTGCTCGAAGGTGAGATCCGCAGCCGGATGTCGCGCGATCGCCGCGCTCGCAAGCGCGCGCGCCACGCGTACGCGTCCGCCGACATCGAGGTGGGCGTAGCCGGCGAACGAGACGAGCAGATGAAAGGGCGCCGGCAGCGGCGCAGCCCGAAGCCGGCTGCTGGTGCCGTCGCGCGCGAGGACCAGCGCATCGAAGCGGGTTTGTTCGCGTAGCGCATGACCCATCCCGACGCGCTCGACGAACGCGATAAAGCGATCGCAGCAGTGCAAGTACACGTGCTGGCCATTGTCGATTTCCCGGCCGCCGACCTCAAATGACGTCGCGCGTCCGCCGAGCAGTCTCGTGCGTTCGAAGACTTCCACCTCATAGCCGCGCTCTTGGAGTTCGAGCGCAGCCGCAAGTCCAGCAAGGCCCGCACCAACGATCGCTACGCGCTTAGGGCTCACAGCCCTAGCCACGCCCGAACCATCGCCCCGATCTTCTCGGTGCTGGAAAGCCCGGCGCGCTCGTGCAACGGCAGCGCGGGATCGCGCTCGATCTTCTCGAGAATCCGTTCGTAGATCCCGGCCATCGTCCGCACGCACGCCGCGGGCCGCCGGTCGAGGTAGCGCAACACTTCGTAGCCGCGCGCGAAATATTCGCGCGCCCGCTGCGCCTCGAAGGCGACCAGCGCATCCCACCTCGGCACGGCATTCCAACTCATCAGCGACGCCTCAGGAATCTCGAACCGTCGCAGATCCTCTTGCGGCAAATAAATGCGTCCGAGCCCAATATCCTCACGCACGTCGCGCAAGATGTTGGTTAGTTGCAACGCGATGCCCAGATCGTCGGCACGCTCGAGCGCTGCATCGTCCTCAAAGCCAAAAATTCGCACGCACATGCGCCCGACGACTGATGCTACGAGGTTACAATACGATCGCAGTTCCTCCCAGGTTTGGTAGCGTAGTTTCGTTCCGTCCATCTCGACGCCGTCGATAAGCATCTGCAGTTCGCGCTCGGGGATGGCGAAACGATCGACGGCCACGGCAAGCACCTGCATGACGGCGTCATCGTCCGCGTACTCGCCGCGAACGCACTTCGCGATGCGTTCGCGGTGCCGCAGCAATCGACCGGGTAAGTCTGGCGCGTGCGCGACGGCATCCGCCTCGTCATCAACTTGGCGCGCGAAATCGTAGAGCGCGTAGATCGCGTTACGTTGCTCGCGTGGTAGTGAGATGAATCCCCAGTAGAAGTTTTTTGCCTCGCGCCGCGCCATATCGTGGCAGTAGCGCTCGGCATCGGCGAGGCTAAGTGCTACCGACATATCTCCCGCTTTTGCCGGCGCGCAGCGAACTGCCGAGCGCGCGCACCAGGATCGCAACTCGGTCTCGGCCACTCACCGTCGGCCGCCGCACTTCGGTGTGGTAATCGATGTCTTCGATGGCCTTGCAGATGGCAAGGCCACCCATGCGATAGAGACGTAGCTGCAAGGCTAGCGGAAACGGCACCATCGTTTCGAGCGCTCGCCCCGAATCGAGCAAACGTCGCGCCCGCTCGACCAGCCCACGAACGGCGCCGGAAGTCCCGGCTGCGGTGACCTCTTCGCCGAGCAGATAGCGCCGGCCGATGAGTGCATCGCGCTTGACGTCCTGGGCATGATTGGCCAGTTGCAGCCCAATGCAGACGTCATCGGAGAGGGCCTGTGCGGCTGGACCGTCGACGCCGAAGATGCCCAGAACCATGCGCCCGACCGGAGCGGCAGAAAGCCTGCAGTAGGCCTCGAGCTGTGGCCAGGTTTGGTATGCCGTAGCCTCCTGGTCCAACCGGTTGGCCTCGATCAAGTCGAAGAACGGTTCGGGCGAAATCGCTGCACGCGCGACCGTTTCACGCAGCGCATATAGCACCGGATGCACCGGCGTCGTGCCGGTAAACATCGCGTGCACCTCGGTTCGCCAACGTCCGAGTCGTTCTAGTGCCTCATGGCGCGAAGCGCTTTCATCTCCCAGATCATCAGTCGTTCGGCAGAACGCGTAGACGCGCGCCAGATCACGCCGAATATCGGGACTTACGAGGCCCGAAGCTACGATGAAGTTCTCGTAGTGACGCCGCGTGAGTTCGCGGCAATATGCATCCGCCGCCGTGAGCGCAACGTCGCTCATTGTTCAACCAGCAGGTCGGTCGACTTCAACTCTTCGATGGAGCGTATACCCAGCGCAAACATTGCGACGCGCATCACTTCGACAATTTCGCGTGCCAGGTCGTGCACTTCATCAAAGCCTTGCGCGGCGGCACGTAAGAACGGGCCCGCGATACCGATTAAGTCGGCCCCCAGCGCGATCGCCTTGGTGGCATCGAGCCCTTCGCGAATGCCGCCGCTGGCAATGATGAGCCCCTCCGGCACGGCGGCACGAGCATCCCGCACGCATTCCGCAGTCGGAATTCCCCACGCAGCGAACTGCGCCGCCACGCGAATGCGCCACGATTCATGCGTGCGATGACGTTCGACTTCACTCCACGACGTGCCGCCTGCGCCGGCGACATCGACACCGGCGACGCCGCACTCGAAGAGCGCACGGACAACGTCTGCGCTCAGGCCCCACCCGACCTCCTTGACGAGCACCGGAACGTCCAAGCCGCTGCACAGTTCTCCGATACGTTCCAACAGCCCGCGAAAATCCGTGTCACCTCCGGGTTGCAACGCTTCCTGCAGCGGATTCAAGTGAAGCACCAACCCATCGGCGTTCACGAGCTTGACTAAATGCCGGCATTGCGGTACACCGTACCCTTTGTTCAACTGAACGGCGCCAAGATTCGCAAAAAGCAAAACGTCGGGAGCGACGGAGCGTACGTCAAAGCTCTCGATCGTGCTTGGATCCTCAAGCAAGACTCGTCCCGAACCCAGACCCATAGCGAGCCCGAATTCTTGCGCAACGCGCGCCAACGTCCGATTGACGCCGGTCGCTTCGGGCGTGCCGCCGGTCATGCACGAGATCAACAGCGGAGCACGCAGCGTGCGGCCGAAATGCGTAACGCTCAGATCAACGTCGGCAAGCGCGATCTCCGGCAATGCACAGTGCTCGAATCGGTAACGCTCGAAACCTGCGCTGACGCCTTTTCCGCGAACATCCTGCTCGAGATTGATCCGTAAGTGCTCAGCCTTTCTCGACGTGCTGCCGTCCCCCGATCGGCTGCGCTCAGTTCCCTGCTGCAAGCTCGTACGTGATCTCCTTGAATTCCGCTACATAGACACGCTCTAGCGACGAAGATTCAACGATGGACACAGCTTTCGCTGCATAGCGCTTTGCCAAGGGGCTCGAAGCGTCCCGAGCTTGGCTCGCGAGTTGCATGATCGCCCCGAGCAGCCGCCCGGCGCGAGCCAAGACGTCCTCCAGTTGCGGAGGGGCGTCGGCCATGATGGCACCGGCCCGCAAACTCAGCGCAAGCATGAGCGGTTGCGTCCCCGCATACGCGACTCGCAGGCGGCGTCTGGTTCGCGTGAGCACGCTCGCGCGAATCAGACGATTGCGCTGCTCGATTCCATGGAGAACCGCTTGCGCAAGCACGAACCCTACATCCAGGACGCGATCGCCGTGCACCGCATCTTTGGCGAGCAGGCCCAACCCCAATGCATGGAATGCATCGCCGGCGTTCAAGGTTTGCGCAAGGCCCCATATCGACGACGTCGTTTCGCGTTCGAACGAAAGTGTCGGCGCCATCTGCAGTTCGTCGTGAAGCACCGAGAAGCGATGGAGACACTCGACCGACGCCGCGACGGGTACTGCCGTGTGCGAATCGCCTCCACAGGCATCACACGCCCACAGCACGAGACTCGCGCAAAGCGGGTCGGCGTACTCGAACGAGTGGCGCATAATGCGCTCGAAAACGCTGCTGAATTGCACGTCCGCGTCCCGTAAATATTCCAGCGTACGCGCTTGTCGCTCGCGCAAAAGAGCTAATTGCAAAAGGGTGCAGTCTCCTATGTCCTCGCGAAGGAACCATGCGTTCGCTAGTGCACATAATAGCCCTCCACCTTATTGCGAGACGGCAGTGACTTCTGCTTGCGTCACGGCGCTCGCCTGATTACCCCAGGCCGAACGAACGTACGTGACGATCGAAGCGATGTCCGCGTTGGAGAGTGACTGGCCCCATGCCGGCATCATCCCGTTATAATCGGTTCCCTTTACGCTGACCTTGCCGTTGAGTCCGTATTTCACGATGTGAATGACGACCGAAGGATCGCCGGTCACCGTGGTGTTGCCGGCCAGCGGCGGGAACGTGCCTTGGACGCCTTGGCCGTTGGGTTGATGGCAGCTCGAGCAATTTTGCGTGAACAGTTTGCCGCCGGCGTTTGCGGCTACGCCATTTTGGGCTACGGCAGCCGAAGCCGTCGCCTCGGCGGCCTCGGACGGGCTGCTCGATGCCGTAGCGCCGCCTGAGCTTTTAGCACACGCCGTCAACGCGCCGATCAGCAGCAGAGCCGCAACACATGTCGTTCCAGAGCGTTTCATTGGCGTTGCGTTAGCGCGACGAATTGCACACTCCTCGTTGCAACCAGCGCCTCGAGGGCGTCGAGCGAAGGGTGCTGCGGACGCATCAAAACAACCGAGCGCCCTTCGCGCTGCGAGCGCTGGATCGCACGAGCCAGCATGAAGCGAATATAGCCGCGCGCGGTTTGGTCGTCGACCGTTTCGTCGCGTTGCACGATCGGAATGCCCGCCGCACTAAACTCGCCGGCGTCCGCATCTCCCCGCTCATCGAAGAACAACAGCCCCGTTCCATCGAGAGATTGCACGAAACGCTCGCTCGAACGCGACGCCACGCCGTCGAAGGTGCCGAAGCGCTTGCGCAGCTGCGCGAGTTGCCACTGCGTTGGCGCATTCCCGAGGTGAAGCAGCACCAGATCCCCGGCCTCCCGAGCAAGCTGGACCACCATTGCGGCCTGCGCAGCCGAAGGATCGATGTCGAACGCGATCGGCACCTTCATCTGCACGAAGGCCGCATCGATCGACGGTGCACGTCCGCACAGACCCACCACGACCGCAAGTTGCGGCGTGAGCCAATGTTCGGAGAGCAGCTGCGGACGATCGATGACGACGTCGTCGGGCGAGAAGATATCGTCAATGCGTGAATCCGAGGGATCGTGCAGCACCGCGAGCGCGCTCGGCGCGACGCGCGGCTGTAGGCTGACGCGCGGCGGCGGCGCCGTTGCGCGGCCGCTCATGTACCCTCCGACGATCGCCGCAAGCGCTAGGGCGATGATCGCGAGCCAGAAGGCCTGGGAACGCACACGCGCGAGCTCATCGCCCAAATGAGCGCGACGAGCAAGAAGTTGGCAACCAGCGAGCTGCCGCCATAGGAGATAAACGGCAACGTGATGCCGGTAAGCGGAAAGAGCCCGATCACGCCGCCGATGATGATGAAAACCTGAAATCCGAGTGTCGCAGCCATTCCGGCGCCGAGCAACTTCGCGTAGAGATCCGGCTGCGCGGTAGCGGTCGCGAACATGCGCCGCACCATCGCGACGAACACCGCGATCACGCACAGCGCGCCGAGCAGTCCAAACTCCTCGCAGAACGCGGCAAACACGTAATCGGTCGCAACATCCGGAATGAATCCAGGATGTCCGAGGCCCAGGCCCGTTCCGAAGAGGCCGCCCGCCGCAAGGCCATAGTACGCTTGCGACGATTGATAGCCGGCACCGAGCGGATCGGTGAAGGGGTTGCGCCAGACAGCTATACGGGTCTGCACGTACGGGTAGTGATGGATCGCCCAGAACGCCGCCAGCGCAAAGATGACGATACCACCGAGCACGATATCGACGCGCCGCGTCGCCACGTATAACAGCGCTGCAAACGTCGCGAGCAGAAGCGTCGCCATGCCGAGGTCACGTTGCAGCACGAGGATCGCCATCGATGCACCCCAACCGATGAAGAGCGGCCCGAGATAGCGCAGGTTGGCGCGGACCGACCACGGCCTCGCCTGCGCGATGACGTCGGCGGTTTCGCCCAAGTACGCGGCGAGAAAAAACACGATGAACAGCTTGATGAGCTCTATCGGTTCGTACTGCACGGGTCCGAGTTTGATCCACAACCGCGCGCCGTTGACTTCTTGACCGAACAAGAGCAGCAGCGCAAAGAGCACCAACGAACCGACGACCCAAAGATACTTGTAACTGGCGAAGCGCCGGAAGTGCGTGAATGCAGGGCCGGCGGCCACGGCCAGGATCAACGACACCAAAAGCCACCATTGCTGGCGTTGTGCAAGATCGGGCGCAAGCCGCGCAACGAGCAGCAGGCCCAGGCCCGCGAGCATCACCGCAAGCGCAGGCAGGTAGTCGTCGCGCTGCGTGCGTGCCGGTTGCAGCACAACCCACGCGAGCGCGAGCAGCGCCAATGCCAAAAGCAGCCACGGCGGTCCGATCGAGCCCGCGGGCGCGTACGCGAGCATCAATGCCGTCGCAGCGAGCGCGGCGATCATTGGGAGCGCCCGGCGAATGAGTAGAGCTATTGCGCCCACGCGGTTAGAAGAGCGAGGGCTAGGGTCAACATCGCGGCGGCGAGAGACGCTCGCATGACAAGATCGCGCCGATAGACGACCTCGGGTATCTCGCGCGTTCCAAGTTCTTCGATCGCGCGATCGCTCTCGTCGAAGCGCACGACCAGAAGATGTTCGTTCTCGCCGGAGCGCTCGACGTGCGTGACGAGTGCACGGCGATCGACGTCACCGCGAACGCGATGTCCCATCAAAATCATGACGTCACCCGCATCGAAGGTGACGCTGGAGACCGAAACGTCCAACGAGGAGCTCGTGCCCAGGGCGCGGCCGAGGAGCTCGTGGGCCGCTTCACTGAGCGCGTCATCACCGGTGAGCACGCTGATCTCGCCGCGATGCGCCAGGTATGCGGCGGTTCCGCCGCTGTGAATCACGCAGGCATATCCCGCGACGATCACCGCAATCGTGATCGAGCACCCGGCAGTAACGTAATCGGCATGCGACGCGCTACGCGAAAAGAGATCGCCGTTAACACGCGCAAGGGCGCCGAGCACGGCAGTCGGCGCCGCGGGCACGCGATCGACCGCGCGCCGAAAGCGCTCGGTTCGCAGGCGCCGCTCGCACTCGGCACGCAGCCGTTCGAGCGTCGCGGGGGCGGCTGCCGTACCGTCAACCGTGCCAAAACCGCGCGCAACCGCAAAGAGCCACGAGCGAGGCCCGAGCTGCAGCGAGAGACAGGAAGCGCGGTCACCGCGTATTGCTACGTCCACGGTTGCAGTTGCTCCACGATCAGCCTTGTCGTTCCAACGTCGATTTCGTCGCCCTCGCGCACTTCGATCGCGCTCTTGAGGCGACGGCCATTGAGGAACGTCCCGTTGCTGCTTTCGAGGTCGCGCACGAAAACGACTCCACCGGCAGCCTCGAGCCGCGCGTGTTTTCGGCTGACCTCGATGTCGGCCAGCACCAGTTCACAGCTCGAATCCCGGCCGATGCTGAGCGGACACAGCCCTTCGAAACGCCGTTCACGACCGAGTTCGATGACGCGCAACACCGCCTTGACCGGGACGAGGCTCGCAATCTCGGCGGGGTTGCCCCCGCGCGGACGCGCCGCGACCAGCGCGACTGCCGCCAACATGGCCGTGATCTCGAGCGTGCCGATGCGCATCTGCGCCGCGAAGGTCACTCGCGCGCCTCCAGGCGCATCTGCGTGTTCCCGAACGTGAGCACGTCGCCCGACACGACGCGGCGCAGGCCCGAGATACGCTCGCCGTTGACGAAAGTGCCGTTGGTCGAATTGAGATCTTCGACTTCAACCGCGTCCTTGGCGACTTCGAGCGTCGCATGATTGCGCGAGACGCTGGGATCCACGAGAAAGATGTCACTCTCTTCGCTGCGACCGATCGTTGCGGATTTGTCGATGAAATAGACGCCGTAGGCCGGCACGCCTTTCATCATGCGCAAGTGATAGCGCTTGGGCGGCGTAAGCGCCGGTGCATTGGGAATCGAAATCGTCACGTCGCTCGCCACCGCTACGTCGGCAAGTCCGGCTGGAATGCTTTCGCGTGAGACCATCTCCACGTTCGGCCCTCCGTCGAAGAAGTAGACGCCGACGCGCGCAGCCATATCGCGCAAGAGTTCGGCCCACTCCCGTTCGAGATAGGCGCGGTGCTCGGCCAAACGGGTGAAGTCGTCGGGGCTGACATAGACCAAATATAAGCCCGGAGCCAACATGTGCCCGTCGTCTCCGCGCGTGCGCGCCTCCATGGTCGTAACGAGCTTGCGCGCGATCTGAGCCGGCTCGAGATCACTCGGAAATGTCTTGGCAAACGTGCGCTCGATAAAAGCGGCGCATGCTTGCTCGATCCGTGCAAACCAACTCATTGCGTTGTGGAGTTACCGGTGCTCCAGTCTAGCGATAAAAAACCCATCACGGCCGTCCAACCCGGGGGGTACGAGGATGTCGCCCTCCTGGGTAATGAACGGTTCAAACGCCGCGGGAATCAAGCCGCGTTCGAAATTCGCCTTGCTCCGGAACCACTCGATTACTTCGACCGTCTCGCGTGGATCAGTCGAACACACCGCGTACACCAGCACGCCGCCCTCGTGGATCGACGGAGCTAGCGCCTCGAGCAAAGCCCGCTGCGTCAGGGCTAGCCGTTCGCCGTCGCCTGGCTGCTTCTTCCATCTGGCCTCGGGATGGCGGCCCACCACGCCGACCCCCGAGCACGGGGCGTCGATAAGCACCCGATCGAAGCGCCGGCCCGGCTCGAGGTGGGGCACGGCTGCGTCCCCGACCACAATGCTAGCGGCCACGCCGGCCTCTTCGAGGCGTGCCTCGAGCACCTGAGCCTTGCGCGTATCCCGCTCGATACAGAACAGCGTGCCCTCTGCGCCGATCCGCGCTCCGATCTGAAGCGCCTTGTTGCCCCGGCCGCTGCAGACGTCGAGAATCGCCTCCCCAGGATGTGGGTTGAGCACCGCCACCGGCATAGCGGAACTCTCCGACTGAATCCACCACGCGCCGCCCGCGCCGGCCTCGCGCTGACGTACCGCGGCAGGCTCATCCACCAGCAGCGACTCCGGAACGAAAACCGAGGGCGTGACCGCGATGCGCTGCTGGGTGAAGTCCTCGACGAGTTGATCGGGGGTGGTGCGCAGTCCGTTGACCGTCACCGCCGCGCGCGCCGGGTCGTTCACCGCCGCGCAAATCGCTTCGACTCGATCCCCGAACACCGTGCGCCACTGGCGCACCAGCCAGTTCGGTAACGAGTAACGCACGCCCAGATACTCGTCGTCATTCTCGAAGAGGTCGCGCGTCGGATCCGGCGGTCGATCGCGTAGAAATGAGCGCAACACGGCGTTGACCAAATTGGCGACGCCGCGGTGACCGTAACGCTTTGCGAGGTTCACAAACTCGAAGACCGTCGCGTGCGTGTCGGCACGCGTATAAACTAGCTCGTAGACGGCCAGCCGTAGAATTTCGAGGATGACCGGTGGGAGCTCCGCGCGGCGTTCGCCGATGAATGGCGCAAGATACCAGTCAAGCGCGCGTCGCATTTTGGCCGCACCGTAGGCAAGCTCGGTTGCAAAGGCACGGTCGCGTGGTTCGAGATTCGCCTTGCGCGCGCGGTAATCGAGGGCTTCTTGCGCGCCGCGCTCCGTCCCGGCACCTGGGGCAACGAACACGTCGCGTACCGTGTGCAGCGCGACCTCGCGCGCGTTCAAGCTCGCTCTCGATCGTGGCGCGAGCGCTCGTAGCTTTCACCGCTCATCCGCCCGCGGTTCGGTGCGATGAGTTCATCGATGACAACCCGTTCGCCGTCGACGTGCGCGCGCAGCAGTTTCACGCTCTCGCCGTCGATGAGGGCGCGCGCGCCGGGTGCGGGCGAAAACGCGCGCACTGCGTTGACGATACGCTCCGGCGGCCACGACCAATCGATGACGAGATCTTCTTTGCGTATCGGGCGTGTGATGCTGGGCTCACCTCGTTGTGGGGTTCGCGGAAGCGGGCCGCGCAGGGCGAGATCGATCGCGTCACCCAGCAAATCGGCGCCGAAAAGCGCCAGCCGGTCGTGCAGCGCTCCGTAATCGTCACCGGCGTTGATTTCAACCGGTTCTTGCAGCACGAGATCGCCGGTATCCATACCCGCGTCCATGAGCATGATCGACACGCCGGTGCGCGTTTCGCCGGCGAGCAGGGCACTCTGAATCGGCGTCGCGCCGCGGTATTGCGGCAACAGTGAGGGATGCACGTTGAGCGCGCCAAGCGCCGGAAGATCGATCAGCGCTTGCGGCAAAATCTTGCCGTACGACGCCAGCGCAAAGAGATCGTACGGTGTTTGCGCGAGCTGTGCGACCAAGGCCTTGAGTGAAGCGGGTTCGTAGACGCGAAGCCCGAGTTCGAGAGCCGCCGTTTTGACCGGCGTGGGCTGCAGCCTATGGCCACGCCCGGCCGGTCGATCGGGTTGAGTGACAACACCCGCAAGCTGCGTTTTTTCGGCGATGACGTGCAGGCTTGGAACCGCGAAGCCGCTGGTTCCAAAGAAGAGCGAACGCAATCGAGTTACGCTTCGGCCGTTTCGGCGATTTCGCGTTCCTCGTCGGTTTGCGGCAGGCGCACGTCCTTGGCTTTGTCGATGTAGAGCACGCCGTTGAGATGATCGATCTCGTGTTGCAGACACTGCGCGAACAGCCCCTCGCCCTCGAGCCGAATCTTCTCGCCGTCGCGATCGAGCCCACTCACCGCGACGCGATGGAAACGCGTGATTTCGCCGACGTATCCCGGAACCGAAAGACAGCCTTCGGTAAGTTCGACTTCCTCTTCCGCAA
>Ga0302180_10001520_pt1 | contig 18500 bp, 19 predicted proteins | sample I_Palsa_E3_2_FD_200575 | JGI IMG/M metagenome (GOLD analysis project Ga0302180, IMG submission 200575) | Peat permafrost microbial communities from Stordalen Mire near Abisko, Sweden - I_Palsa_E3_2 | ecosystem: Environmental > Terrestrial > Soil > Palsa > Peat permafrost | place: Sweden... | reverse complement strand
CTCGGATAGCCACGACGTCAACATTGTTATGTTGGAGGGACGATTCTTTGGTCCGCAATTGACGCGAATGATGAAGCGTCAATGTGTGCGTTTGGCGCGCGATCTGCGCTGTGACGTTCTCGGACTTCGGTTCGAGCAAGATCGATCAGGAGCGCTATTATTTAAGGACGCCACACCTTGTCCCGATCTCTCAATTGGCGGCCCCGCTCTGATCGATACATTGGCTGCAGCCCTATCCGGCATTCAGCCGTGATATTGCTGTGCGGAATTCCGTCGGAAAGCCCGATGCGTGCGGTGCGCAAACAATTGGATGATCTTCGCTCGCCCTACCTAATGTTTAATCAACGGGATTTCACCGACTGGTCGCTAAGCTATGCGGTCACGAGTAAGGGTGTAAGCGGCACTTTGAGTTACAAAAAGAAACGATATCCGCTTTCGGAGATCCACTCTATCTACGCTCGCCTGATGGACGATCGTTTCCTGCCGGAACTAGAGGACGAACCTGAGGGGTCTAATGCGCGAAGGCACTGTCGATCCTTGCACGATACCCTGACGAGATGGATTGAGGTCTCCGATGCACTGGTAGTCAATCGCTTATCGGCAATGAATAGCAACTCGTCTAAACCGTATCAAAGCCAACTGATTAGACGCAACGGATTTCGTACGCCGATCACTCTAGTGACCAATGATCCCCGTTCGGTACGAGTCTTCTGGCGGAAGCACAAGCGCATAATCTATAAATCGGCGAGCGGTGCACGGTCGATTGTTTCTGAGTTCACTAAAGAAGACTGTTCGCGCCTTGCGCATATCCGCTGGTGCCCGACGATGTTTCAAGAATTTGTAGATGGCACAAACATTCGAGTCCACACAATCAATAATCGGGTGTTCGCTACGGCGGCTGAAACGACGGCGATAGATTACCGCTACGCGCGCCAACAGGTAGGAACGCCAGCGCAACTGCGCGAGGTTGTTCTGTCGGCCACACTCAAGCAACGATGCTTGAGACTCGCGCGGGATCTTGGGCTGGAGTTTGCGGGCATCGATCTTAAGGTGACACCCGATGATCAAGTATATTGCTTCGAGGTCAATCCTTCTCCAGCGTTCTCTTATTATGAATCTAGCACTGGACAGCCGATCGCTGCAGCTCTCGCTTGTCATTTGACAGCGAGGTGAGTGCTAAAGGAAGGGACAGATTGTTGTCACGTCACTTGGACTGACGCGGATGCGCCGGCATCCCGTGCGACCGACGCAGGGTCTCCATGGCCTCGAGGAAATGGCGGCGCTCCTTGTCGTCAAGTCTCTCGGCGATCGCCTGAATAAAACTCTCGAAGTCGGTGGCTTGTTTGCGCGCCTTGTTGATGAGAATTGGGGCGATCGGACCGACCAGCCTGGTGAGTTGATGCAGGACCTGCGTGACCAACTCAGCTTCAAGCCGCTTGGGCGGCGCATTGGGTGGCGTCGAGGGAACATGCGGCGCGGGTGGACGCTCCGGCATGACGACCCGCGGTGCTACTGCCGCCCGTGGGCTGGAAGCAGCGGCCGGCGCCGAGCGCGATAGCGCAAGGTTTGGAAACAGTCCCACAATCGCGGCAATATCACCCTCGGTCTGATCCGGGGAATGCAGCACCGGGCGAACCGGATTCGGATAGCCCTGGAGCCGTTCCCACGCCAGCGACTGAACCTCAGCCAGCGTGAGGTAGGGCGCGCACTGCGCGTCGCCGCTTCGAAGTACTTCGAGCAAGGCGTCGGTAAACATCGTGTGGGGCAATTCTTTGGGACTTCGCGCTACGCTGTCCTTGTCTGCCGCGCAATACAGCGCAGTACCGCGACGGGGGATCTGCTGCGGGCGCCGCGGCGTGTCCTCGGCGAACGCGCCCTTGGCCTTGGCGTAAATCGCATCATCCGCTGCGCCCTGGAATTCCCGCAGCGCCTCGGCCGCAAAGCAGCAGTCGAGTATTACGAAGCGCCGAAATGAGCGCGCCCGCTCCTTAAGTACCTCGGCGAGTTCGGTTACCTTCAATCCCGTGGTGGCATCGTAGCCCATCTCGAGGCACGCCAGCGCCACGTGGTACTCCTGTCGCGATCCTGCGAAGTAGCCGTGCCCCACGTAGTAGACGATCAGATTGCAGAGTGTGCCGCGCTCGACCTGCTTGGTGATTTTCTCGAGGAACCTGCCAATGGCCACCAGCTGCTGGGAGGGCATGTGCTGCAGATCGAACAGATCGCAGATAGCCTCATCGCTCAGCGCCAGGCCGTGATCCTGGTCTTGCAGATAGGCGCGGAAATCCAGCTTCGAGCGCAGAAACGCCTCATTGGGGGCATAAGTGTCACTGTGGAGCGGAAAGCTCGATGCACCCAGCAGGATCGCTGCCGTGAAGGACTGCTCGCTCATGCGCGAACCGCGCGCTTATCCCTTTGCCCGCGTCTGCAGGGTGCTGAGGATTATTTTCTCGACATCATTGGCCGATACATTCTCGGCCGCGACGCTGCCATCAGCGCCGATCGAGACCGTGGCGCGGCGTTTTCGGAGCCAGTCAGCCACACCTTTGGCCAGTTCGAGCGCCGGGCCCTTGGCGAATTCCACCATGGCCGGCGCCGCCAGCACAGCCACCAACACCGTGCCGGCATCCTGCGACTCGGAGTCATCCTTGACGCGCGACAACTGGATGTCTTCGACTCGCCCCTTGAGCCATTGTTCGAGTTCGGTCGTCAGCCGATTGGCTTCGCCGACGTTCGGGGCATTCACGGCGATTCGAAGCGATGTGTCTGCCATGCCAACTCCCATTGCGTTGCGCAATGCATCAGGAGCATAGACCCTAAACCTGCCGTTCGCCAGCTACAGCTCCAGCATCTTCAACGCCTTAGCCAGGCTCGAGCGCATGCGCTCGAAGGAATGCGCCAGGTCCGATAATTCGTCGTGCCCGCCAATGTCAAACCCGCTGTCCTCCAGCTTCCCCATGCTCACTTCATCAGCGGTTCGGGACAGCAGATTCAGGCGCCGCGTCACCAGCACTCTGACCATGATATTCAGCACGATCAGCACCAGCGCAAATACCAGCAGTATCGACAGCATGAAGCCCCTGAGTATCTTACTGGCGCGCGCCTCCGGGGCACTCATCGGTACCGAGACGATCTGCGCGCCGAGCACCTCGTTGAGCTGCCAGTTGAAGCCGTTGTCCGGCCCATAAGCATCCAGCACATTTCGCGGGGCAGCGCTGGCCTTGCTGTGGCATTCCAGGCAGGTCGGGTTAGTGATCAGAATGGGCCGCGCAATATAGAGCGCGCGACCCATCCCGGTCTCGCGCTCGCCCACGATTTCGGCCCCTGTTTTCGGCGCATCTCGCAGGCGCGCGATCACGCCCTGCTCCCACTCGGTAGCTCGATCACGCGGATTGGTGGGATTGAGCATCGCCTCCTTATACGAGTAGTCAGTATGCGTGCGGCGCAAGGCGTTCAGATTCTCCGTTGCGGCGTAGTCGGGGATCGATTGCGGCAGGAACTTGTACTTCAGTTGATTCTCCAGCAGCGGTACGATCTGCTGCACCGTGTAATCGGAGGCCGCGGTGCTCGCATCCATCAACAGGCGCGCATTCTGCAGCACCTCCTCGCGAGCCTCGTTCTGCAGCAAATGTGACGCGATCAGGCCGGTGGCCAGCAGACACGCCGCGAAGATGAGCAGGAAGACGACGTTGAATTTCTTCGCCAGCGAAAACTTCATGGTGGCGCGGGTCCAAGCGTGGGGATATGGCGCTTCATGGCGTGGGCATCAGTTCGGCAGGGGTGACTGAATCGTTTGTGGCCGGTGGGGGCGCAGTCCGGTGCGAGTCCGAATGCTGACCATGCTCCGCGTCAAACGCGCGCCGGAACTCCGGATCCCTAAGTCTTGGCAGCATCTGCTGTAGAAAGTCCTGGCTTTCAGACATTGCCTTGAGCCAGTCGGCGACATCCGGGTACGACACTTGGCGCACTGCTACCGGCTCAGGCTTCGAAGCGCGCCCGCGATCAGCCATCGGCATCAGTGCATCCTCGAAGGAGCCCGGGAGCGCCGCCAGAAACTCCGGGGTGGGCCGAGCCAGGATCTTCAGCGTCTGACCGGCACGCCATTCCGCAAACTGATCAGACGGGACTTTAGTGGATTTTACACCCGACGGCGCGGCGCCCGTGGCCTGCACCGCCAGCTCGCCCTTTTCAGCAAACAAGGACACCACCCCTCCATCGAAGCGCAAAATGGCGCTGCCTGCAGCCAGCGCGCCCCGGAGTAGCGAGGCCTGCAGGCAGGCGTTGCCATTGGGGACGCCTGCTATTTGCGCCAGCTTGATGATTCCCCCAATGCTGTAGACCAGGACATCGCAATCGGCCGGCTTACCGCGGTCTAGTCGAACCAGAACGCGCGTGCGAGGCGCCAGACCCACAATGGTGCCGGGCGCGATTTCGATTTGAGCCGCACCGTCGGGGGTCTCAACGATATCAGCGTCGCGCAACTCAGTGCCAACGGCAGCCCGATACAGTATGGTTTGCCGGATGAGCACGATGTTGGCATCCGCGTAAGTCACGGTTGCCAGCCGTTCGGCGCTCCATGTCGCGCCGCTCGTGCCGACCACGAGGCCCACAGCCATGAACGCCCCTAAACCCCGTCGTGTCTGTACTTTATTCATCAATCGACGTGACGGCTGTCAGATGCGCCCGGCGGTGGCGGCGGCCATACCCGTGCTGGTCACGATTCCCCCGAAAACGGATCCGTCGGAGTGGGACAGGCATTGACTCGGTTCAGCCATCCCTTGAGAAACGGCGCCAGGCTGGGCTTCCTGGCAACGAGGTTCTGGTAGTACTGGATGCGCCCCTGCTTATAGAGGTTATAGACCAGAGTAGGATCGTTGTCGGACAGGGCTTGAACAGTCGCCGCTCCGATCGTACCGTCGACCACCACGTGGGCGCCCCGGTCGTTAAGGACGGTCTGCAGCAGTGCGGTCGCATTGGTTCCCGCGTTGACAAAGAAGTCGCAGACCATACTGGCCAGCTCCTGAGTGGAAAACAGGTCTCCCTGCATGCGGTCCCAGTAGCGTTGTCGATAAATGATCCCGGCCTGGGCATCGGTCAGCCCCTTGAGATTATCCGAAGTAGGTTCAATGCCGAGTAGGCCGTGCGCATTCTCCTGGAACACGGCCATGGTAATGCCCTTGTTCGTCTCCCCGCCGGGGTCGTCGGGATCATCCACATAGCCGCCCTCGAACTTGAGCAATAGCGGCAGGAAGAGATCAAAACTTGCCATGACGTCACTCCCCGGTATCAGTGCGCTCATAGAACAGCCGCGTACGCGCAGCCATCAAAGCTGGCCGAGTTCCTGACGCAGCTCATTCAACCGCGCCTCTGTGATATCCGCCAGGGTTGTCACGCGGATCAGAGGCGCGAGGGTACCGTCGGCGCTCAGCTTTGCATCCAGATCGGCCTTTGACTGGCGATAACGCAGCCATGCGCTCTGCGCGGTCTGAAGCAGCACACGCTGATCGGGGGGTAACTTACCATGCAAGGTTTGGTATACCGCCTGGAGTGTAGCGCTTACCGATTGATAACGCGCATTCGCGCATTGGCGCATCTGGGCCGTGCTGACGGCATTGACGCAGTCTGGATTCGCCTCCTGGGACTCGGCAGAGTCCGGGACTGCCGCCCAGGTCACAGGCGCGATGCTCGAGCAGAGCCATGCCCAGAGAATCAATGTCGCGTACCCGAATCGAGATTGCGCGCGTCTCCTATCCATCCGATCGATACCTCTCCGTGATCGCACCGCGCAGCCGATGGATCTTCACGTTAGACTCAGCCTTTGATCAGGGCTCGATATTACGCCGCAATATTATGTGCTGCATCGCCGCGATCCCGGCCGATGAGCCGTCGGCAAGGGAGAACAGGTGCCCGACGGTAAGAACGTAGCCCTGTTCCTGGATGGAACCTGGAACACCGTCGACGACGATACCAACGTCTGGCGGTTGAAGTCCCTGTGTTCGGTCGATGGCAGTCAGGTCCTGTACTACAGCACCGGCGTGGGTACAACCTTCGGCCAACATGTCCTGGGCGGGATGTTCGGTTATGGCCTCGACGATGAAGTCATTCGGGCTTACCAATGGCTGATCGAGATCTACAATCCTGGCGACCGCATATTCATCTTTGGCTTCAGCCGCGGGGCGTTCACGGCCAGAAGCCTGGCGGGCTTCATCTCTAAGTGCGGTCTGCTCAAGCCGGGAGCGCCGATCTCTCTACGACAGCTATATGAGAGATATCGGAAAGGTAAGGCCGTTCATACGATCCGAGAGCTCAGTAGCATCCCCGAGGCGCAGCTCTCTCTCGAGGATGGCTGGATAAAGAAGTACTCCATGCCAATACCGATCTGGTTCCAAGGAGTGTGGGACACGGTGGGGGCTCTGGGTATTCCATTCGGAACCTTCCCAAGAGTAAGCCGCTCCAGCTATGCGTTTCTCGAAACCGATCTACGCATCAACAATGACCGCGCGTTCCACGCGCTGGCTATCGATGAACATCGCCTCGCATTTGCGCCGACACTTTGGACCTCTACTGTCGCCAAGGGCGCCCAGTCGTACGCACCCCGGCCACTGAGCGATGTCGAGCAGCGCTGGTTCGTCGGCGCTCATGCGGACGTAGGCGGGGGTTACGACAACGGACTACTGGCGCAGATCCCGCTGAGCTGGCTGATGCAGAAGGCGCAGCTGCATGGCCTGGTCTTCAAAGGTGACGTGAGCATCGATGGCGATGTGAGTCGCGCCGCAGTCCATGATTCCTTCGCCGAAATGGGTGGTGGCGTTTACCGAGCGCTCAAGCTCGGGCAGCTCTATTACAGACCTATAGGCGCCGGCCCCGTCGTGCGAGATGATTCGAACGCTGCCACCATCAATGAGACCATTGATGCGAGCGTCTTCGATCGTTGGCGGAGCGACTCCACCTACCGGCCCAGAAATCTTGAGATGTGGGCGCGTAGGCGCCAAGTTTTTCTGGAGTCACTTCGGGAAAGCGTGCAAGTGGATTGTCCGACGTCTCCAATGATATAGCCCGGGGGTTTGCGCGTCTTCTGCACACCATTGTAGTTGCGATGCGTTTTCCAAAACTTTCGCTCTCCGGTTGCGACAGTTGCAGGTTCCCGTTGTCATGCGAGCCAATCGCCTCAGGCAGTGCCAGTGCGGTCCTACTCTGCCACCAGTTGCGTATCAATGCTGGACAAATGAGCAGGTCGCTGAGGCGAACTCCAACCCTCCGGAGGGCGGCCACCTAAGCGCTGGTCGATCTTACGGCCAGCGCCCGCAACTGCCAGGTTCGGCTATGGCCCGATTGGGGTTCAGGTGTCGATCAATAAGCCAGTCTAACAAGTAAGGAAGTGGTCTGCCGTGCCGAGATCTTGCGTAAAGGAACCCATTGTGACCATACACAATGTCAGGCGGCGCGCCGACAACCCACACTGGACGAGCTGCAAGATCCTTTGAGCCTCTCCCCAACGCCGGAGTTAGGGATACGGTAGCGTAGTTGCCGCCCGGACTTTCTCGTACGCACAGACGATGTGTCCTATATCTACTCACAAAGCCAATCGCGTGCAGATTTGATTCCTCCTCCTCGGCATGAGCTAGCCTACTTGAACGGTCATACCCCTCAAACAGTGTCAGTAGGCGACGCGCCGCTGCGAATGCGGGGCCGGTCCAAAAGTCGTCGTCGGCTGTTACTACGGTTAATAGTGGGATTCCCCCTTGGTATCCGCAAGCCGCTGAGCGATCCGCAAGGCGATTCATGGTCTCAAACCTAGATGCCTCAAACGCAGGATTAATGAGTATCACCTCATCAGGCCAGTTGCGAGCGGGATCAGGCACGGCGGCTCCCACCGCCTTGTACTCTGAGCATCCCATAAGCGCATTGCTCTGAAGTGCAGCTGTCAAATCATTCGTCATCTGCTGCGAAAGGCTGTTGAAGACTATCAGGCCCCCAAAACTATGGCCTACGACGGTCGTGTACATCCGGCGAGACGCATCGCTGCTCCCGCTGCCGTCGTCCACATGTGAACTTCGACCCAAAACCGTGCCGGCCGCGGCTTTTGCCGCTAGCTGTAACTCATGTAGATTCGCAAACAATTGACGCACCGACCCCTTCGCTACCTTTTCAGCCGTGTCGCGTCGATCGATCGCCGTTACGTAACGCAATCCCGCGGCGTCGATCGACTCTCCTCGCCACCCGACATAGATCCCAAACACTCGGCGTTGCCGCTTCCATACGTGGCTCTTGTAAGCACCGTCGAAACTCTCGCTGGCAAGCTTCACCATTTGTCTGGCTTCTTGCACATTGCAATCGTTGTCATGGGCGTTGTGATGCCAGCCGTGCACAAACACCATAACGGAGTAATCAAACTCGTTGTACTGAGAATCGTTCAGCTCCGATTCAAGGCGCGTCTGGATTGCTCTAATTTGTGCGTCTGACGAGTAGGACCAACCTTGATCATCAAATTCCGCAAACGCCAACACGTATGAGCCGTAGTCCTCGAACGTGTTTCGATTCTCGCCCTCCGTTGGGCGCCCCGTATCACACACGTCAGACAGAACCGGTGCCGGCAGGTAAGTAATCGGGTGATTCGGCTCCGCGGGCGTAGGAATAGTTCGGATCTGCTTTATGGGTGTGCAACCAAGAAGCAGGCTCACCGCTCCACAAATGAGTAATGCCAGGCTTTTCAAATTCGCGCGGCGCTGAGCAGGGATTGCTGGTCTTCGCATACTTTCGGGTGCTCGGGATGTAGAGTTAAGCCTCAGTGGTCATGGCTTTCATCATGAAACCATTGCTCCATTTAGCTGTACGGCTGACTGACGCAAGGTTTGCCATTGAATGGGCAAGTGCAGCGCTTGACTTGGGCGTCTGCGTTCCTCGCCAGACATATACCGCCATCGAGCAAGAACCGCACCCTGGAATATTGTGCAGGTGTGCCAGGAGCCATGCACGGCTATTGGTAACGTATCGGTGAGGATTTGCGGCGATAATTCGGCAGGGCTAATGAGGACATTGGTCCGATAAGAACGCGCTCGACAAGGAGTCTGTACTCGAATTGCCAAAGTAGAGATAAACAAACGGGGACGCGATGTCGTTGGCATATACGCGTCTCAATTGAAGGTGGCGGCGAGAAGGTGGCATGGTTGCGATTCCGGAGGATCACGGGGCACGCAGAACCTTTAACGAGGTTTTGTACCAGGAATTGAATATTCTGCGGCCCGGCAACATCTTCCCCAGTCCCCAGGCTTCTAATGCCAAGGACGAAGAAAGATCCGCCAATCTGAGCCAGTACTTCCAGATCATCGGCAAATTCGCTGATCGGACCGGTGAAACTCAGGCGATCGAGCCACTTACCGCGATTTGCTTATCAGGTGGCGGAATCCGAAGTGCCACCTTTAACCTAGGAGTCCTACAACGTATAGCGAAGATCGGTCTTCTTGGGAAGGTCGACTACTTATCCAGCGTGTCCGGCGGTGGCTATGTCGCCGGTTGGCTCCGTGCCTGGATGAGGCGCGCGGGAGTGGATTCAGTCGTAACGCAGTTGGCGAACGCGTGCACCAACACGACCCGGGACCCGCTTAAACCTGAGCCGGCGCCCATTGCAGCCCTGCGCGAATACAGCAACTACCTGACTCCGCAGTTGGGCCTTTTTTCTGGCGATACCTGGGCTGCTGCCGCCATTATCTTGCGTAACCTCATTCTGAACTGGTGCATTCTCTTGCCGCTGGTGGCAGCGGCGCTCGCGGCGCCGCTTATTTTTCTATTGTTTGTGCGGGGCCAACCAATCTGCGCTCGCACAACATCTTTCATGCTGGGTACTGCTCTGTTCGTCGAACTCTGCGCCAGCTATCTAATCTATTCCAGCCGTAGGTTCCTAAAAGAGCCTGGAACGCCGCAGGCCGCGTTTGTTTTTCGTTGCGTCGCGCCAGTCTGGGTGGCAGCCTCAGCCCTTTCGGTCGCCGGGCTGGGTCTACCGGCACTGTGGGCTCCATACAAGTTCAGCTCGATAAACGCCCACACTGCGCCTCTATGGATATTCGCAACACTCTGGTGCATCGCTGTACCCCTCGTCGGTTGGGCCCTCACCGAGGTGAAAGTAGCCTGGATTCTCGCGCAATCTACACACGCCGCGACAGACGCTGGCGGCCAGAAGGCAAGCGACACCCTCTTTCAGGATCTACGCCAGGCAAAGCGCTCCTATGAGTTTGCGGCGCTCGTACTCTCAGGAGCCGTGGCCGCTGCGATTCTAGTGGGCTGCGTCGAAGCGATGTATCCACCGCTCTACATTCATCCAGCTCTTTACGTCATCCTTGTCAACCCGGTATTGCTAGGCGTTTATCTGATATCCCGGGTCCTATTCGTAGCTATCGCGAGCCTAGGCGAAAACGCTCGTCCAAGCAAAGCGTGGACGCCGAGCGACGATGATGCGGATCGAGAGTGGTGGGCGCGGCTATCGGGCTGGATCCTGCTTTTGGCAATTGGTTGGTTGGGTGTAACTACGCTGTGTCTGTTAGGGAAGCTCTGAAATACTGGTCATGAAAACGTCCCCCGATAACTCAGGCCATTACCGTGGCGTCAGCGCGGCAGATACGGCCTTCCAAAATTCTGCCTCGTCCGTTTTCCCCTCTAAGTCCGCCTCGCGAGCCAGTTTCGCCGCGTACTGGTATGCACTGTGGCCATGATCCAGGGCAAGCTGGTGGGCCGTTCTCGATACTTCCGCGTAATCGACCCTGCTCATAGCTGCTCTCTAAGTCCGAAGCAACTGGCGGCGAACCATATACAGATTGGTGAGCGCGGCCGTGACTTCGAGCCGGTGCAGATTTTTCGCGAGGCCCCGGTAGCGAACCTTGCGAAAGCCGAAGATGTTCTTGATCACCCCGAATACGTGCTCCACCTTGGCTCGCACCCGCGACTTGTTCCGGTTTTTCGCCTTCTCGACCTCGTTGATTTGCCCGTGAAAGCGATAGCGCTTGTTGGTGAAGTCCTTGGCTCGCGGCGCATGTCGATGGATGAGATGCGCGTGGCCATGGTAGCCCTGATCGCCCCAGACTCGCGTCTCGGCGCCGTGCAGCAGATAAGGCAACGCCTCGCGGTCGTGCACGTTGGCCGCCGACGCGAGAACCGTGTGGATCAGCTTCGTTTTGCTATCCACCCCGACATGCGCCTTCATCCCGAAGTACCATTGCTGGCCCTTCGCCGTTTGGTGCATCTCGGGGTCTCGCTCGCCGTCCTTATTCTTCGTCGAACTCGGCGCGCCGATAATCGTCGCATCCACAATCGTGCCCTTCGCGACCTTGATGCCGCTGCGATGCAGATGATCATTCACCGCCCGCAGCAGCACTTTGCCCAATTTGTTGCGCTCCAGAAGGTGTCGGAACTTGCACACAGTCGTCTCATCGGGCGCGCCTTCAACGCCCAGATCGATACCGACAAAGGCGCGCATCGCCACCGAGTCGTACAGGGCTTCTTCCACCGCCGGGTCCGAGAGGTTGAACCACAGCTGCAGGAAGTAGATCCGCAGCATCCGCTCCAGAGGAATCGGCGGTCGGCCGCCGTTTTCGCTGACCTTCGGATACGCCGTCCGCACCGCTGCCGCGAGCTCCGGCCAAGGAATGATCTTGTCCATGTCCGCCAGAAACTGCGCGCGGCGTGTCGTCTTACCGTACTTCTCAAATCCCGTCAGCGTCTGCTGCTTCATCGCAATCCTCCGTGGAGCGATTTTGCATCAACTACGATGGGTAAATCAGAGTTTCCTTAGCTACCTATTTGCCCGATTTCATCGCACAGATGTTCCGGGACGTGCGGTCGGAAGGCGGAATGCGCATAGTGGCGACAGTCAAATGGGTTGTGGGTGCCCTAGGTGCAGCCTCAGGAGCGATTGCTGCTCTCGTGGGGACTAGCGTCAAGTCGCCGGTACAGAACAATACTCAAGAACCCGCCCCGCCTAAATATATAAAAGTCATTCTAGGTATAGCCGGCCCCTTGTTCATCGTGTGTGTACTCGTCGTCCTGACATGGGCAAGCAAATTCTTGGGCGACATGTTTTGGGGATCGCCCACTTTATTCAGCTTCGAACAGGACTGGGACCGCGCCGGACCCTTCACCCAACCGCACATATGGCTCAACTTCACAGCCGTTCCCATCGTTCTTGCCAGCTTGAGCTTTCTCGCCGGTTGGATCGTAAATGTTAATCGCTTCTCGCTTCATGGTATGTACCGTAACCGATTGGTACGGGCTTATCTGGGAGCGTCAAACGTCCTAGGCAACGCAGACGAGGGGCGCAGACCTGACCCGTTCACCGGCTTCGCCCGGAGTGACAATTTGGGGCTATCCGACTTGTGGCCTCATGATACACAACGCCTGAAAAGTCAGGCGCCAAAAGCCTCTCTTTTGGATCGGGCAATGAAGTCTGCCCTGCAATCATCACAGAAGCTCTTCCAAAAGAAAGGCACACGCTCATCCGCCTCGACGGAGGACGTTGCTCCCGTACTACCCAAGGATCATCCCCAAATAGTGGCTCGCGCTGCACAGAGACCATTGCCCATTTTTAATACCACGCTGAATTTGGTTCACGGTCAGAATCTGGCTTGGCAGGAGCGCAAGGCAGAGTCCTTCGCCATGACGCCTTTCTTTTGTGGCAATGTCTACGAAGGCTATCGAGCTTCTGATAAGTATGGAGGGAAGACTGGTATAACAGTAGGCAACGCCATGACGATCTCCGGCGCCGCCGCTAACCCAAATATGGGCTACAGCTCGTCTCCCGTGCTCAGCTTTATTATGACGCTCTTCAATGTCCGCTTGGGCGTTTGGTTAGGCAACACCAATTCCAACGGAGATGACACCTACAATCTGTCGGGGCCCTCGCAAGCCATAAAGCCTCTGTTTGCCGAACTGTTCGGAATTACGAGCTCCGCCCGGAGATACGTCAATCTCTCCGATGGTGGTCATTTCGATAACTTGGGCATTTACGAAGTCGTATTGCGACGTTGTCGGCGGATACTCGTTAGTGATGCGGACGCTGATGCCTCCTTCGAGTTCGAGAACCTAGGTAATGCGATCCGCAAGATACGCATCGACTTTGGCATCAATATCACTTTCAAAGCCAAAATATTAATTTTACCTCGGGAGTCGAGCGCTGAAGGTGCGCTGTATTGCGCCATAGCTAACATTGGCTATAAGGAGGCGGATGGTACAGAAGATGGTACTCTGATCTATATCAAGCCAACCATTCACGGCCGAGGCACCCCGGTTCCTTACGATGTTTTTAGCTACGCGTTGGCCAATAAGGCTTTCCCGCACGAGTCTACAATTGAGCAATGGTTTAGCGAGTCCCAGTTCGAGAGCTATCGCGCATTGGGTTATCACATTCTCGAACAGCTTGGGCCGGACCTAAAAGACTGTGATTTTAGGGACTTTGAAGAGGCAGTTGTAAGATACCTCGAGTCTCGGGAAACATGATGCATCGGTGAGCTCTATGAAGAGGCACCTCGCCGAAAGCGCACACCCTAAACAGTCTGGTGCAAGCGCCGACTATCTAATATCCCAGTTTCAGGCGTGCGCGCCCTAGGGCCTGTTAACACTGGCGCACATATTTGATACGCTCGTGGAATGGAAATTAACGCTGCACAATTTGCTCGCATCGAGCAGCACCTGCCTCGTCAGCGCGGGAATGTCTCGCACGAGAACCTCAACGTGATTAACGCCATCCTTTACGTGGCCGAGACCGGCTGCAAGTGGCGCGCGCTGCCGAAGCGATTCGGCAATTGGCATACGATCTACACGCGCATGAACCGCTGGGCCAAGGCCGGTGTGCTCGACCGACTCTTTGCTCAGTTGCAGCGTGAACAGCTCATCCGCATCAAGATCGAGGCGGTGAGTCTGGATAGCACGATTATCAAGGTTCATCCCGATGGCACCGGTGCTCTAAAAAAAACGGACCCCAAGCCATCGGCAAATCCCGCGGCGGTTGGAGCACCAAAGTTCATATGGTTGCCGCGAGTGCTCGATGCGCCATAGGGTTCTCCCTCTCTCCGGGGCAGGCCGGCGATGCGCCAGAAGGCCGAGCGCTGCTGCGCTCGATTCCCGAGCTACCCATGTCCTGCCATCTGCTGATGGACTGCGCATATGAAGGCAACGAGACTCGCCAACTTGCACTCGATCTCGGCTTTATCCCCGTGGTCCCGCCGCATCCGCAGCGCTTGCATCCCTGGCGACTCAAGAAAGAGCTATATCGGCGCCGCAACGAGATCGAGCGGCTCTTCAGAAGGCTCAAGGGCTTCCGCCGTATCTTCAGCCGATTCGACAAACTCGATCTCGTGTTCATCGCCTTTATCTACTTTGCGCTCGTCGTCGAGGCGTTGCGCTAGTGTTAACAGGCCCTAGGGGCGGCTCAGCCCCCGTAGCGAGGGCCTCGTCGCTGGGCAGCAGCCCGCGGCGGGTGCCGCGGGCGAGCCCAACGCAATGCGCTTTCATAACGATCACCAGCGTTCAAAGGAAGTTGACTGCCAGAACGGCTTCGGCGAAAGCGTGGGGGGCTTCTTGCGGCAGATTGTGACCGATGCCGCCGGTCAGATCCCGGTGCTCATATTTGCCCGAGAACCTCGCGCGATACGCAGCAGGGGGCGCGTGGATTGCACCGTTGGCGTCGCCTTCCATGGTGATCGCGGGCACGGTGATGGGAGGAAGTGCGGCCAGCCGCTTTTCCAAGTCGTCATATTTCCGCTCGCCCTCGGCCAGTCCGAGCCGCCAGCGATAGTCGTGCATCACGATGTCAACGTGGTCGGGGTTGTGGAAGGACGCTGCTGTGCGCTGGTACGTAGCATCGTCGAAATTCCACTTTGGCGAAGCCTGGTGCCAGATGAACTGATTGAACTGGTCGAGGTATTTTTCATAGCCGGCCTTGCCGACCGGGGTAGCGAAATAATACTGATACCAAAACAGGAACGCAGGCTCGGGTGGCCACGGCACCTGGTTGCCCGCCGGGCTGCTGATCAGATAGCCGCTGACGGAAACGATCGCCTTGCAGCGTTCCGGCCAGAGTGTTGCCATGACGTCCGCCGTGCGCGCGCCCCAGTCAAAGCCGGCGACGGTAGCTGTCTGGATCTTGAGCGCGTCCATCAACGCGATGATGTCGAGGCCGACTACGGACTGCTGAGCATTGCGGAATGTGTCACCTGCCAGGAAGCGCGTCGTGCCGTAGCCGCGAAGATAGGGGATGATGACGTGATAACCCTTGGACGCCAGCAGTGGCGCAACGTCGACGAAGCTGTGTATGTCGTACGGCCAACCGTGCAGCAGGATGACCGCAGGACCGTCCGCCGGACCGTCTTCCGCGTATCCCACGTTCAGCAGGCCGGCATCGATCTGCTTGATAGTCGCAAACGATGTGTGTGTCCCCGGCTTGACGTCGGGTAGAGCGCCCGCTTTGGCGTTACCGGACTGCGCGTGCGCGAGACCGGAAAAGCCGAGCTGAGCGGCGGCGAGTGTCATCGCCGCGGTGCCAAATAGAGCACGGCGGTCGCGGTTGATTTCATCGGACATGTCTTGTCTCCAGTTGAGGAATGGCCAAGCGGTTGCGAACATGGGCACAATACAATCAGGGCCGCAGAGCTCGCACGATTACACCTAAGTGTTGGTTTATAGATCGAGATCACTCGGCCAAAGAGGCAGGCGAATGTCGTCCCTGCCCTCAGAGGTATGCGATCGGCGCAATGCCAAGAGCTGCGGCGATTCTTACCAAATCCGCCAGCGAATCGGCCTTCATCTTTGTCATCATCCTTGCGCGATGCGCCTTCACCGTGATCTCCGAGATTCCAAGATCACCCGCAATCTGCTTGTTCATTTGACCTGCGACCACGAGAGCCAGCACTTCGCGTTCACGACGGGTCAACCACGCATAGCGATCCCGCAACACGCGAATCTTCGCAGCCTGACGAAGCGCGGTGTTGCTGCGCTCAATCGCCTGACGGATGGCGCTCAGCAAGAGTTCGTCGCCGAACGGCTTCATCAGAAATTCGATCGCACCTGCCTTCATCGCTCGTACCGTCGTCGGAACATCGCCGTAGCCGCTGATGAAGATGATTGGCATTTCATGTCGGTCGGCGACCAGTTGCTGCAGGTCGAGACCGTTGAGGCCGGGAAGGGTAACGTCGCAGACCAGGCAGCTCGGGCTCGAGCGGCGTGGCCGCGACAGAAATTCCTGTGCCGAGGCGAAGGTTTCCGGCTGCCAACCGGAAATGCGTACCAATACTTCGAGAGCTTCGCGAACCGAGATGTCATCGTCGACGACGAACACGGTCGGTATTGCGCGAGCCAGGTGCGGGGCCCAAGCTGGTGAGATGCTCTGGCTCAAATTCATGTCTGTCTCCCTAATGCGGTTAGTTCAGCTTTCTCGAAGCGCCTTATCGAGCGCCTCCAGAAGAATCGTATCGCTGAAAGGCTTGACCAGAAAATCGACTGCCCCTTGCGCAAGTAGCCTTGCGCGCAGAGTCTCGTTCGATTGGGCGGTGATGAAAATGATCGGGATCCTTACTCCTCGATGCAGCAATTCCTGTTGCAGCTCCGGGCCTGACATGCCGGAGATAGCGACATCGAGGATCAGGCAGCGGGTCTGTTCCACAGCATCGGATGCGAGAAATTCATCGGCTGCGGCAAACGCGCGCACCACGTAACCGAGCTGCATCAGCAGGCCGGGCAGTGACTCGCGTACTGACTGATCGTCATCAACGAGCGAGATCAGTGACACGGCAACCATCATGAATGTCCCACGGCGCGCTCAGTCAGTGCCGGTTTACCAGAGGAAGAGCTATGGCCGTCCCGCGGCGTACTTTCTGGTGCCCGTGGTAAGGAGAATGAAAACGTCGCTCCGGGACCCTTATTGGCTTCTGCCCACAGGAGGCCATCGTGACACTCGATGATGGAGCGACTGACGGAGAGGCCAATTCCCATACCGCTGCTCTTGGTGGTATAAAACGCGTCAAAGAGCCTATCGACGTCTTGGGGCTCGAGCCCGACGCCTGCGTCCTGCACGCTCAGTCGCACACGCTCGCGCCCGTCTCGTACGGTCCTGATCGTCAACTGCCTGGGGCGATCGTCAATGGTGGTCATCGCCTCCGCCGCGTTCAAAAGGAGATTCAGGATGACCTGCTGCAGCTGGACACGATCCCCTTTAACTGGCGGCAGGTCGTCGACGAGATCCAGATGTAGCATCGCTCCGCGTCTCTGAAGTTCACTGTTCAACAGTGCAATGACTTCTCGTGTTGCCTCACTTAAATCGACCAATTCGGTTGTACAACGCTTCTTGGCGAAGAGCGCGCGCAGTCGCGAGATCACATCGGACGCACGCTGGCAGTCGCGGATCGCACGCCCCATCGTTTCACGAGCCAACTCGAGGTTTGGCGGATCTGCGGTCAGTATTCGCAGACATGTGCTGGCGTTCATGGTGATGCCCAACAGCGGTTGGTTGACTTCGTGCGCTATTGAAGCTGTCAATGCGCTGAGGCTCGTTACCCGGGCCACGTGTGCTAGTTCCGATCGAAGTGTGTTGAGCGCCTCCTCCGAAAGTCGGCGCTGCGTCACGTCCTGAACCGCGCCGATGTACTCGAGTCGACCGTCCTGATCGCGGGTCCCGTTCGCCACCACACGCAGGTATTTGACTGAGCGGTCGGGCATTTGTAGCCGGTGCTCGTAGTCCAAATCGATGCCGTCACAACGCGCGCGGTCAAACATTGTTTGGACCAATGGGGCGTCCTCGGGGTGTACGCGAGTTGCTATTTGTTGGAGCGTCACACGTGCAGCCCGATCAAACTCGAAAATGCGATAGAGCTCCTCCGACCACGTGATTTCGTTTGTCGCGACATGCCAGCAGAAGCTCCCGGTCGAGCTGAGGCGCTGGGCCTGTGCAAAGAAGCGCTCGCTTTTCTTGAGCGCGTCCTCGCTTCGCGTGCGCTGGATGGCAATGCTGGCTATCTCCGTGAGCTGCTGCGCCAGTGCCGGGTGAAACGGCGTGGCGCGGGCAGTTTCGCGTTGATGGATATCGAATTCGCGCAAGTTGGTCAGAACGATCGACAGCGGGCGCCACCGGTGGATCAATCCGCCGATCATCGCCCCAACTTGAGCGATGCCGAATTCCGAGCACGCCGTCGTCGGCTCCATGGTCCCGAGACTGGCGTTGAGGTCCTTCACTTCGGCTGCTTTCCGGATGTCTGATCGGTCCTGCTGGCAATTACCTTGATTGCGACATCAATGTTTCCGCGCGTGGCGCGCGAGTACGGACAGGTTTGGTGCGCGGCATCCACCAGGCGCTTAGCCACCTCCGGCTCAACTCCCAGCAAGGTCACGTTGAGGCGAGCTGCCAGGCCGTAAGCGCCGTCAGTGACGCCGAGGTCGACTTCTGCGTCAATGGCCAGGTCAGCGGGCACTGCCAAATTCATTTTGGCGGCCTCGGCCTTTAGCGCTCCAATGAAACACGCCGACCA
>Ga0302180_10001518_pt1 | contig 18514 bp, 17 predicted proteins | sample I_Palsa_E3_2_FD_200575 | JGI IMG/M metagenome (GOLD analysis project Ga0302180, IMG submission 200575) | Peat permafrost microbial communities from Stordalen Mire near Abisko, Sweden - I_Palsa_E3_2 | ecosystem: Environmental > Terrestrial > Soil > Palsa > Peat permafrost | place: Sweden... | reverse complement strand
GATTCGTTCGAGCTTTCTCGCATAACATTTCGGAGCGAAATGATGAAATCGCGTAAGGCGCCCGATGCAAAAGGAACGGACTTTCACGAGAGATTTGGGACGGTAGCGCGGTATGCCGCGGCCATGGTGACGTTCGCAGGTGCTCTCGCGCTCGTCGCGGCTTCGCCTGGGGGCGGCGGCCCCGCAAAGCCCGACACCAGCGCTTCGAGCGCGGCATTTTTACAAGTCTATCGCGTGCTGACTTCGCCGCGATGCCAGAATTGCCATCCAGCGGGCGATGCGCCGCTCCAGGGAGACGATAGTCACCTACACATCCAGAACGTAAGACGCGGCAAGGACGGGCACGGGGTGTATGGAATGCGCTGCGATACGTGCCATCAGGCGGCAAATCTGCCGGGCGCGCACATGCCGCCGGGAAATCCTAAGTGGAGCCTTCCTCCGGCCAATCAGAAAATGACGTTCGTCGGGCGCTCCCCAGCGGAACTTTGCAAGCAAATCAAAGATCCGAATCAAAATGGCGGCCGATCGCTTGAACAACTTCTGCATCATATCGCGGACGACGATCTCGTCGCCTGGGGCTGGAATCCCGGCGACGGCCGCACGCTTCCGCCGCTCACTCGTCCTGAGACGGTCGCTCAAATGAAAATTTGGATCGACGGCGGCGCCGCCTGCCCAGAGTAATCGCCCGGCTTCCAATTCAGAACAGCCGGCGTAAGGCCGCGCGCGAATACGCGGGAAGATCTTCCCAGAAGCTCAAGCGGATTTGATTCGAAGAATATTCGGTCAGCGTTCAGTGAAGTACTGAGCTTGAAATTCCGAGTTGGAGCAATTTGGCGAACTGCTGCGGAAGTACCGGCCGACTGAAATAATATCCCTGCGCCTCGTCACATTCGTACTTTTGAAGAAATGCCAACTGCTCTTGAGTCTCCACGCCCTCGGCAACGACGCGCAGCTTAAGGCTTCGGCCCATGCCGATCACTGCCGTGACGATGGTCGTCTCGTCCGGATCGGTGGTGATCTGGCGCACGAATGACTGGTCGATCTTGAGGGCATCGATCGGAAGCCTTCTCAGGTAGCTCAGGCTTGAGTAACCCGTGCCGAAGTCATCGACCGCGACCTGCACCCCTCGTGCTCTCAGTGTCTTTAGAATGGATTCTGTGGCCTCGGCACGTTTCATTAAAACGCTCTCCGTCAGCTCGAGCTCAAGAAATTTCGGATCCAAGCCGGTATCGTTGATGGTTGCGAATACCTCTTCAAGAAATTTGTCGTCTCGGAACTCCATCGCGGAGATGTTTACCGCGATCGTTCCCAGCGCCAGTCCGGCATTCTGCCAGGCCCGTGCTTGCTTGCACGCCTCACGAAGGACCCACTTCCCGATCGGCAGAATCAGCCCGCAATCCTCGGCCACGGGAATAAATTGCGCCGGGGAGACAAGCCCTCGAACCGGGTGCGTCCAACGCAACAATGCCTCCGCACCAGTGATTTCTCCCGTCCGCAGATCGATCTTCGGTTGGTAGTGCAGCGTGAATTCCTGCCGTTCCATCGCCCGGCGGAGGCTTTCCTCAATGGATTGCCGCTCGACGGCGCGAACATTCATGGATGGCTTGAAGAACTGATAGCTCTGACGGCCGTTCTCCTTGGCCTGATACATTGCCGTGTCCGCGTTCTTGATGAGTGTCTCCGCATCCAGTCCGTCGTCGGGATAGATGCTCACGCCAATGCTCGCGGAAACGTGAAGATCATGCATGCCAATGGAATAAGACCCCGCCACGCCCTGCAGGAGTCTTACCGCCGAGATGGCGGCGTCTTCGGCGTGTTCGACTTCTGACAGCAGCACGACGAATTCATCGCCTCCCTGCCGGCTTACCGTGTCCGAGCCGCGAACGCACTCTACGAGGCGTTTTCCAATAGCTTGAAGAAGCTTGTCGCCGATCGGGTGTCCAAGAGAATCGTTAATATGTTTGAAACCATCCAAATCCAAAAAAAGCACCGCAACCTTTTTCATATGCCGCGGCGCTAACGTGATTGCCTGGGCTACCCGGTCGTTCAGGAGCATTCGATTGGGCAAACCGGTCAGAAAGTCATGTTCGGCCAAGTGAGCCAACTGCCCGGCCATCGCTCGTGCCACGCTTACGTCGTGGAAAACGATCACCGCACCGGTAGCTTGCCCTTCACGGTCGTGGATGGGGGCGACGGAGTCTTCAATTGGAATCTTAAATCCGTCACGCCGGACAAGGGTACAATTCGGCGGCAGGTTCATGGTTATGTTGCGCACAATAGCCAGAGCCATCGGATTCGGAGTGGTTTCGCTGCTGGTGGCATCCGTAATCTGGAGTACTTCGGCCATCGGGTGGCCAGCCGCCTCTTTCCCCGACCAGCCCGTCATTTTCTCCGCGACGACATTGAGGAAGGTGATATTTCCGGCGATGTCCGTGCAAATAACGGCGTCGCCGATGGAGTTCAGCGTCACTTGGGCGCGCTCCTTTTCCACAAATAACGCCTCTTCCGATGCTTTGCGCTCGACCGCGTAGCGCAGGGCTCGAATAAGGCCGCGCCCGTCGATCTGGCCTTTGATGAGAAAGTCCTGCGCGCCTTCTTGCAGGGCTTGCGTGGCCACCGATTCGTCATCCAGCCCGGTCAGGACCACTAGCGGCACGTGAGGCGCGGCTGAGCGGGCGCGCCGCACCGCATCCAGTCCGTGCGCATCGGGCAGCCCGAGGTCCAGCAAGATAATGTCAACCGCTTGCTGGGCGAGATGCTTCTCGGCATCGCCCATACACGCCACGTGGGTTAGTTCGGTTTCGGGCGAGCCGTGGTCGCTGAGCATCTCTCGCAGCAGACGGGCGTCTCCGGGGTTATCTTCGACCAGGAAAAGTATTTTGAACGATTTCTTACTCATCCGCTTTACCTTTGCTGCTGGGGTAATTTGACCTTGGTCAACCAGAAATCATTGATGCTCTTCACCAGGCCCTCGAATGCGTCTAACTGCACGGGCTTGCTTAGGTAGCAGTTCGCTTGAAGTTGATAGCTCTTTGCGACATCCACTTCCGCGTCGGACGTTGTAAGTATCACGGTTGGTATCGTTTTCAGCGTGTCGTCCTTCTTGATGTGGGCCAGAACCTCCCGGCCATCCATTTTGGGAAGGTTCAAATCCAGCAAAATGAGGTCCGGGCGAGGGGCGTTGACATGGGGTCCCTCGCGCTTCAGAAAGGCCATAGCCTCCACGCCATCCGAAGCCACGTGCAAATGAACGGAAGTATTGGCATCGCGGAAGGCTTCCTGCGTCAACCGGACATCGCCGGGGCTATCTTCAACCAACAGAACCTCTTTGGGCTTACCGATTTGCGCTACGGCCTTCATGATTTCCTCTCGCTGCGAGCCAATCCAAAGTTAAATGTGGGAGCCGGACCGGCGCTGCGAATCATCGCTCCATCAGGACCATTTGGACTTCGTGCGACCGTCGCTCGTTGAGCGTGTCGCGCTTCAAATCGGCGTCTACGGTTTATGTTCGGCTATGCGAAAGATTTTGACCGATTTTTTTCTCATGGGCTTTGACTCTTCTGGGGCAACTTGACCTTCGTCAGCCAGAAATCATTGATGCTCTTCCCGAGGCTCGCAAATGCGTCCCAATGTGCGGGCTTGATGAGGTAGCAGTTCGCCTGAAGTTGATAGCTTTTTGCAATATCCGATTCCGCCTCGGAAATGCTCAGGATCGCGGTGGGGATCGTTCTGAGAGTGTCATCCTTCTTGATGTAAGCCAGAACCTCACGGCCACCCATGTTGGGGAGATCTAGATCCAGCAAAATGAGATCCGGGCGAGGGGCGTGGATGTGGACGCCCTCGCGCTTCAGAAAAGCTATGGCCTCAATGCCGTCGGAAGCCACGTGCAAATGGATGGACGCATTGGCGGCGCGGAACGCCTCCTTCGTCAGGCGAACATCGCCAATACTGTCTTCAACCAAGAGAACCTCAATGGGCCTGCCGTCTGCTTCGATTGCTTTCATGATTCCCGTTCGCTCCCTTCCAGGGCAAAGTGAAACGTGGAACCGTGGCCGGGTTGTGATTCCACCGAAATGCTGCCGCCGTGCCGCTCGACAATTTTCTTGCAGATTGCCAATCCCACGCCCGTGCCCGCGAACTCTTCGCGCTTGTGCAGCCGCTGGAACATGCCAAAAATCCTGTCGAAGTACTGCGAATCGATTCCGAGTCCATTGTCTTTGATCGAAAATATCCATTTGTTACCGCCGTTCCTTGCGGCGGAGATGTGAATCCGAGGGATCCCGGGATTTTGGTATTTGACGGCATTGCCAACCAAGTTCTGAAATAATTGAACCAGTTGCATCTCGTCCGCCAGGACGGTGGGCAGTGGGTCGTGCGTCACCACCGCGTGGCTTTCTTCGATGGCGCCACGCAGATTTACAAGCGCCTGTTGCAATGCTTCTTCACTGGACGTCTCGAACAAATGCTTTGCATTTGTCCCGGTGCGCGAATACGCCAGCAGATCCTGGATCAGCCGCTGCATGCGGCTGGCGCCGTCCACTGCGAATGCAATGAATTCATCGGCATCCGAGTCGAGCTGTCCCTTATACCGCCTCGATAGAAGCTGCGTGTAACTGGCCACCATTCGCAGCGGCTCTTGTAAGTCGTGGGAGGCAATGTATGCAAATTGCTCTAATTCCTCATTCGACCGGTTTAATTCCTCCACCTTCTGCAAAAGATTTGCTTCGGCCTTTTTCCGCTTGGTGATATTCCGGATCGCCGCCGTTACCAAAACTCCCTCGGCGCTTTCGAGAGGACTGAGCATGATCTCGATTGGAAAGCCGCTCCCATCCTTCCGCCGCCCGGTGAGCTCAATACCCGTGCCGATCTGCTGCGCCAACGCGTCTTCCGCGGATCGAAGAGCGTCCGCAATCAGCCGTTCCGCGAAGCCCTCCGGAATGATGTTCTTCACCTTCTGGCCTACGAGTTCATCACGGCGGTAACCGAATTGCTTCTCCGCCTGAACGTTCAGAAGCACGATTTCCCCGGCCTGGTTGACCACCACCATCGCATCTGGAGCCGCCTCCAGCAGCCCGCGGTATCTGCCCTCCATCTGCGCCAGATGCCTCTCCGCGGCCTTGCGCACGCTGATGTTGCGGATCGCCGCCGTCACCAGGACTCCCTCGGTGCTTTCGAGTGGACTCAGCATGATCTCGATTGGAAACTCACCTCCATCCTTCCGCCGCCCGATGAGCTCAAGCCCCGTCCCGATATGCTGCGCCAGCGCCTCGGCAGCGCTTCGCGTACCATCGGCGATCAGGCGTTCCGCAAAACCCTCGGGAATGATGTTTTTCACCTTCTGTCCAACAAGTTCATCGCGGCGATACCCGAATTGCTTTTCCGCCTGGACATTAAGAAGGACGATCTCACCGCCCTGATTCACCACCACCATCGCATCCGGAGCCGCTTCCAATAGCCCGCGGTACTTTGCATCTGACTCCTTGCTTTCGCTAAGCTCGCGGGTAATCACCGGAGTGTCTCGACGAGCCTGGCGCTTTCACCGGATGCGATCGTGCCGCTCAAGGAGCTCGCAGCCTCGACGAGCGAGGTTGAAATGCCAGGCCCGAACGCAAGTTGCGCGTTGCGACTCAATAGAGAGCACGTCGTCATCTCACACCAGCTATGGTTTGGAAGTTCTAATCCGGACGCGATACTGAGGGCTGAAAGAGGGCAGCCTGTAGCCGCGCACCGGTTTCTTGGAAGGGAATTTAATCCTATATTACCCTCTGAGAGGGTCAAGCTGTGTTTCCAGCTACATGTTCAACGGGCCACGGCTCCTTTTACACTCGGTGCTCCCTACGACAAGAAAAAGTAAACTTATGCTTCATTTAAATCACGAGAACAAAGGAATTCAACCCGCCGGAGCAACCAGTCGCATCGGAAATCCTTGCGGGAGCGTGTAATAGTTCGCGGCTGACGTCACCAGAGTTTGCTCCACCGTCGGCGAATCGAGCGGCCGGGAGAAGAAATAACCCTGCGCAAAATCGCAGCCAAGCGATTTTAGCAGGCTCATCTGTTCGGGTGTCTCCACGCCCTCTGCCACGACGTCCATGCCCAGATTGTTTCCGAGACTCAAGATGGTTTTCACGATTTCCCGGCTTTCGCTGTTGGCCAGCATTTCGGAGATGAAAGAGCGGTCGATTTTCAAAACGTCCAGCGCAAAACGGCGCAAGTAACTCAAAGACGAATATCCTGTGCCGAAGTCGTCGATGCAGAGACGCACACCGAGAGTTCTAAGTTCGCTCAAAATTCGCGTGGTCCGCTCCTCGTCGCGCATGGTGACGCTTTCGGTCAGTTCGAGTTTCAAACTGTTGGGCGCGAGGCCGGTTTCGCGCAATATTTGCCCGATCTGGCTTACCAGGTCCGGCTGAGCAAACTGCTTGGCGGAAATATTTACGGCTACGCTAAACTTCGGAGTGCATGGAAATTCCCGGTTCCAGGCGTTCATCTGGCGGCAGGCCTCAAGCAAAACCCAATTCCCAATCGATAGAATTAAACCGGTCTCTTCGGCCACTGAGATGAATCCGGCCGGCATCACCAGGCCAAATTCCGGCCGTTGCCAGCGCACCAACGCTTCGAATCCGATGATGCGGCATTCGCCCAAGGACACGATGGGTTGATAGTGGATGCGGAATTCTTTCCGCTCCGCAGCCAGGCGAAGATCCGTTTCCAGTCTAAAGCGGCCCGTGGCAGTATCGTGCATCGCGGGATCGCACATTTCATAGCGCGCCTTACCGAGAGCTTTTGCGCGGGACATCGCGGTATTGGCGTCGCCAAGCACGTCTTCTGCCGCGCTGTATCCGCTTCCGCTGACGGCAATGCCAATGCTGGCTGTTGTGAACACCTCGTGCGTGTCGATAAGAAAGGGAGCTTGGATGTTTTTTTGAATTCTTTCGGCCACGCGAATTCCCTCACTGGCATTTCGGATGTCATCGAGCAGGATTGTGAATTTGTCGCCTCCCAGCCTCGCCAATATGCCGCCCTCCTCCGGTTTACCGGCCATACCTCCGGCCTCCGCGGAACGTAACATGGCGTCCTCCCGCCGGATCGATCCGGCTAACCGCGCAGCAATCTCCACCAGAAGCCAGTCACCGGCGACGTTGCCCAGGCTGTCGTTCACGATTTTGAAGCGATCCATGTCCACCGATAGCACGGCGAATTTATAATCCGGATGTTGCATTCCCCATCCGACGCAGAGAGCCAGGCGCTCCAAGAAGAATGCGCGATTCGGCAGTTGCGTAAGCGGGTCGTGAAGCGCATCGTGGGTTAATTTGTCTTCCAGTTTCAGGATGCGTTTGCCGGCGCGCAATCGCGCCTTTAGCTCATCGGCGTCGCATGGCTTGGTCAGATAATCGTCGGCTCCCGCCTCGAGTCCGCTGACGACGTCCCGCTTGGCATCTCTCGAACTGAGCAGAATCGCGTAGATGTAGGGATATTCAGTGTGCCGGCGTATCTCGCGGCAAACTTGAAGTCCGTCATACTCTGGCATTAGCCAGTCCAATAGTGCCAACCGCGGTCCCGTCTTGCTGGCGAGACATTCCAGCGCCGCGCGCCCGTTGTCGACGGCAACGACTTCGTATCCCGCGCGTTCCAATATTCTTTTCAGGAGACCTCGCGTCATCAGATCGTCGTCGGCGACTAGGATTCTCATCGCCCCCGGTGTCCGTAGAGATTTCAAACTTAGGCCCATCCGCGGCCTCCCGAAGAACTTCGTTGGCGCGCGGCAAATATCCGAGCCCACACTGATGTTGCCCGCAGAATCCCGGCATCGCATTCCTGTCTAATACGCTGTTTTGCCTTCATCTCCGCCTCGCCCCGAGAGTCTGATAAGTTGCACCGGTCCGATTGCCTGTAAAGGCAGTGAAGTCAAACCAAAGCGCAATCTTTTGACTCGATTCCGTTGAGCTGAGGGGAGAGGACACGGCAGCCCGGAAAAGGGCATTCTGGAAGGGAGTTTAGTATCCCTGACCGAATATGCGGAGTCGAAGAAATTTCTTGGTACGCGGTGCGAATTGGTTACCTATAGTACTTCGTGGCGAAATCAGTCGCGCCGACGCTCCGTGGTTCCTACGCAATATTCCGTTTATTGAAATCGACGCTCCCGAGCGCTTCAGTGACATCACATACAAGTGCTAGGGGCAATTCACTCCTCGCGCATCAGGATAGACGGATCGACCGACAGGGCGCGTTGCGCCGGAATCCATGTGGCCAACAGCCCCAGCAACGCCATAGCCAGGACAACACCGGCTAATACGAGCGGGTCGCGCGGAGTTGCCTGATACACGATCGAAGCAAGTACCCGGCTCGCGAGAATCCCCAGGACCAATCCTGCTGCTGACCCAAAAGCCAGCAATTTGAATGCACGGCCCAACGCTGCCTGTAACACTTCCTTTCGTTGCGCGCCGAGGGCGATACGAATTCCCAACTCCCGCTTCCGCTTGCTGACCGAATACGCAGTCATTCCAAAAATGCCGGTTATAGACAGCATCGCGCCCATCACGCCCAGCACGCCCAGCGAAACAGTCGCTACACGCGAGGCAAACAAAGCGCTATTGAGTTTTTCGCTCCACGTTTCCAGGTAAAAAGGCAGCCCAGAATCCAGCCCACGCAATTTACTCTTGATGGCGGCTGACAGGTGCTGGGAATCAACATTCGAGCGGACGACCATATGCATCTCACTCGTCGGGAATTGCAGAATTGAGAGAAACATCGCCGGATGCGGATCTTCAGTGAGGTTCGTGTACTTTCCATCCTCCGTAATACCCACCACCTGTATTCGCGTCCCATCCTGCCTCTTGTAATAGTTGGCCATTGCGTTTGTTGTGGAACCGAACAACCGGCGAGCAAACTCCCGGTTCACTACGGCCACGCGCGGGGAGTTTTTGTGGTCAGTCCAAGAAATACTTCTGCCAGTCAACAACGTTGTGCCTGCCGCACGGAAGTATTCCGGGGAGATGCTGTACACGACGACTTCAGCGGCCGCATTTGATGCTCTCAGATCCGCAGTTGCGTCAGTGAAGACGTTCGTGCTGTTCCAGGCCTCATGTAGAGGCGGCCAGTCAATCAACCCCACGGATGTCACGCCTGGGATCGTCTCCAGGGAATCGATCATGCGCTTTTGCATTGCGGGCACTGCGTCGCCGCTGTAACCGGACATATTCAGGTCCGTGTCCACCAGCATCGCGTTTCGTGGCTCAAAGCCGAAATTGCTGTGCAGCGAACGTGCCAACCCACGCACGGCAACCATCGAGGAAGTAACCAACACCGCGCAGATCGCAATTTGCACCGCTAGCAAAAAGTCTCGGACAGTAATCCGCCGCCCGACCGCGACGATCGATCCAGACTTCACGATTTGATATGGATCCGTGCGAAGGATCTGCCTCACCGGGACTGCGCCAAACAGGAACCCACTCACTAATGCCAACAACAACGCGACCACATAAACGTGAACGTCTGGGTCGAGCGGCAGATTCATGGGATATCTGGGCACTGGCTGCCACGCACGCAGCCAGCCCAAAAGCATCACGCTGCCCCACAGCCCGACAGCGCCTCCCATGAGTGAAAGCAATAGGGCTTCCGTGAATAATTGCCGCAAAATGCGCAGGCGGCTCGATCCTAGCGCGAGTCGCAGAGCAATTTCCCGCGCGCGGTCAGCGGCGCGCGCCGCAAATAGAGTGCCGAGGTTGGCGCATGCTGCCAGCAGAATTAATCCCGCCAGCAGCATCAAGGCGGTGACGAACGCCCGTATCGGACGGCCAAGATAGTCACCATAGAGACTTGGACGCGCCAGCGTAAAGGTGATTTGGCCATCGTCTTTGGGATAGTTCTTTCCGAAATACGCGCCGATCGAGTTCAGATCGGCAATCGCCTGCGCCGGAGTGACGCCTGGCTTCAGATGTCCCATTACCATAAATACCCAACGGTTTCCGCGCGCGTTCAGGAAGTTCGAACCCTCTACCTGCTCCTGGTTAACCATTGGCACAAAGAAATCGGGAGAGCCGAACAACAGAGTCCCGTGGAACCCGAGTGGAGCTACACCGAGGATGGTGAACGGGTGTTTGTTGACCCCGACAGTGCGGCCCACCACGTTAGGATCATCCTGAAAATGGACGTGCCAATACGCGTATGCGAGAACCAAATATGGTGCGCTGTTCGGCCCGTGCTCATCGGAGCCGTGGAAGAAACCGCCAAGATAGGGCTGAATGCCCAATGTGTCGAAGTAGTTTCCACTGACTTCCTCGGCCCACGAGGGAGTGGCATTTTGGCCCGTGTCCAGGCCCGCTTCCGTGATGGTGAAAGCTGCCAGACTGTCGAAGCTGCGATTTCGATCGCGCAGATCGAGATAGTCAGGATACGACTGCGACGGATCCAAGAAGCTTGCTCGGCGCTCGATTGCGTAAAGGCTTTGCGGTTGCGGCACATTTAGCGGTCGCAATATCAGCGCGTTTAAAACGCTAAAAACTAAGGCGTTTGCGCCGATGCCCAAAGCGAGCGTTCCGACCGCCACCGCGGTGAAGCCGGGAGACTTGCGCAACATCCGCAGGCCGAAGCGAACATCCTGTATAAGAGTCTCGATGAAATTGCTGCCAAGGGCATCGTTGCACGCCTCTTTGAACCGCACATGGCCGCCAAACTCGAGACGTGCGCGACGCTCGGCTTCAGGACGAGGAAGTCCGGAGCGCTGCAAATCGTCCGCGCGATGCTCGATATGCGAACGAAGCTCCTCCTCCAACTCAGCATTCATCTGCGAACGCCGGAAAAGAGTGGCGAGGCGGAATCGAAGCGAGTCGAGGAGTTTCATACTTCCTCCGGTTGCTCAGCGAGTGCCGCGCCGATAGCAGTCGCGAGACGATTCCAGCTCTCGGTCTCTTCGCGTAGACGCTTGCGGCCCGCGGCGGTTAGTTCGTAGAACTTGGCGCGGCGATTGTTCTCCGACGTGCCCCAGCTCGCCTTGAGCAGTCCCTGACGGACCAGGCGAAACAGACCGGGATAGAGTGCGCCCTGTTCGATCAGCAGCGCGTTGCCGGAGATCTGTCCGATCCGCAAAAGGACTCCGTACCCATGCAGCGGGCCGAGCGAGACGGCCCGCAGGATGAGGAGATCGAGAGTGCCAGGAAGCAGTTGAGCTTGGTCGGTCACGAACCCTCCTAAGATAGTTAGGAGAATACCGCGGTTACTCCTAAGCTGTCAAGGAGAGAATAAACCTGCGATCAGCGACGGCGATCAGCGAGATCGACAGGCAATACGAAGGCGGTTCTTGAATACTCCGGAGGAACAATTCGGCGCAGGCGAGGTAAAAACCGATTGGAGTAGCAGCAATGTTGGAAAGCGCTTTAGAATGTCTGCAGCACTTCATGTCGGGGCGTAGCGCAGCCTGGTAGCGCGCCTGCCTTGGGCGCAGGAGGCCTCCGGTTCAAATCCGGACGCCCCGACCACTTACTTCTTTGTTTTCAATTTGCTCTGCCTGACGTTGTCTGCGTCGGAGCCTGAACTTGGGTCCATTTGGGTCCAAATACGAGCCGCTCGACGCTTTCTACTGCGCGACGCTGCTCTTCCGGGATCGCGTGCAAATAAATCTCGCGCGTGATGTCCGGTGTGGAATGCCCTAGAAGCGATTGCATCGTTCCTATCGGCGTGCCCACAGAGTCGAGCATCGTTGCGTGGCTATGCCTCAGAAGATGCCACGTGACACCAGGAAGCCCCAGTTTCTTTGCGGCGGGTTTCAGGTGCTTGCGCAAGAGATTCCAGCGATGTAGTGGCAATCCCTCGCGTGTGGCGAATACCAGTGCCTTTGGGTCAACAGCGGCGGGACAGATGCCGGCGAGAATTAGTGCCGTCTCGGTCCCAATCGGGATGGTTCGCGCACTACGCTTCGTCTTGGGTTGATCGAAGTGCCCGTTGTACACCGTCTCGACTACCCGGAGCAAACGAGCCTTCAAATCAATACTCCCCCAGCGAAGCGCAAGCAACTCCCCTACTCGCAATCCTGTCAGCACCAGCAACAACGTGACCGAACGTGCGGGTTCATTCAGCGCCGCAGCAATGTCTCGGGCCTGGACCGGAGCGAGGACTACTCGCTCCGTCCCATGCTGCCGTCGCGGGAGTTTTGTTTTCTGAGCTACGTTCTCGGCAATATAGCCCCATTCCTCGGCTGCTCCGAGAATCTTGCTCATACCACACTTGAAGTGGTGAACGGTTTCCCACGACAACCCATTGCTGAGTTTTCGGCTGAGGAAGCTTTGCAGCTCTTCTCGCGTGAGTTCACGAAGCTGTCTCTGACCGAAAGCTGGATTGAGATGCACGTCGAGCATGTAGCGATAGTGTTTCTGGGTTGCGTATTTGAGTGTGGGCAAAACCACAGACATCCAATCGTCCTTGACGAAATCGCCAAACGTACGGACGGACTGCGGTCGTGCCTTACCGTTGTTGATCGACCCTAACCTCTGAGACAGAACCTGCATAGCCAGGCGGCGTGTCGGAAATTCGGCGACGGTCCCGATCACTTCGGACCGTCTCAGTCTGCCGAGCGTGCCGTCTGCTTGAATTACATCCTCCCACCAGCGTGCCACCCAAAGCTTTCTCCGAGTGCCGCGCTGGAAAAGCGATCCTTGCTGGAAACCTCTTCGAGCCATCGTTTCTCTCCTCTTTGGGATCTCGATGGCCCGCCCAGCTTGTTCTTCGTCGCTTTTCAGTGTAGTCCGCATGTCAAGCGGCCTAGCGGCCCGTTCGCTGACGCACTATCCAAGCAAGCACTTCGTCCTCTCGGAAGCGCCAATACTTGCCGAGCCGATACCCAGGCAAGGGATCAATCGAACGCTTTCGCGTGTGTCCGTAAACCCAAGAAACTGGCACCTTCAAAAGTTTGGCAGTCTCCTGAACCGTTAGAAGTTCGGTGTGTTTTCCGTCTCCGTTGTTCATCACTGTGGCCTCCTGCTGCAGAATGCTGTGCGGACAAAACACTCTGCGCGGTCACCGCGCAGTTGGGCTGGAGCGCCCCCACGAATTACTTTGGGCACGGAAACGTGCACAAAAGTGGGGTCGCTCCAGCCCAATCCGGTGTTTTGTCCGCGCCCCAATTGATCGTCGTCACATCCGCAACTTCTTCTGCTTTCGGCTCTTCCGAAAATCCTAAGGTGAACCGAAAGGTGAACGACAGGGTGATTCGTGTCTTTCATGCACCGTTTACCATCTGAAGAAGCATCCGGGCGGACGCTTAAAAAAACTGCATGAGAATGCGGTATTTCTGGCGCGATTATTGCGCCTGCATGCCGCGAGGCCGCAAAGCACACTCCATTTCTGCTGTCGGAATTAGGGCCAGGAAACGGGGCCATAGAAGAATTGCTGAGAAATAGCAGAGCCAAGATGTGCCTGAACGTCATGCCGAAAAATGGGCCGCGAGCTGCACGCATTTCTGAATGGGAGAAATCGGGAGCAAATTCAAGCTTCATTTCCAGCGGCTGATCTGGACACACAATTTCAAAGCGAAAGAAAGCCCGGCGACTCTTGATATCAGGCATCCCAGCCGTATATGCCGAACCACGCATCGGCAAAGTTCTCCTACTATATAGAGGCGAAAAATCCGCCAAACCTCACGGGACAAATCAAAAAAATCGGCGAGAGTGTCCCCTATTTATAAAGAGGCAGAAAAAGCGGAAAATGTCAGCGGGGAAATCCACTTTTCATTGGCTTCCAAGAACTATCTTTAGGCCTCCCTCACTTCATACTTAAGAACTGCTTTCTTAAATGTACCGTAGGTGGTACACTCCTTTAGTGGGCAAGAAATCCAAATCCCCGACGCGAGTAGGTGCCCAGCCTGAGGGGCTCGAACGACAGGGCAAGAGTGTTCCGGCCATCTTCTATCGCACGGAGGCGGGCGGGGAGCCGGTGCGGGATTGGCTGAAAGAGCATTCGTCGGAGGACCGGAAGCGCATCGGAGAGGATATCAAGACAGTGGAGTTCGGCTGGCCAATAGGGATGCCCGTTTGTAGACCATTGGGCGAGGGTATTTACGAAGTACGGACGAGCTTGGCCCAAAACCGAATCGCACGCGTACTTTTCTATATCGACAAGAAGGGCCGAATGGTCTTGCTGCATGGATTCATCAAGAAAACGCGGAAGACACCGGACGAGGATTTGGACCTGGCGCGCCGCAACAAGACTAAGCATCAAAGGGGACTGCAATGAATGTGAAGAAAAATCGCAAGAAAATGGACCACAGTGGGTCAACCTTTGATAGCTTCCTCGAAGAGGAAGGAATCCGAGAAGAAGTCGAGGCGGTCGCCATCAAGCGCGTGCTCGCGTGGCAACTGGCACAGGCCATGCAGGAACAGCAAAAGACCAAGCAAGCAATGGCGAAGCAGCTTCATACCAGTCGTTCACAGCTGGATCGACTGCTTGACCCTAGCAACGTGTCGGTGACGCTCGATACGATCACTCGGGCAGCAAGAGCGCTTGGCAAGCGTGTAATCATCCGCGTGGCCGATGCGAAGGCCAGGCGAGCCTAGTGCAAGGAAATCGCGCTCCATCGTTCAAAGTAGACGAGATAGTTACAGAAGTCGTTCTCGACGAGGATGGACGAAATGAGACGACGAATAACAAGCATAACCGCGACCATAGCCTTCCTGTTGACTTTGGGAATTTCAAAAGCGCCGGCGTGCAGCTGGGCCGTTGGCTATTTCCATCAGGTCTCAAATTTGAGGGGAACGGTGGTTGGAAGCGACTTTCCGGTCCTACACTCTTTCCGATGGTTTCGGCAATCCGTCGCGCGCCCGCACACGAAACTGACGCTGTACGTCTATTGTTGGCCGTGCGATGTAGGGAGTCTTGCGCCCGTCAAGACCGTTCTCACGGGTGCTGATGGAAGATTTGATTTCGGGACTCTTAGGCCGAGTCATTACTACCTCAGGATTGAAGACGAAAAAAGTTCACTGTCGGACTGGTTTGAAGTCGAAGTGCGAGAACCCCCAAATCCGGAGGAATCTGTGATGATCGAAATCTCACCCGTTCACCCAGACTGCTCAGGGGGACACGAGTTCATCGTAAGAGCGCACTGAATCAACACCCGGTTGAAAGCGTCGAATCCATCCAGGGCGCGCCTGCCTACCGTCTGCCTGATCGTAAAGAAAAACTTGGGACCAACTTAGGTCCAAGGACTGCCAAATTAGGTCCAAAACCGTGTACCATGACGTAGAACAAAGCTAGACGGACCAACAAGATAGATTTTTTGCAACTGCCTTGGGCGCAGGAGGCCCGCGGTTCAAATCCGCGCGCCCCGACCAATCTTCAGCACCCTCTGGATGCGTTACCGTTCCCTGAACAGTCGCTTGGAACTGCGCCTGGGCGTTTGAGGCGAACCGAGCCAGCAGCATCCGCCCGCAGTCGATTCAAGCGAATCTTTGCACTTCGCATTACGGCGCAGCGGTGGGTTTTTTGGCTGGCCGCTTTGCGGATCCTTCGTTTTCGCCGCCCTTAGTGCTCAGCAAGGTCAGGGAGTCCTTTGCGTTGAACGGAAATCGGCGCACGGACTGCTGTCCCGTGGTGTTGAGGGAAATGTCCACGCGGCGGTTGTTGGCCATGACAACAACCTGCAGGTTTGCGTCGATTCGTTGCCGTTCCTCATTACTCAGGTCCGGATTCTCGTCAACCAACTGCTTTACTTGTGCCGCGTCCAAGTTATCCTCTTTGCCCAATGCCCGAGTCTCGATGTTGTTGCCGGGAATTCCGTGGCCGATCAGGAAGCTCTTGGTGGCGTCTACTCGCCGCTCCGTCAGGTCCTTATTGTATTCAATCGAGCCGCGATGATCGGCGTGACCCTCGAGAATCAAGTGAGCGTCAGGCTTGAAGGTAAGATACCGGCTGAAATCAGCAGCGAGCGATAACAGAATTTTCTGCTGGCTTTCGACCAAGCCGCCGGTGGGATTTGCCACTGTCGGCCGAGCGGTTGGGAAATATATGCTGTGAAGCGCAAGTCTGGTTTCAAGCTCTTTCACTTCTGGTGGAGGTTGAGCCGCCTGCACGTCAATACTCAACGTACAATCTGCCGTGCCGGCCCGGCCATCGTCCACGTGGCCCGAAATTGTGTACGAGCCGGGAGACAGGCCCGCCGATTGAAACGTTACGATAGAGCCGGAACCATCGATTCTTCCGCCGCTTGCGTTCCACGAGTAAGTCAAAGGATCGTTGTCAGGGTCGCTGGCCGTAGCCGTGACTTGCACTGGATCACCGACAGTCACTGACGTTCGGTCTGCCGAGCACGAGATGGTTGGCGGGCGATTTGGCCTCGGTTGAACGCGAATGCTTGCTGAGCAGCTAGTCGAACCGTTTCGGCCGTTATCCACGCGCACGCTGATCGTGTACGTGCCTGGGCCCACGTTTGAAGAATTCCAACGCACTCCGGGACCAGTCCCGTCAATCGCACCCTCGTTCGCCGACCACGAATAATTCAGTGCATTTCCGCCCGGGTTAGAGGCTTCAGCGCGAATTAAAACGACATCGCCCGATCCCGCATAAACAAACTGCGGATCTGCCGAGCAAGTTGCCGTCATTGACACGCTCGCCACAGGGGTGGGCTTTCCGCCAAAACGAAGCACGATTCCTGCAGAAAATCGCCCGTTGTTCTGCCATCCCCGTTCCGATCCGCTCGGCAACGTAGGGTTGGTGAAATGCGTCAGCAGGTATTCGGCTTGAATGGGGCGGATAGCCAAGTAATGGTTAATTCGGATGTCGAAACCGGTGCCGGCCATAGTGGCGAACCCCCAGTCGTAGGCAAGAGGCTGGCAACTATAGCTTCCGGTACATCCCGAGATAAACACGTTACTCGCGTATGCTCCGCCGACTAGCAGTTGGGCAAATGGAGTGAATCTTGAATGCTTGCGATAGGAGAGGCGGGGGCCAAACATATATGTGTAGACGCTGCCGTCCGCAGGCAGGGTTCGGCTGCCGGTCGGGCTCGAAAGCGTCAGCCGGGTGTTGTCGAAGCCCGCAAAATCCGCCACCACTCCAAGATATCTGTTGAAGTTATAAGCGACGGAGGTGCTTCCGCCATGAAGGTATCCTATGCGATTGTTTGACGAGGTCGGCATAGCTCGCCAGAAGGAATAGCCCAAAAACCATTCGATCCTGGGAGTATAGTTTTCCGAATCGCTCTCTTGATACATCGCGCCCGACGCCCTTGGGCTGGGTTGACGCGCAATGAGTTCAGGTGCAGTGGTGCCAGGTGCACTAAGCTCCGGAAGTGGTGGCTGGCTCGTTGAGAACTCCAGAGGCAGATTCTTAAAGTCCGTTGGTTGCGTGGCACTAGCGACATCGGCCGCATCGCTGGAGCTGGCAGTCGCTTCATTCGCCGTTTTCGTCTTCGGCTTCGTGTCGTCGTTCGCGCGAACGGCAGGCACGATCACGAAAGCTATGGCCATTGTGCCAAGAATTCGAGCTGCCAATTTCATTGTCGCCTCCTGAACCGTGCCTGTTGAGCGAAGCGGATCAGAAAATCCGTCTCACATCCGGCAAACCTGTCCGCGCTTTTTTCCTAAGCCGCTTCTCTATTTATTGCGCGGGCACGTTAATTACGGTGTTAACCATGGTTACTGACGCGTTGAGCGCCAGCGCTCGACCATTAAGCGTGGTTACCGCGGAATTGCCGGCGGTTGAGAACGTGACTCCGGCGGACGCGATAATGGTGCCTACCATCGTGCCGCCCCCCGCCGCGTTGATCGTTGCCGCCGTACCCACGTACCAATACACGTTCCGCGCCTGTGCTCCGTTGATCAGGACGATGTTGCGAGGCGCCGCCGGTCCACCCACGGTGAGCGAGCTCGCCATCTGGAACACCCAGATGGCGTTAGCATCGCCTTGGGCATCCAAAGTCAGATCCGATCCGGTAAGCAGGAACGAACCGCCCGCCGCTTTGTATATCCCCGGCGTAAGAGTTAATCCGCCGAGTTGACCGGCGCCTGGATCGGTGCCTCCGGGCATCGATGCCGGCGAGATATCGTTGTAAGCAGTGAGCGTGTCGCTTGCGGCCTGTGTGGCGATCATGAATGTCGCGGTCGTGCCTTCGGTAGGACAAGCAACAGTGGGTGACGGCGGAGCGGTGTATATCGTCCCGTTCACCATTCCCATGTTGAGGGTCGTTTCTGTGTAAGTGCACCCCACCCCCGCATCGTGAAATCCGGTGACTACTGTGGAGACGCCGGTGGTCCCGATATTTCCGTTAATAATTGTGTTAATTCCCTGATTTGTTATCCCGGCGCCGCCTCCAATCGTTCCAAACGTCGAAGCGGTGCCAAGCGGAGGCCCCGCTGGGCCGGCGGCGGCACCCGTGGTGAAACTCCATGGATTCGGTGCGGCGCCCGCGGCCAGCGCATTTCCAGCCAAATCTGTCGCCGCATTTGTAATCGTGGCCGTATATTCCGTAGTCGCCGCCAGATTCGCTGACGGCGTAAACGTGGCGATGTCGCTTGTAGGATCGTACGTGACC
>Ga0302180_10001516_pt1 | contig 18527 bp, 21 predicted proteins | sample I_Palsa_E3_2_FD_200575 | JGI IMG/M metagenome (GOLD analysis project Ga0302180, IMG submission 200575) | Peat permafrost microbial communities from Stordalen Mire near Abisko, Sweden - I_Palsa_E3_2 | ecosystem: Environmental > Terrestrial > Soil > Palsa > Peat permafrost | place: Sweden... | reverse complement strand
CGTCCAGTCATTGTTTCTCAAGCTGCACAGTGTAGCGAAACTGCTGGTCCCTGCCAAGCCCCGTCAATCAATCACTCAGTCGGATTCTGGCGCAGAGCCATAAAGACGGAGGTCGCGATGGCGATGACCGTCACCGAGAACCGAATAGGACCGTTCTTCTCCGAGGGCCGGCTATCAATGCAATCAACAACTCCGGAGGTACATAACCAGGGCGATCACCACCACCGCTACAACCCATAGCGATAGCATCGTCCGCATGAGCAACTTCCCCCTGGTGTTCGCCGGTACGGGTGGGACTCTCGGAAACGCAGCTGCACAGGCTTCACAGTAAGGAGCTTCGATGCGGTTCACGGTTCGACACTCCGGACACTCTTTCCCCATTGGCGGTATTATGCTCCTGCCGATGCGGACGCGCAAGCAAGCGAAGTCTGAGCATCTAGGTAGGGCACATTTCCCGCTCCAGTAATTGCAAAACTGCGCGTCTTGGTGTGGTCGCTCACCACGCGCGAAGTAGACATGGCGATCTTGCCTTCACCGGTCTTCAGATATTCTGTTTCGCCAAGCTGCGTATCAGCAGCTAATACGATGATTCCGTCGCCGGCCAGCATTCCTAGAGCAATCGTCATGGCTTTTATCGCCTTACCTTTCCTCCAAAGATAGCCCCGCTTGAGCGGTTGCGGAGGGAACAGTACTACAGCAGCGGTCCGCCGCGCGCACCAAACCCACAATGCTCCAGTGGGCGAGCAATCCCCGGTCTCGCGGACTGACGGTGCGTCGTGCGGTATTCAGCTAATTTTGCGTTGATTCCAGAAGGGCCGAAAGCCGAGCCGTAAGGTGCTCCTCAGGGCATGTCAAATGGTGACTCCAGCCACTCCAGGCACTTGCTACCGCCAAGCTCATCGGCAATCTGCGGGATGTGTTCAGGCAATTCTTTAAACCAGTCGGCTTCATCGCCCGCGAATTCGTCAAGATCGCCTCGAAAGCGGCAATACAGCGTGTCGGAGTTAGGATCAAACAGCAGGACTCCGATATTTTGGCAATCGGTGTTTCCCAATGCAGCTTGTAACAGTAGGTATTCTCCTTCGCCATTTATCACGTTGTCGGCTTTCGGAGGAACGGGTTCAACAGCGGGCTCAAGATTGTGAGGATTCATAACAACCTAACCTCCTGTTCTCTTCCGCTTTGGTGCACACGGAAGAACCTAACGTTTTGCGGAATTCGATCCGTAAATTCTGTTCTGGTGGAACAAGGGCGACGTAGCAGTCTGCTCTCCAAACGGTACCACCATGTTATCATGGACGCTCGATTCCGTATGCAAATAGCCTTCAAGAAGCGATTCTGAGGCATGACAACTGAGAGTCAGGATGATTCGCACGGTCGTCAATTGAGAGTTAGTACGTTGGAATTGGGGCAAAGGGTTGTCAACTTTATTCAGGATGCACCAACCGTGGCCTATCTCACACCTTCAGACCTTTCTCGGTAAGTGAAGATGGCCAAAGCTTCTAAATAGGCACGCTGGACGCTGCGTTCGCTGTGGGAAAGCTACGCGAAGCAAAGTTGAGACGCCCGGCGGTCATTCTTGGGGCGGCTTGCCTCCCATCAGTTTTGTTAGGTCGTGCAGGAGTTGCTTCACGATCTTATCGGCTACATCAGCTGCGGCACCCTTGTACTTTGCACCCTTGCTCTCCTGGGTGGTAGACCAAACTACATCACCGTCTCCCGAAACAAGCCGGACAGACGCCCGCGCGTGAAACGCGCGTTGCGGGAGGTTTGGAAATGAACGTTATCGAGCATTAACGGCGCCTATTTATCGGTACGATCCGGTTCTTAGATGGCATGGGCAATTCACGGAACAGCGAAGCCGCGAGTCGCCAAACTGAATCCAAACTTCCTCCAAGCGGACTTAACCGGCCAATCTCTGCCCATTTTTAGGAGGGTTTGAGTTTTTTGGTTTGAGTGAGGATTTTGACGATGCGATTGGCAAGGCGATCGAGAAGACGGCGTGCGGAAGGATCGATAACGTTGCGACGATAGATCTCGAGCACGTGCTGAGCCATCATCAAAGAGTCGATCAGGCCTGATAAATCTGCGCGAGGGGCTGGGCCGGGGGGTGTGGTCCGAGAGGGTACCAGGTGTCTGGGATGGGAGAGAGCCAAGTGGAATTCGCGCTGGAGATCCTGCTGGGTGATCTCAAGGTACTCCAAGGTCATGTGGGGACTCTTGTGGCCAAGGAGCTTGATCAGCGCGGCAAAGCTAACGCCAGCGCGCAGCATCTCGGTTCCATATGTGTGTCGAAATTGGTGCGGGACGATGCGGGCGGGAATACCAAGGGCGGCGGTGACGTCTCGCAAGACGGCACGCAGTTTGCGAATCATTAGGTAGCGACCGCGCGGCCGAGGCAATAGGAGAGGACCGGACTTGGGTGCGATGGGTGGCCGCAGCGAACGGATGCGTTCGACCAGTTGACAGACCACGGAATCCACGGGAACCAAGCGTTCCGTTTTGAGTTTTCCGAGCGGCACGTGGATGGCCCACTGCCCGGGGCATCCGTCAAGAAGGACTCGATCACGCTGAAACCTGACGGCGGCGATGACGAGGATGCAAAAGGTGCACGAAGGCAACAGGGATAAGATCGTCCATATGGACTTCGCATCAATGGTGATAACGGCGGTAATTGCCGGGGGCGGCGCTTTCCTCGGCTCGTACCTGAAGAAGAAGGGCGAGAGCCTGGCCACGAAGGAAGATATCGAAGATCTCCGAAAACAGACGGCAATCTTGACGCAAACCACCGAGGGAATCAAGGCGAGAATATCAATCGACCTGTGGTCAAGACAGCAACGTTGGGACGTTCAAAAATCGGCGCTTCTCGATACTTTGAAAGAACTCGCCTCTGCGGAAGCATTGCTCTTTGCCGCCGTTTACGCATTCCAGGTAACCAAAGGCAATGAATCTTCGGAGGCCAAGGAACAGCGCAAAGATGCCAACGAAAAGTACTTTGGTGCCATCGGCGCGTTCTGGCGGACGAAATTGGCGATGGAAATTGTGTGCGGGAAAGAGATTGCCGATCAGTTTCAGGACATAGATCGGCTGATGGCGATGACTGCCAGGAAAATGAAAGACCGAGATTTCGGCGGTGTCTGGAAGCACTATGAGGAAATTCAGACGGCAAAGAGACAGTTGGGCAATCTCATTCGAAAGCAATTGGAATTTGACGCAGTGCCCTTAACCCTCGATCCGGTGAATCTTGGGGAGTTCAAGTCCCTGGTTGGCAAGTCCCTGTAGGGTTTCAATAAAAGCGTCGACGGTTTCAAGGCCCTTTTCGAGACGGAGCGCGTGGGCTTTCTAATGTCGCGGAGGTCAACGCGTTGCTGCTCCGTGAGCACCAGTGCTACCATTTCCGACAGATGGGCACAGAACATATCGTTGCGCTTTTGATTTCGGAACGGGACAAGCTCAATCGGGCAATCGAAGCCCTGGGAACGCCCGTCAAGCGTCGCGGCCGGCCGCCGAAGAATCCAATAGCTGGTGCGGCGACCGCCATGGCCGCAACGTCGGCTCCGAAGAAGCGGCGCGGCCTCAGTCCCGCCAAACGAAAAGCCCAATCAGAGCGGATGAAAGCGTATTGGGCGAAGCGCAAGAAGCAGGCCGCGAAAGATTAGGCGTTTACTCGACCTCTAACAAAGCTTGATGTCGCGGCGGTCGTTTTCTTCGAGCATTCGCCGGATACGACGCAACTCGTCATCATCGCTACGAAAGCCATCCGGTCTGCGGATCGAGCAAAAGGGAACGGCCGATCTCGGGTGGCCGCCAATTATCTGGCCGCGATCCGGAACTGGGGTCTGAAGTTCCACGTAATGCTTGTGGTCGCCCTTCACCAGGTGTTGGAAGTTGTCCCGCTCTAAGCCAGGGGAGGAAGTGTTAAGCGAGAGGCTTGGGCGACAGACGATGCGCCATTCCTTCTCGCGGCGAAACTGGCGCGCCTTGAAGGAAGCGACCAGGTCCATCAGCAACTGAGAAGCATTTCGGGCACAGAATTGTGCCATGGATTCCATCCATGGCCCCTGCGCAACGCCACTCGTATTTTTCGCCGCCGAGTTGGCGATCGAGTCAATCGCTCGGCGTATCGCCCCCCGTTGCACGCACCGCCAATAGATCGCGCGGTAATATCTGACGTCTGCGTCTGAACGTCGCGTTCTGAGCTGCGGGTCCCAACTGGAACGGGTGTCGAATTCCAGGCAGTATTCACCGTAATCGTTGCGATGGAAACCGGAGTCTTGCATAGCACAGAAGCAGACAACAAACGTCCAAGGCTTACAGTCGATGAGGCCTGCGGGAAGAAGCTTGAGCACCATTTGCGGGAACTCAGCAACTCCTGACTTTACCTTACGCCGAACCTCCTCCTGTACAAGCTCAGCCCCATATTGAATTTCCTTCGCGTCCTCCAGGTCCGCAGCGGACGTGGCCCAAAGGACTCGTGAGTTGCCGATCTTGAGGACAGCGTCAAAGCAGGTGTAGTGGTACAGCGCTGGGGGGAGGCGCCCGCCAAGGAGACGCAGCGTGATCGCATTCACGGCTTCCGCAACGTCGCTGGTGAACTCGGTTGGCCTCAATAAAAAGGACATTTCAACGGCGCCACTTGCCGAGAGACGGTGAACAAGAACGTGATTCGAGATCGCCCCCAGCAAATTCAATCCTACATGTCCGCTTAGAGGCGGCGCGCGCCGTAGTCTGATTCAAGCCGGTCTTGGTGAGATAGGGCGCGCCGCCTTCCGGCGGTTCGAAAGATCCGGTCTTGCGGAGTGGGTTTCTTGGGGCGCGGGGTGGTGTCGTCACGCCTGGTTTTCTTAAGCGCGTCCTCAGCGCCGTCCTTGTACCCGAGCGCGTAACCCTCTTTGCCCTTGGCGTTGGCGGGCAGAATACTTTCGATGGCGCGGACGCTGCGGGCGGCAGCCGCTCGGTTGTTCGCGCCACGGATGCCGGCCAGGGTGCTGCGCGCCTTGCGCACGGCTTGGACAAGAGCCCGCGTATGGGCTTCCGTTCCCTTGGCGGCGCCGTAGGCGGCAATCCGTTGTTCGAGGCGCTACGCGTTTCCCCGGTCACGGAGATGACCGGACTCGTAGACCATCGTCGCAATCTCGGATGGGGAGATCGGGGGCTCCGGTATCTTCATGGCCGGAATTATACGGATAAAAGATTGTGAAATGGTTGATGGGCCGCCTAATGGGTGGCGTGAAATGCCAGCGTCAGACAGGACTTCACGCTGATTGGTTCGTAAGATGGAGCACAATTAGCCTTCGGCGCGTTTTTGTCGTTAAAAAATTCGCAATCAAAAGGATCTAACCGGAGCAACACGGTGTATACTGATTGGCAATCTGCAACAAAGGCGGACATATCGCCTGGAATAGTTGCAATTCCGGATGAAAGACGACAGTAGGGAGCAAATGATGAAGCTTCTTCGATTACTCATCGCGATTCCCGGCCATCGTTCAGATGACTCCGGACAAATCCAGAGGGGCGCAACGGTGGGCCGTAGGTCGGCTGAGTCACCAAATTGTAAAGGAGACGAACGATGCCCAACGAAACAACAGGTTCGGTTCAAATCGGACCGGACGAAGTTACAAATCCGAATAATTTGGCCCTCCCTCGGGCCGCAGTATGGCATAGCAACCGGTTCGCCGGTCGCGAGCTCGTCCGAACGACGCCGCGCGCAACTGGCTGGCGCAGAGCGTTGGTTTTCGGGCTTTTGGCGGGAATGGCCGTCGCAGTGCTTCAACCCACGCCCGCGATCGCCCAGGCACCTGCCGCGCCGAGCGAGCCTGCGGCTGGTGCTCCGGCGCTATCTCCGAATGGTTTCAGTGTGCAGCCGGCGGTCCCTCTCAGCGCTCCACGGGTGCGCGGCGACATCAGCCTCGAGGAACGGGCCGGGTTGCGTTCCGACACGCCGAGCTATTTCACGAGAATCTTTCATTCGATTCTCCAGGCGCCGCTGCCCGCTCTGATCTTCGGGCAGGGCGGCATTCCACCCAGCATTCCCGAACATGAGGTGGACGCCGACCCGACCGGACGGGTGGCGTCATTTCAGCCGCTCGGAGCGACGACGACGGCGACGAACGCGTTCTTTCAGAGCCTGGGCGAGAATGGCCGCTCCTGCGTCACCTGCCATCTGCCGCCGAACGCGATGAGTGTAAGCGTCGATAACATTACGGCGCGCTGGAACGCCACGAGCGGCGCCGATCCCATCTTCGCGCCGATCGACGGCGCGGATTGTCCGAACAAGGTCTTTCAGGCGCAGCAGGGCGCGCTCGACCCGCGGGCGGCGCATACGCTGCTGCTCGGCCGTGGCGTGTTCCGGATTTTTCTGGCCGTCCCCGACACCGCGGAATTCAAGGTCGAGGTCATCAACGATCCTACCGACACTTCGTCCACTCAACCGCCTTTCAACAAGGACGGCTGTAACACCGACACCGCATTCGCGATCGGCAAGGACGCTACGACCGGCAAGGACGTGCAGATTCTCTCAATGTATCGCCGGCCGAGGATTGCCGCCAACCTGCCTTATGTGATGACGACGCGATCCGACCTCGGCGTCGACCCGCCGCCGGCTCTCGATCCGATCACCAAACTGCCCGTCCAGATTGGCAGTCCGCCGGTTACGATCGATCCGCGCACCGGACGGCCGATCAGCGGCAACATTATGTGGGACGGGCGGGAGCCGACGCTTGAGCATCAGGCCTCCGATGCGACCCAGGGACATGCCCAGGCGCCGAATCCGCCCACATCGACGCAAATTTCCGAAATGGTGCAGTTCGAACTCGGCATCTTCAGCGCGCAGATCTGGGACGCCTGGGCGCTGCAACTGAACAATGCGGGCGCTCGCGGAGGTCCGGAGTTCATGTCGGGGGGAATGCCGGGGCTTCCGGCGCTGACCGTCCCCGTGCCGCCGCAGACGGTTCCGATAACCGCACCGCCGCCCGCGACGACCACTGCGACGTTCCCGCTGTTCGATAGCTGGGCCACGTTGGCAGCCACTGCGGAACGGGCGGCGCAGCGGCAGTCGGTTGCGCGCGGGGAAGCCATCTTTCAGACCCGCGTCTTCACCATCAACGGCGTTGCGGGTCTCACCAATATCGGGGCCGTGAAGGTGTCGACCACCGGGACATGCAGCAGCTGTCACAACCAGGCGAATGCCGGCAACGACTCCTTCGTCGCCGCCCAGCACGATGTCGGCATCGGCGGCACGGTCGTGGCACCGGGCACGCCTGCGCCAACCCCCGCTCCGCCCACGACGATTCCCGGCCCGTCAACAGAATTGCCGATCTTCAAGCTGACCTGTGCTTCGGGTAAGTCCACGGTCTATCAGGGACCGGTCGTGATAACAAACGATCCGGGACTCGCGATGATTACCGGACTCTGCGCGGATATCGGACGATTTACCGTGCCGCAGTTGCGCGGCCTGGCCGCGCGCGCGCCATATTTCAGCGACGGGTCGGCGGCGACGCTGGTCGATGTGGTGACATTTTACAATAATCGCTTCGCGATCCAGCTCTCGAACCAGGACATACAGGATCTGGCGGCGTTCTTGCGCAGTCTGTAGGAGTAGCGAGCCCTTAAAGGGAAGGGCAAGCGATCGGCGGTTACACAAAGCGCAGCGAAGGAAAGCGGGTCTCTAGCCGCGGTTTTAGCAAGCGGAATCTTTCTTCTTTTTCTTTTTCATTTAGAACAATGAGTTGTTGGTGCTGACGTGTGAATTGTGTGGTAAACGCGTGTGCACGAAAGGGTTTGGCTGCAGAAGCAGTCAAGCAAGCGTTTTCCATACAATTCACACCGGCCTTGGCCAGTGGCAGCATAAAAAATCTCTGCGAGAGAGGGACACAGGTCTCTTCGCGGTCTGATCGGCACGTTTGCCTTGGGTGTGCCGGCCGCAGTATAGGGTTCATTCAGAAGAGTGGTGCCGCCCTGGGAAACTCGATGTGCACCAGATCGTTGTTGATCTATTGCCATCACCCGCTTTCTCGCGGTCACCGCCCTCCCGTCCCCTCGCAGGAATACCTCCCGGTTTGAGCCGGAAGGATCACATCAGGCAGGTGTTGCCACCGCCAATACCGTGTTGGCCGGAGCTTTGGTCCAGCAGAATTCCTGTCCCTTCAGCCACATCTTGCACAGAATGGTGGCGAGCTTGCGGGCTACTGCAATACGAGCTTTGAAGAATCCGTGCCTTTTTGCGATCTTCATCCCCCACGCTTTCAGGACGCTCCATTTCTTGCAGCTGGTCAAAAGCACTGTCGCCGCCTGGACCAAGTGAGTGCGCGTCATGATGTCCCCACGCTAGGAAATACCGGTTTGTTTATCGGTCTCACCGGATTGATATTGCTTCGGTGTCAGGCCGAAGTAAGCGCCAATATCGTCCGGATCTTTAAAGCGTTTTGGGTTCTCAATGGCGGTAACAAAGGACAAAGCAACGATGGGGCCAACACCGGGTGCTGTCATCAGAAGACGGCAAATGGGGTCGGCCTTGGCCATGATCTCGACTTTTTTGCTCAGTACGGCCACCTGCTTGCATAGAGTCTCGTAGATATCGAGTGATGGCATCACAGATCCACGAATGAGAATGTCGCGTTCGTCAGCCCGATCAAGGATTGCAAGAACACGTTCGCGAAAGGTCTTGGCGCTGGTATTGCCGCGCGGGGTGATCAGGCCAAACGGCTTGAGCGTACCTGTAATGTTGTTCTCGAGATCCACCTTCTGGCCGACCAGAAAATGGCGCATCGTGAGCAGAGTACGGGCCTCCTGATTGGATTGGTTGCGAATGAGAACAGGCTTGATAAACTCCCCACCCATACGCACCAGTTGGGCTAAGCCACGGGCATCGTTCTTGTCCGTCTTATTCCGCTGCGCTTTTAAAAACTCTGCAGCCTGGAATGATTCCATGCATAGCATCGGCAAGCCAAGCTTACTCAGCTCCGTGTATAGCCAAGCGCTCATAGCACCGGCTTCAAGACCAACCGTCTTGATCAGCTTGGGATCAATGTGTTTTGTTATCCAGGCGTAGATGTCGGATGGCGTTGTGACGGTCTTACCTTCTTTGACCAAGCTGCCCTTACCATCGACAATGCAGATCGCTGTTTGTCGTTGAGAAACGTCCAGCCCTATGTAATATTCCATTGTCCTCTCCTGTGATTAGCCGTTGCGGGAGAGGCACCTTACCACCTGGGAAAATGACTACAGAACTGCACCCGCGGCTACAGTATGGGTACAGCAGCAACTCGGGCCGCTTTTAGAAGTAGTACGGCGACATCTTTGGGGATGGGGTAATCCAGAACGAGCCGGTGATCTTCGGAAAGCTTTTCGACGGTTAGTTGTTGGTCGAAGGCCATACTGTTCATAAGGCGAAAAAGGAACGCGCGGGATCAGGTGCATGCTGGAAGCGAAAATGCCACTTTCGGCGGAAGAGAAAGAACCCAGTCGTCGCAGACGTGAGCCAGCTCAACGTCTGTTGCGGGCCACAATTGTGCTTGCGGCTATTACTGCGTTGTTCTTTGTGCTTTCCTATATTCCTGAACTCTCGAAGAAGTGGGATTGGCTGAGGTCGGCATCCGAAATTGCAGGCGCTTGCGATGGCATAATTTTCTTTGTGCTCATGTACTGGCAACTCGCGAACGATCGGGCCGAGCTTCTAGTGCCCATGAACGATGCAACTGAGGAAAATGGACGACTCCTTCAGCAGCTTACCGAGGGCATCCACGGAATACGTGAAGAACTCGGTGGATTACGTGAACAACTTGTCCACGTAGCGAATACCCGCTGGCTTGCGGATTCAGGGACTTTTATGCGTCGACTCCGTGCCGGCATGAGTAGCGCCATTAGCTCAGAGCCGAGTCAGCCGAAGCCCGTTCTCCGCCTTATGCGCCTCAGCGGATACTGGAGGATGAACGAGAGGTTGGAGCGTGCAGCCGACCTTCTCGCCAAGTTTTTCTATCCGGGGGATACTGCTGGGCAGTGGTCAGACCAATGGGAAGTGCAAATGCTTTACGCGATCGCGGACAGAGAGAGTCTACATGCGCTCATGGATAAGAAGGCTATTCTAGGCAAGGTCTTGGGCGACGGCCCGAAGAACTACACGTTTAGGCTAATCGGCCGGACGCAGTTTGAACCTTCGATCGGACTCGTAATCATCGCCGGTGAAGTTGCGTTTGTGTCTTTTGATGAATCCACTGCCGACCCGTTTTCCGATCCGATTCCGACTAGAACCAGCGTTTGTTTCAAGGCGGATTGCTTGGCATTCGGCGGGAGCGGCACGGTACGACACTGCAAGAAGCAAAAAGCGAAGTACATGATCGGCGTGGATTTTGCGGGCGGATTGCAATGGCTCGTGACGGGGCAGCGCATTACAGCCTTACATGAGGGTCGTACCGTGACGGGAAACCCTGGAATTGAAGGCATTGGGGAATGACATGGAATGCATAGTCTGCAAGAATCTCGAAAGAGATGTGAAGGATATTGAGCGGAAGATTGCGGAACTGACGATTGACCAGAAAAGAGTCAAGACAGCGAGCGAAAAAGAGAACATCAAGTTTGAGATCCAGGCCTTGGCGGCAAGCAGAGCGGAAACGCAAGGCAAGTATCTGAAACACAAGATGTCATCGTCCCATCAAGGAGCAAGTGGTGCCCATCCCTTGCTCACTCAGGATCTGTATACTCGGTGTAGGTGAAGTCCGCGTTATGAAACGAAAAGCAAAGTCGGCTTTCGATCCTAAAGCGTTTCTTGCCAAGGTCGGCGAAGGGAGGACCCTAGCGGATTACAAAAAGAACCAGAGGATTTTCTCGCAAGGCGATCCGGCCGACGCCATCTTCTACATTCAGACCGGCAAGGTCAAGGTGACGGTTGTGTCCAAACAAGGCAAGGAAGCGGTCGTCGCCATTCTGGGGGTCGATGACTTCTTTGGAGAAGGTTGCCTGGCCGGCCAGCCGATGCGCATGGCCAGCGCCGCCGCAATGTCAGAGTGCTCAATTATGCGGCTGGAGAAACCGGGCGTTATCCGTGTGCTCCACAGCGAGCCCGTCTTTTCCGAGTTGTTCCTCCATTACCTGCTCTCCCGTAACATTCGAATTGAAGAGGATCTGGTGGATCACCTATTCAATTCCAGCGAGAAGCGGCTGGCGCGCGTGCTGCTGCTGATGGCCAACTTCGGCAAGGAAGGCAAAGTGGAGCAGGTGATTCCGAAGATCAGCCAGGAAACGTTGGCGGAGATTGTGGGCACCACTCGCTCCAGAGTCAGCTTTTTCATGAACCGGTTCCGCAAACTGGGGTTCATCGAATATAACGGCCGACTGGAAGTTCACAGCTCGTTGCTGAATATCGTCCTACATGACTCAGGGGACCAACTAGCTCCGCCAGGTCTCTGACCGCCTTAGGAGTGTTTTCTACAGCCGAACTTTCGGCGCGCGTCCTTACGGCTGCCCGATCATCCGCACTACGTGCACAGCAGGGCCCGTTTCCGATGCTGAGCTTGCAGCCCGGCTCGATTTTGGCTCGGAGGCTGTGGCCCCGGACTCTCTGGCTCCGCTCGCCATGTTGCGACGGAAGTCCAATCGAATCGCACATAGCGCCCGAGCCGCAGGCATGGAATCGGCCCGGTTGCTCGCCGCCCGGTTGCACTCGCGGGCGAGCGCAGAGAGAAGGGATGGGCGCAGAGAATTCTAACTGTCTTCGAGAGCAACGCCCAGCGGAACCGCAGCAAGCGCAGAGGAACCTGATAAATTGCGGCAGCGGGCGCGAGTCGCTGAGCGTTGGAAATCTAGGTTATCTGTTTCCGGCAGGTCAATACAGCCCAGAATCGGGCTGGATACGTGCCGGTGAGTTGATTGACGACGGGATCGCTGCAAGTTACGGAACACGTTTTCCACACTGTGCCATTCGCAGAAAGTCAGTAGGACGTTCAAACATTGCGTTCGGTGCCTGTGTATGTATAACGAAGGCGTAATACTTCCTGCACTCGATCAAGCCAATCTTCGCCTGAAATTGACTCTCCAACGCGCGGTCGTTTCAACGTCATCTTAGCTTGAATCGTACTATCGGCATCCGTATCGTCGTCAGCGATGGTGACAACTGAGAAATGTCCATTGGACAGCCGCAACGTTCGGATCATCCAGGCTACTTCGACTAGTTCCGGACTCACGACGACGAGCGCTAGTTGGACGCCTAACTTCCTCATGAGTGAAACCGCCTGTCCGCAGTCGAAAGCCGGAATGGTGCGGCAACCAGCCTTGGTGAAAATCGCACCTAGCCAGAAGAGTAAACCCAGATCCCGGTCCACGATCAGAACGGTTGGTTGAGGCGGTGATTCTTTCAGCATCACAACGCCTGACTATCTTGCCGAACTTGCACCTGGAGTGGGAAAGCCCGCTGTCCGGAACTCGTGGTAAGCAATCTGCACGGCGGCTCTCTTGGCAACGCTACGAATGATAATCCCGCGTATGTGTAATTTTAAAGCACACTCACCTTCCAACAAGAATGGCCATTTCATTGCTAACTTGATCGATTTTTCAGTGGGCAGAGCAGTGTCTGCTTCGAACAGAATACCGTTGCTGCTGACGTTCACAGTCGTGCCATGTCCAAGGCGTTCAACACGACGCCGGTTCAACAGTGCGTATTCGACCTCTAGCCTAATGGGATACCTGTTGTGGGAGCGTCGTTCACGTAGTTCTAACTCAAGTAGCTGGATCGCTCGGGAAGGTATGGCAACCGCAGACATGCTCCACTCCTTTCAGTGGTGGCCCTTCATCAAGACCGTCGTTTTGAATCCGGTAGAACTGCGTGCCATCGAGCCGCATCGCTCGTTGGATGTCCAGTGTAGATATGCAGGTGCTTCTTACCCTTATGGAGACAACGCATCTATTATAAGGGACGGATTCGGACCAGTCTGTTCAAAAATGCTCACTTCCATGAGGGGGGTATGGGCGTTCCGGCATGAGCAAGGGTCTGGACCATAATTCGCCAAAACCTCTCTTACCCACAAATCTTGAAAAAGATCCATCAACCGTGGATTCTTCAATTTGACTCCGGTGCTTAAAGTAACGGGCAACCCTCCTGGCTCTGCTGCGTCATAGGGACTCTGCTGCGCCACATGGACGGTGGTGAAGACGCCGATCCCGGTAGAGTGCTTAATGAAAGCTTCGAGCCAGCCATTCGACATCGAACGCCGGTTAAAACCGCGCTATCCGGTACAGCTGCCGGCTCGATACCGCGCCATGAATGGGACGCGCGATATCGCCGGCGCCGGTATCACCGTCAACATGAGCAGCAAGGGTCTCTTAATCTCCGCCCAGTGTCCCGTTAAATCCGGTATGCGAGTTGAAATCATCTTGGAGTGGCCGCTGGCGTTGGAGGGTGTGGTCCCTCTGCAATTGGTGATCCTCGGCAAAGTAATCCGCCTGGACGAATCCGGTTTCGCCGTAGAGTACCGGCGGTATCAATTCCGGACCACGCGCCGGGCGCAGCTCGTCAGGCATTTTATAGGCTAGGACTTTTTCTCTCAAGATTCCTTCCTGTTTGTGGGGACCCCATCGAGGATTCGAACTGGCCCACGAGGGATGCCTCACGGCGTAAACCGGAGCGGCCGAGTGGGATTCACTGTCCCGATTCCAGTTCTCCCCGACCTGGGCGAATCACCTTGGTGCGTCCATTCATAGACCTCGCGCCGGTGGGACCCGCGTCACGCCGACGGTTCTGGCCGTGTCGTCGATGATAAAAACGATGCGCCAATCACCTGTGCGTAGCGAATGGTTGAAGGAGAGTAGGCCGCAGGATTTCACCTCCGGCCTCTCGCAGATCCGTGCGTAGAGGTCGGTCTTGCCGGTGATGGTCATGCGGCACCGCCTTTCACCTTGGCCAGCGCAGCGACGGCTCCATCGAGCGAATGTTCAAGCCCGTTGACTGCGCCGGCGAGATCGCCCTGCTCCCAGGAATCGACAACGGCTTGCGCGGCCTCGGTTTGGTGTTCGAGGGCCTCGATCAAGTCCCGGACGGCTTCCGGGAGGCGATCGGTGGAGTTTTCTTCTTGGCACTCCGCCTCGTAGTGGTGACGTGCGCGGTCAAGCGCCGCATTGAAATCATGGTTTCGGACTGTGGCCCAGTGCATCAAGTCACCGAGAAGATCGCCCAAACTCTCTTCATGGTCACAGCCCGTCTGCTCGCGGAAGGCGAGGACGGCCTTGTCGGCCCAGTTGGCGCGGTCGAGATTCGTAATCATGTGATTCCCTTTCCGAGTTGGGAGGCCGCCACCATGGGGCCCCGCAAGGGACCGGCCTCTGGTGGCGGCCGGTGGGATCAGGAAACCGACAGATGAGAGGGGAAGGCTAGTGTATGGAGGGGCGACAATACGGATGCGACGCAGCACTCGTCTCCGAAAGGCGCATGCCGTTCAGGAGAACATAGTCAAAATGACGAACCAGATTGACTAACCCGTCCCGATACCAAAGCTCGCGGGCGATACCTGCTGCGATGTCGGCTGCCTGAATCTCGCGAGAGTCTGCCGAATCCAGTTCCGCAAGTTCCTTCTGCTGGAGCATGCCCCAGGGAAAAAGGCGCGATTCGGCAAGCACCTGACTCCGTTGTTCCTTCACGAAATCAAGCGCATCGGATTCGCCCATGTCAAATGCGCGGCTCTCCGAGATCGAACGCAGGGTTGAGATCGCGGCGAAAGCCCGAGCGCCCGCGGGTGTTTCATTGATTGCATCGGTGACCATATCGAGAGCCTCGGAAAATACCGACGCGGATTTTGCAACTGCGGTCGCTGCCTGGTTGACCATATTGGAGGCTTGCTTTTCAAACCTCGAAACATCGGGAGTTCGCCGCGGCTCCGGCGGAGCCACCATTCCCCGCAGCTCAGGCGGGATGGGACTCCAACTCGCGATTCGGAGCCCGGACAGGCAGTCCAGCAGTTCGTTCTGCCGTTTGAAGCGCTCGCCGGGCGAGTCCCTGACGATGTCTTCTGTGATGTACTGACGGCCGATCTCTTGAATGCGGCGGATGTGAGGCTGCTGGTCGAGACGAGAGAGAAAACTCCGAACCGTCATGCCCGGCGTCAGAATCGGCTTCAGCGCGGATTCGAGTGCGTCGTAGTATGTGCGCGGATCGGTGATATGAATCCGAACTCTTCGCAAGGTCCGCAGAATCTCACGCCTCTCGCGCTCGGACATGCTGAAGAATACATTGACGCCCAAAATGGACTTCGGCTCGCCCCAGTGATCAGGAATGCGCTGCGCGATCACACGAAACCACAGCATCGGCTCATCCGTGAGAATTTGAGCCTGGATCGACACTTTGCACCCGACGCGAGGCAGAGACGTGCCATCGGTAAACGACACGAAATCGGGCGATCCTGTGTTGGGGATCATACCTTGATTTTATCGCGCGGTCATTTCTGCCGAAGCCGCGAACACGGTCTCTGCCCTCGCCAGTGCTCGGGCAACCGGGGCGGACGGTGTCGAAGGAATTTATAAAGACGGGGTGTCTTTAGTGGTAAATCGCAGGCTTAAGGAGGCAATCCAGGTTCGAAGCCTTCAGATATTTGCGCTGACAGCCGAAAGCTGTTTTGATAGAGGTTCTTGGCAATCTTCAGGCAAAGCCTTGTACGCAAAGCTTTTACGAGTTGGACGTGACCGAATACCACGCAAAATATTTCGCGCATGAACTGACGAAACGCTGCGCGTCGGACAGCGTCGAGAAGCTGGCGACCGCTCTTTCCAATGCGCAAGTCGATCTGAACCCGCACCAGATCGAGGCTGCGCTATTCGCGTTCCGCTCGCCGCTCTCGAAGGGAGCGATTCTTGCCGACGAGGTCGGCCTCGGGAAGACCATCGAAGCGGGCATACTGCTCGCCCAAAAGTGGGCCGAGCGAAAACGCCGCCTGCTGGTAATCTGCCCCGCCAACCTCCGCAAGCAGTGGAGCCAGGAACTTGCCGACAAGTTCTTTCTTCCTTCCGCCATTCTTGAAACCCGGACATTCAACGAGGCGATCAAGGCCGGGAATCTGAATCCCTTTCAACGCGACGCTGCGGTGATTTGCTCCTATCAATTCGCTCGATCCAAGGAATCTTACGTCCGGCAAACTGCCTGGGATCTGGTTGTCGTCGATGAAGCGCACCGCCTGCGCAACGTCTACAAGCCCAGCAACAAGATCAGCCAGGCGATCAAACAGGCCATTTTCCCGTACCAGAAGGCGCTGCTGACGGCCACGCCGTTGCAGAATTCCCTTCTTGAACTCTACGGACTCGTCAGCATCATCGACGATTTCACCTTCGGGGACCTTAAGAGTTTTCGCGCGCAGTTTGCGCGGCTCACAGGCGACGCCGATTTTGCCGAACTCAAGCAGCGGCTCCAGCCGATCTGCAAGCGGACGCTGCGCAAGCAGGTGCTCGAATACATCAAGTACACCAATCGGCACGCGCTCGTGCAGGAATTCCTGCCGAGTGCTGACGAACAGCGGCTCTATAACCTCGTTTCCGATTACCTCCAGAAGGACACGCTCTACGCGCTACCGGCCAGCCAGCGACAGCTCATGACGCTTATCCTGCGCAAACTGTTGGCATCCTCCACCTACGCGATTTCGGACACCCTGGCAGGGCTGGCCAACCGCCTCCAGCTCGTGGCAAACGCCGCCGAGCATGTACCGGCTCCGCAGGAAGGCCTAGCCGACAATTTCGAGGAACTCCCGGAAATCGAGGACGAATGGCTGGACGATGATGATGAATCGGCTACGTCGTCATCCGCCACCCAGCAGCTTTCGCCCGGCCAACTAAGCGAACTCAAGGAGGAGATGGCTATGCTGCGCGAGTTTCACGCGCTCGCACAGTCCATCATCAAGAATTCGAAGGGCGAAGTCCTTCTGACCGCGCTCCGACGCGGATTCTCCGCTGCCGAGCAAGCCCAGAAGAGCAAAGGGGCGGCACTTCAGCAAAAGGCCCTCATCTTCACCGAATCCCGGCGAACCCAGGAATATCTGTATCAGATCTTGGAGACGACCGAATTCGCGGGCAAAGTTGTCCTCTTCAACGGCAGCAACACCGATCAGAAATCAAAAGAGATTTATAAGGCGTGGCTGGAACGTCATGCGGGCACCGACTACATCACAAATTCACCCACCGCCGACAAGCGCGCCGCCCTCGTTGATTACTTCCGCGACGAAGCGTTCATCATGATCGCGACCGAAGCCGCCGCAGAGGGAATCAACCTGCAATTCTGCAATTTGGTCGTCAATTACGACCTGCCGTGGAATCCGCAGCGCATCGAGCAGCGCATCGGCCGGTGCCACCGGTACGGCCAGAAGTTCGATGTGGTGGTCGTCAACTTCCTCAACCGCAGCAACGCCGCCGATCTCAGGGTTTATCAACTTCTCGACGAAAAAGTTTCGCCTCTTCGACGGCGTCTTCGGAGCCAGCGATGAGGTGCTCGGCGCCATCGAGTCCGGCGTGGATTTTGAAAAGCGGATCGTCGCGATTTACCAGAAGTGCCGCACGCCGGAGCAGATCAGCTTCGAGTTCGATCAGCTTCAGCAGGACCTGGAATCTGAAATCGACGACAAGCGAAAAGAGGCGAGGGAACAGCTCCTGAACAATTTCGACCAGGAGGTGGTCGAAAAGGTCCGCGTCAGCAGCGGCGACTATCTCGACCGCTTCGCAGAGTGGCTCTGGCAAATAACGCGCTTCTATCTCGGCCCCTATGCCCGCTTCGATCACAGTGGCTACTCTTTCATGCTGGAGCGAAACCCGTTTGAAGGGGAGCGGATTCACCCCGGTCCGTATCGTCTCGGCAAGCGGGTTGAGGATGCCAATACGTACCGGATAGGGCATCCCCTGGCGGAAAGAATTCTCGCGCACTGCAAGGCGCTGCCGACGGAGACAAAGACGCTACGTTTCGATTACCGTGGCAGCGGCAAGAGAATCGCCGTCGTTGAAAGCCTTGTCGGCAAGGAAGGCTGGCTGCTCTGCACAAGGGCAGCATTGACCGCCTTGGAGACCGAGGATTATTTGCTGTTCGCCGGAATGACCGACGACGGCGACGAACTCGACCATGCCCAGTGCCGCAGGCTTTTCGACATTCCGGCCGTTGAGGCCGGGCCGGTTTCATGCGATCCGGACATCCGCCAACGCTGCGAAGGGCAGATCACGAGCGAGATACAGCGCATTGCCGGCCGACTCGCCGAGAAGAACGGCGGGTGGTTCGACGCCGAGATGGATAAGCTCGATCGATGGGCGGACGATCAACGCAGATCGCTCAAGGCCGATCTTGAGGATCTGGATGCCAAGATTAAAGAGATCAAGAAGGAGGCCCGAAGCGCGCCCAACCTGCCGACAAAACTTGACCTTCACCTGAATCGTGCGGAGGTCTGCGCCGGCATCGAGCATATGAGTGGCGCAGGCATGGCGAAACAAGTGTGGATGAACGCGATGTCTGATGCCCGCCCGCTTGCCGGCTTCAAAGCACAGGTCGCGAATCGAGCGGTCATCCAGAAGTGAACTATTATTCT
>Ga0302180_10001514_pt1 | contig 18538 bp, 33 predicted proteins | sample I_Palsa_E3_2_FD_200575 | JGI IMG/M metagenome (GOLD analysis project Ga0302180, IMG submission 200575) | Peat permafrost microbial communities from Stordalen Mire near Abisko, Sweden - I_Palsa_E3_2 | ecosystem: Environmental > Terrestrial > Soil > Palsa > Peat permafrost | place: Sweden... | reverse complement strand
GAGGCGCTGGCGGCCGGGGTTCGGATCATGGACACCAGTGCGTTCGTGCTGGCCAACGAGCAGGCCCTGACCATGCACGTGTTCGACGTCGCGGCCGCGGGCGTCATGCGCGAGATCTGCGAGGGCGCCGAACTCGGCACCCGGATCAGCGTCAAGTAAGCGCGTCGGAGAGCATCGTGGCCAGGCGAGGGCCGGGGCGGTTGCGCTGCTAGCATCGCCGGTATGGCATCCCTTCCGGATAGTGCCCGCGCCGTCCTGGAATCTGCGGCCCTCGCCCATCTGGTGACCCTGAACCCGGACGGGAGTCCCCAGGTCACGGTGGTGTGGGTCGGCCTGGACGGCGACGAGATCGTCGCCGCGCACCTGCCCGAGCACCGCAAGATCCGCAATATCCGCAACGATGCACGGGTCGCGCTGTCGCTGGAGACACAGCAACTCAATCCGATCGGCCTGACCGAGTACCTGGTCATCTACGGGACGGCCCGGGTCACCGAGGGCGGCGCGCCCGAGGTACTGCAGCGGCTGGCACACACCTACCTGGGGCCGGACGTGAAGTTTCCGCCGATGGACAACCCGCCGCCCGGCTACGTCACGCATATCGCCGTGGACCGCATCGCCGGCGTGGGGCCCTGGGCCTCCTGAGCACGTCTGGCCCCGGTTCTGCCGACGCCGCGGCGCTGCGGACACGGCTTCGGCACGTCTACTGGATAGGCGGCGGGAGCGGCGCGGGCAAGTCGGTCATCGCGCGCCGCGTGGCGGTGCGGCACGGCCTGTCCCGGTACGCGACCGACGACGTGATGCCGGATCACGCCAGCCGGTGCGCGGCCGGCGACTGCCCGTTCCTGAGCGAGTTCGCGGCCATGGACATGGACGAGCGATGGGTGAACCGGTCTCCGGAGACCATGCTCGAGACATTCCACTGGTTCCGGGGCGAGGGCTTCGGCCTGATCGTCGAAGACTTGCTGCGCCTGCCGAGGGAGCCCGGCGTGATCGTGGAGGGCTTCCGGCTGCTGCCACGCCTGGTGAAGCCTCTCCTCGCCGTGCCGCCTCACGCCGTCTGGCTGCAGCCGACGCCCGGCTTCCGCCTGGCCGCGTTCGAAAGCCGGGGGTCGTTGTGGCAGATCGCGGGCAAGACCGGCGATCCGGAGCGGGCCCTGCGCAACCTGCTCGAGCGTGATCGGATGTTCACCGAACGCCTCAAGGAGGAAACGGAGCGTCTTGACCTGCCCGCCATCGAGGTCGACACCACCATGACCGAAGATGATCTGGATGAGCGGGTGACGGCGGCGTTCGGACTCTGAGGAGTGCGACTCATAGCGACTACGATGTAGTCATGAGCAAGCGTGCGGCCACCCCCGTCAGGTTCGACCCGCCGGTGGCAGACCGGCTCGCCTCCTTCGTCGCGGCGAATCCTGGGATGTCATTGTCCTCTGCCGCGAACCGGCTGGTTGATGAGGCCCTCCGGATGGCCGAGCATCCCGGGGTGATCTTCCGGTCCGGTCCTACCGGGCGCCGCGCTGCCCTGGCCGGAGGCCCGGACGTTTGGGAGGTCATCCGCGCCATCAAGTCGGCTCACGTGGCCGAGCCCGGGCTGAACAGCGATGACCTGGTTAACCTGGTCAGTAGTAACACCGGGATAGCGCTGCGCCTGGTGAACACCGCTGTCCGCTACTGGGCTGCCTACCCCAGCGAGGTCGACGCGGAGATCGCCGCCGCCGACGCGGCCGAGGAGGCCGCCGAGCAGGCCTGGCTACGCGAGCGCCAACTGCTGGCCGGATAGCCTGTGAGCCAGCCGCTGCTGCTCGACGTGATGTTCTCCGACGACATCGGCCAGCAACTCCGCGCCAAGGGCTACGACGTCACCTCGGTGGTCGCCGACCCAGCCCTGATCGGGCTCCCCGACGACCAGGTCCTCGCATACGCGACGACCCAGGGGCGAGCACTGGTCACCGCCAACATCAAGGACTTCGTCCCCTTGGACGGTCGCTCTCGTGCCGCCGGCCAGCCTCACGCGGGCCTGATCCTGGTGTCAACCAAGACCTTCCCGCAGAACCGCGGTTTCGCCGCCGCGATCACGGCCTCCCTGGCCACGCTGCTCAGCGGCACGGCCAAGATCCAGTCCGGCCAGGTGCTGTTCCTCACGCGGGGCCAAGCGGATGCCGACGCGGCCACGACGGGCAGCATCGGCTGAACACCTCCGGTAACAGCAGGCCTGCCCAGTCGTCAGCATCCCGGGTCCGGGTTGGCCGTCTCATCGAGCTCCGGGTTGTCGATGACAGGCACCGGGTCGAGGCCGATCTTCGCGGCGATCCGGCTTAGCAACTCGTCCTGCGCAGCGAGATGGCCCTGCACGTGCGCCACCTCGTGGAGGGTGGCGCTTGCATCATGGAAGGTCGCCTCCGCGCGCTTGTCCGCGGCGGCGGCTTGCACGTTCTGCCCGACCATGATGATCGACAGCAGCACCAGTTGCAGGAAGGTCTGCGCCACCCAAGAGACGATCGTCGACGGGCCGCCACGGATCGCGTCCGGGAGGCTGATCAGGTCGAATAGCGCAAAGGCATAGGCACACCACATGCTGCCGACCACCTGCGTGATCGCAATCGCGACCTTCGTATTGAACCGGTTGACTGCCGAGTCCCGGGGGAGCTGATCAACTACCCTTACCGGGCGGTCGGCCCGCCGCGCGGCGATGTGCGGATGGCGTATGTGCTGGTAGATCGTCATAGCCTGGCCCTTCATCGACTGGCTGAATGCCGCCTGGCTGGGAGACCCTGCCAGGGTAGCGCCGCGCCGGTCAGTCGAAGAGTGCTCCGCACTAGGCGCGTCCGCCGCTGAAGAGTCCCCTCCTGGCCGTGATAGCCGACATCGCCGCTAGCGGGCCATCCCCGGATCTGAGCCCTGCCAGGACTCTTGCACCTGGGCACGCTATGGCGCTTCGGGCGATGATGGCGGCATGTCTTCGCACCAGCAGCCTGCCGAGATGTTTCAGCGACTGCCCTTCCCATTTCTAGGCGATGAGTTTCCCGCCGATCTCGGAGCGGTCATTCAGCGAACCGTCCTTGATGGCCACGAGCCCGCTCGGGAGGTCTTCCACAGCGCGGACAACAGCTGGATGGTCGGTGATGGGCGTAATGATCCGAACGAACCGGGCGCGTGCGTGGCAAGTCACATGCACCACGTCGTTGCGCGGAATTCCTCCGTGGCTGATCTCGCATCGCTGCCTCTTGGGTACCGGGCGATACGGCCAGATCCGGGCCATCCTTGGGTGATGGAACCGAGCGGGTGGGCTGACGGGCAATAGTCGTTGCCGATGCACGGTGAGTCAGGTCAGACCGGAGGCACGGGCCGAAGTCCCGGATGCTGTGGGCTGGGACAGGGCGAGGAACCAGCAGCCCGCGAGCATGCGCACCCGGGCTGCGTCACAAGTAGAGCTGCGCTGATCTGGCGAGCCTTGCGCGTGGGCCCGGCGTGCGGGCGGGCCTCCCAAGTTGGAGCCCGCCGCTGACGCCGGGCCAGCGGCGCCGTTAGGCGCCATCTTGACCTCTTGGCGTCGGGGATGGCGCGGGTACGGGCGGTACTCATCGAACGCTCGACGGGGGAATGCTGCTCGGCCCGCCCAAGTCCAGGGCCGGGCATGTATGGGCCTCGGCTGGTCCGTCCGGGTCTTGGGAAGAGCCCCCTGGCCTGGGTTTTTGCCGTGGAGCGGGTGACGGGAATCGAACCCGCACTGTCAGCTTGGGAATCAGTACCGTCCGGGCGTGTCACATGGCCTGACCTGCGGAGCAGGGTGTCCGCGAGTGACCGTGAGAGACCCCTTATTATCGGGGTTAATGGCCCGGCGAATCGCGGTCCGGCCTGCGTCGTTGACCACGCCCTAGTGCCCCCCCGTCCTCCTCGATAGCTGCCGTCCCTCGGGCCGCGGCCGCTGTGTCAAGGCTCGCGAAGCGACCGCGTGCGGCTTAGCCTTGACGCGGCGGTCTCGGCCGAGACAAATCGAGCGGCGAGGAGGTCGGAGATGTCTCGAGTCGATCAGCCTGACATGTTCCTGCGTCGCAGCAGCCGTAGCCACCATGGCCGGTTAGCGGGCGGAGATCTTTCAGTAGGAACCGACATCGGGCCAGGGTCTGCCTTGGGCGGTGAGGAAGGTGGAGGTCGTGGAGCCGCGGCGGTCCGCTCAGTCAGGATTGCATTTTGCCTGCGCAGGATCGCCAGCTGTGCGGTGAGCTTGCCGAGTTCACGATCCGGGCCATCAGTCGGGTGTCCCGTCGCGGCGAGCTTGGCTTTGTGCTCTGTTAGTTCACTTATCCGGTCCTCGATCTGGTGAATCCGCTGCGTCAGGTCGGTGGCTGCTTGCTCGCGTATAGCGGCCCTGGCGCGGTCGTCCGTTGGCGTCCGGGCCGTGGGGCGGTCGCCTGTTCGCTCGCCGGACCGAGTGGATTGTGTAGCACGCGCCTGAACTTGCTGAGGTGCGGGGCGCGAAGCCTGGCGTTCCGCCATCTTCTTGGTGAATGCGCGGTAGTCGGCCACATCTGTGTCCAGCGCCCATACGGCCCGCCTAAGGCCTAGTCCAGGTCCGCTGTACGGTCGGCGGCGCCCTGACAAGATCTCATCGAGAAACTGCTGAGCGTCCAGATAGCCGTCCATGCGGAACCACGCCTCGCCGCGCCTGAGCAAGTCCTGGGGACGAGGAGCAGCAGCGATCGTCCCGAATACCATTACGCGCAGAGTGCCAGAAACGACGCTGCTCGCCGAGTCACACCAGGGCTGTGCGACTCGGCGGCTGCCATCGATCACCTGGAACCGGACTGCTTGCGCTCTGGTTAGCGCCTCATTGGCGCTTGGGGTGTTCAGGCTGTCCCGAATCAGCCAGCAGACTTTGGCGCCGTGGTTCTCGCGGGCCCGGGTACGCGTATCGAAGCTGGTGGATCTTAGCTGAATCTCCAGACAGAACGGTGGCGAGGATTCGACGTAGACATCGGCGCGCGTTCGCCAGTGCTCGACCACCGCCGTGTAGCCCAGACTCCGTGCGATCTCCGCGAGTTTGTTCTTCAGCCAGTCGTGCTGAGGGCCCTCCGGTCCGCCGTGACCGGGTGGAGGCTCCCAGTGGTCGCAAGCCGGCCGGGGTGGCTTGACGCGGAAAAACCGAGGGGCGTAGAGGTAGGCCGGGTTTTCCACGGAGACGAGTTCAACCCCACAGCGCTCCGGACATTCCAGCGCCACACGAGGCCTTCTTCGTACCTCACGCCAGTCTTCGTCGTTGCCTACCCAGTACAGCGGGGACTCCGGGTCGCCCTTGCGGACAGCATGGCGCTTGGAGCCCGGTTCGGGGTGCACCATGTCGGTATCGTGTCATAACGGTATGACATTTAGTGTTTGTCCAATTCACCGCGAAAGCCTCGACGGTCGACGCCGGCCGATCCTCGGCCCGGCGCGCCGCACCGGGTCGGCCGTCAAGGCCGCACGCCCCGTGCGAGTGCGGCGGCCGCGGCGGCGCGCAGCGCCGGCGCCTTGATTAGAAGACATAAGGATTATTCGGCAGAGAACGAGCTTCGTATCGAAGGGCCGACTCAGATCAGCCCCGCTCGCACAGCGCCTGACGGCGCGACCCACTAGGAACTCGACTTCTTCACCGCCCCCGAGCACGGTCATGTTCCTGCCGCGCGTGATGCCCTGAGCCCGCAAGGTGAGATTTCGCCGCCCGGCGCATGGATACCGCCAGCGTGAGATAGGAGTGGTATACTCATTGTATGGCAGATCCGATTACATTCCGTCCGACAGCTGAGGATACGGAAAATCTCGCCATCCTCACGGCTGACGGCACCAGCCCTACCCATGCGATCCGGCACGCCCTCGAAATCGCCGCGCACAGCAAGCGCCAGGAAGACCTGCGCGCCGACGCCTCACGACTGGCAGCCAGCCCTGAATATCAGGCAGAGATCCGCGCGGTCCGCGAAGAACTGGACGAACTCCGTGCGTGGTGACGTCTACCGCCTCAAGAGACCGCGCTCGGCTCAAGGACACGAGCAGCAAGGCGAGCGTTACGCCGTCGTCGTCCAGGCCAACGCCTACGAGCACCTCTCGACCTGGCTGGTAGCCCCGACGACAACCAAGTCCTTCGGATCCATGATCCATCCCACCATCGAACTACGCGGCCAGGATGTCCGAGTACTGGTCGAGCAGACTACCGCCGTCGACCCGCAGCGCCTTGGCGACTTCGCGGGCCGCCTAAGCCCAGGCGAGCTCATGGAGATCAACGTCGCGCTTCGCGCCGTACTTGACCTCGAATAGCAGGTGCCTGCCGCGGCGAAAGAGCACGCCATGACGGATCGCCCGCAGCCACCTGCGAGCGTTCTACGCACTCTGGCGATCAGAACTGGCATCGTAGGCCGGAACAGCTGATTGTCCGCTGATGGGCCCTTAATGGCCCACGGTGCGACTCGGCTCCAGAAGGAATGCAGGCACAGTGTTCGAAACCGCTTCCGAGCTAGACCTTTTCGTTGGAGCGGGTGACGGGAATCGAACCCGCACTGTCAGCTTGGGAATTGGACAGATTATGGCCTGTGACGCCGCTGACCAGCCGACTCGGCAGGCCAGGACTACCCGTGATTGACCGCTGGTCACCCTGTCTAATTGCACGCTAATTGCACGGCGATCTTCTCCCCGTGACTGCCCGCGCCTTGCAGGGGATGGCCCGCGTCCGGTCCGGGCAGGCTCCTGCCTGGCCCTTGGTCTCTGGCCGGAGGGGGTGCAGAGGCTCCGACGCTCAAGGGTGGGTCCTGGAGATCATTTCTGCGAAGCGGTTTGAAATGATCTTCGGGTGCCCTTGACGGTGGAGGGGCACCCCCGGACACTGAGCGGGCCATCCCCGGATCTGAGTCCAATCAGGGCTTTTCGCTTGCCTAATGGAAGGATAAATGCGGGTACCGGAGGCGTAACACATTTCGGCGGCAGTCTGGTGGGGGACATTTGCGCCTTCCGCGGCCACGGTGCGGGCCGGGCGCGGCACCCGGTCACGTTCCGCTGCCTGAAGTGAAAAGCGTGCCGCTGCGCTAGCGGAGCGCCGACGCTCTTGACGCGATCCATGAAGATGGCGCGTGCCGCGGAGGCAGGCAGGTGGTGAAACACCAGGGCGGCCGGAACCCTCGCACGCGGGGTCGGCAGCCGGGGGAGGAAAGGTCATCAAATTCTCTCGACCCCCGGCTGATAACGAGTCAAGTCAAGTTGCGAGAAGGTAGAGGCGGGTAATGTCCGTATATGGTTCGTTTTCGGGCTTCGGTGCGGTAGCGCCCACCTCTACGTCTTTGCGATCGCTTATCGCGGCAATCGCTACATCGAGCACTTGGTTCTGAATTCCGTTCGCAGCGTAGAACCAGGTGTTGGAGAAACTTCCCTCCGTATCGGTCAGGTTGATGTAAACAACCGGATGCGGAGTATCCGTAGCGTCGCTCGCCGGTCCTACTTCATTCACAGTACATTTGTACCAGGGCATCTGTCTCTCCTTCGTTCTGTCGTCCCTCTAGGGATCATGGTCAGTCTGCACGGGACCGCATCATCGCTGCTATACGACGTTCGACGGATGGCCAGACCGGCGCAGCCGGAGTAACGTGGACGAGGGGTGCTTCGTGGTAGCTCCGGTGGTGGCCAGCGGACGGGACCTGCGCGCTCTGGCGGCCATCGTCAGCGAGGACCGCGCAGACCTGCCCGCCGACGGAGGGCTGCCGGAATCGCTGCTGGCCGACCTGATGAGCCAGATCCGCTGCGATGCAGTGGTTTTCAACGGCTTCGACAGCGGCCGGCAAGCGCACTGGTTTGCGCAGGAAGTCCCGTCCACCCTCGGGTCGGAGGACTCGGACCGGGCGTACTGGCAGCATTACCGGGATAGCCAGTTCGACAGCTACCCTATCCGCACCGGCGACCTGCGCGGCGTTATCAAGATCACGGACTTCTACTCGGCCCGGCAATGGCATTCCACCGCTATGTACACCGATTTCGACCGGCTGATGGGGATCGCGCACTGTCTCATGCTGTGCCTGCCCGAAGCGTCGCCGCGAATGGCCGGGCCCGGGCGGCACGTGCGCCTAACCTTGGATCGCAGGTCCGGGCCGGACTTCTCCGAGCGTGACCGGGCGGTGCTCACGCTGCTGCGCCCGCACCTGCACCAGGCTTACCTCGACGCCGAGCTGCGCCGTCATCCCGTTCCCCAGCTCACCCCCAGGCAATGGGAGTTGCTACGCCTGCTGGCCGCCGGGCATACCAACGCCCAGATTGCTCGTCGCCTCGGCATCTCCAAAGGAACCGCGCGTACCCATCTGGAAAACATCTATACCCGGCTGGGTGTCTCCAGCCGTACCGCCGCCGTCACCTGCGCCTTCCCGACTGGATTGACAAGGGCTCACTGGTCAGGCGAGGGTGGCGCGTCCTGATCTTTCCCGGCCTTTCTTGCATGTGCGATATCACGTTGCGACCGAGCGCCGGGTCTAGACGCGGTGGCCGCGACCGGGACACTGGAGTGCGAGGAAGGCGGCTGCAGGCAGCACGCAGTGTGCGCTGCGAATGGGCTAGCCGGTCGCTGGTGCTGGCGTGTGGCCCGGCGTGCGCCGCGCGGGCCTTCGGAGGCTGAGCGCGGCGCTGACGCCGGGCCAGCGGCGCCGCGCAGCGGCGCCGCCTTGATCTAGTACGGCTTAATTCGGCAGCGGATCGCGCTCGCTCGCCTCGCGGCTAGCATTACGCGTCTTCAGGTGGGCCTCTTCGTCCCGAAGCCAACTAGCGACTCGATCTGCCATCAGCAGCTTGCTGCTGGCCTACACGTCGTCGTCCGTCCGCGTCCGCTGGTGCACGTGTCGGCCGCCAGCAATGGTTACTCAGTTGGTTACCCGCTTGCCCGGCCGACTAGTTCCATATCAAGTCGCGGAGCGGGCCAGGCCTCATCAAGTCGCGGAGCGGACCAGGCCTCTCGGAGCAAGCTGCGCCCTGCCGGACGAACGACTGGCTGTGACTCACACATGCGTAGGAACGTGACAGAATCCTCCGGTGGCAGGACGGCCAAGCGAGACAGATCGAGTCGCACGCGCCATCACCGGGCGAGCGGAGGGTGGCTTTGCGCTGGTCTCGATTGACGGCGCGGGCGGGTCCGGAAAATCGACGCTCGCCGCCGACCTCGCTGAACGCCTGGGCGGCATGGGGCCAGCCACTGTCGTGCACGGCGACGACTTCTACCGGCCGATGCGCCCAGCGGAACGACTGCTGCTCAACCCGCAGGAGGGTTACAACCAGTACTTCGACTGGCAGCGGCTACGCGATCAGGTGCTTATTCCGCTGACATCCGGCACAGGCGCACGCTATCAGCGCTATGACTGGCCAACTGGCGCGCTGGCGACGGGCGAGCGGCACGACGTCCCCCGGTCCGGCGTAGTCCTTGTCGAAGGTGCGTACACCGCCCGTCCGGAGTTGGCGGAATACTACGATCTAACGGTCCTGGTCGAGGCCCCCCGTGATGTATGCCTGCGCCGTCTGCACGAGCGGGGGCACGACCACGGTCCCGGTAACTGGAATGAGCGCTGGCGTGCCGCCGAGGAATATTATCTCGCGGTCACCAACCCCGGTGCCCGGCTGGACCTGACCGTCAAGGGGTACTGACGTAGTGGACCGCTGGGGACCCCACGACTCTGGTCGATCTGGCACGCGCATCTGGCACGCTACCGCCCTGACTGACTCGACCACCTACCTTCTGATCCGTAGCTAGCGGCATGGAGGTCAACGAGGGTCGCTGGCGCAGGCCAGTGGGTCGTATCAGGTCGATGAAGGTCAGATGTAAGTCGGTCTGGTTGCTGCACTTTGCTGCTGCACAGCAGAGACGTCTGGCCTTGGCAGCTTGATAACTCAACAGTGTGTCAATCGTGTCGCCACGGCTCCCGTGCAGCAGGGTTCGGAGCGGCAGTAGCCCGGGACCGGCCTGGCGATGCGTGATGTCGTGCGACGGCTCGTAGAACGTCGCGCTCCGCAGCTCGATTACCAGCCGACCATTAGGGCTCGGGCTGACGCTAAACGGACACCGCCGACCGAAGGCCCGAACGACCACGTCGAGCACGTCGAGCACGAGCCGCCGAGGTCTGGCGTGATCATGCCTCTTGCATGTCCGACCTACGTCACCGTGACCGTCAGCGGCACTGACACGACGCTAGCCCGCTCGCCGGGCGCGGTAGCTCTGAAGACGACATGATCGTTGCGCGTCCCGGGCTTCGCATCGCCCGGCACGGTGAGCGTAACCGGCTCGGAATAGCTGCCCCCAGGCCCGACCTGCACTACGTTGCCTGGTGCACCGGCCGGAACGGTGAGCGCAGGCACTGACAGCCGCTTGTGCCCCGGCCCTGTGAACTTCACCTGAGCGAAGTACTCGGGCGCGCCTGCAACCGTGTTGGCTCCCTGCATCACGGCAACCGCGATGATCCGCGAGGTCCCCGGGCTGACGGTCACGCTGCTTAGCACGGGGCAGACTCCTACGCCGTTGCACGGATATCTGAGGTAGCTGGCCTGCGCGGCTACCGGCTTGCTTGCTGCAGACGCGGTGCTAGCAGCCAGGACCGGGATAGCCAGGCCCGCCGCTACGGTAATGAGGATCTTTCTCATCGCTTTTCCTCCCCGCGTCGCGCCCAGCGTTCCCCGGCGCCGGGTATGACGGGGTTGTGAGAGGCCGCCGTTCGAGTTCCTAGCCTTCATCCGTACCCTGGCCATCCCTATCCGGCTTGCCCTCTACCTCTGCTTCGGTCTCACCTGACCGGGCCCCCCTCTTCTGAGACTCGGTCACTTCTTCCTCGAACTTGGGCTTTACTCGCTCGGCGGGCTGCCATGGATCACTCATCGCCCCATCCCCTTCTGTAGTCATGCGATTACTTAAGGCTACCTTCCCGGCATGCCGCGTTTCTATCAGTCCAAGCTTTGGGAGTTAAGGCGGAGTCGAACTCTAATCCCTTGCTTGCAAAGGTCGTAGGGGGTGCGTCTTTTTGACGAGTATGACTTGCCGCTTATGCCGGGTTAATTGCCCTGGTATTCGGAGTGTCTGGGTATTCCGGTCGTATTGCCGCGATGCCGACCATGGGCATCAGGGATAGCTGGCGATGGGGAAGCGGTCACCTGTGAAGACAACGACGGCTGGCGCTGGGAGCCATCGTAAGAGACGTACACGCCCGCCTTTTGACCTGTAGTGATCTACGCCCGCACCCGCTACTTACCATTTTTGTTGCTGACCCACCGGGAGATGCCTGCTCACTGGTGCGCAGTAGGCGGCGACGTTGACTGTCGTTGTGCGGTCAAAAAACGGGCAGACCACTTGGTTGCAAAGTACACCGGAGCTGTCGGAAACAGTCGCTCACCTGGGATCGCGCCACGAGCGTATCCGCTGGGATCGGCCCATGTCGGATCCCGTTGTGGTCAGCCTTGGTGGTCAGCGCTCTCCACACTCGGGGACCAAGCGCACGCTTTGTCATGGTGGCTACCAACCGTGACCATAACGTCACCCATCCTGAATACAGACGTGCCTTGCTGGCCATACGGTTCTGTCATCTCGGTGCCACCACAAGGGGGATGACATGAGAGGATATGCGTTCGCGATCCCGGCGGGCTTGCTGCTGCTAACCGCGTGCGGAGGGAGCAGCACTACGACCCATCACGTCGCTGTAGCACGTACTACTGCACCGCCAGCCCCTGCCCCGAGCGCTGCGCTGGCATCGTCACCAGTACCGCTCACCTGCCAGAGCCCAGCCGACCCGAGCGGCCTTTACTGGAAGTCCGGGACTACGGTCCAATCCGTGATAGCCGACCTCCTGGTGATGGTGACGGTCGATGCAGGAAACATCGCGTCCGGGAATCTCAGCAGCGACGATAGCCGGGTGCTGTCCTCCGCGTGCGGAGCTTTCAACTCCGACGGGAGCGGTTCTGGCCAGCTCGCGAATGACGCGAGTAACTTCGCGAGTGACGAGGACAACTACGCTCCCCCGAACGGGCCGACCGATACCTCCTACTCGCAGCGGCTTGACGATGACATAGCAGCCCTGGCCAATGACTGCCCTGGGGCGAAAGCGCAAGCGGTAAAGCTCGAGAGCTGATCATGAGACTCACAGCGTTCATCCTGCCAATGGCATCGTTGATCTCATGACTAGTAAGGCGGCTCGCCTCCGCCGTCGACAGGCAGCGCGGCGTAACAAAGAGAAGCGCCTGCGTAAGTCCGGCCGTGTGCCGCAGCACTCCCGGGCCGAGCGAAGGCGAGCAGCCGCCGAGCGTCAGCGCCAACAAGAGGCAGACCACCGCCAACAGGCGCGGCGACGACGGGCAGTGCTCCCGATCGTGGCGTTCGCCAGCGCGCCCAGCATTATGTTCCTGCCTCTGGCCGGAGCCAGCAGCGGACACCATTCGTATCCGTACCTGTCAGCCGCCGGGCTAGCCTTGCCCGGTAACCCCGTCTGCCACACATGCCCGAGCCGGACATGACGTTCGACACGTGGTGGGCTGGACCAGGCACTGCTCGTGTGAACGTGGTGGTCGGGCCGGTGCTTCCTACCATCTGATCCGTAGAGTGTGTCGGCGGTCTAGCCGACCTGGGTACATACCTCGTGACCTGGTGGGACGACACCCACTGATGCGCGTCATTAGCCTGTCTTGCGCGGTGTTGTATGGCCAAATTAAGGCCAGTCCATCGGCTGATCCCCTCGATGCGAACTAAGAAAGTCGGGCGTAGGTCGGGCCTGGTTGATGCACTTTGCTGGTGCTGTCGATCGGCTTGGCCTTGGCAACTTGACAAGTGAACAGTGTGATTCCCGTCTTTTGGCGTGCTGGCATTGGCCTCTTCGTCCCGAAGCCAAGTACCGACGCGGACTGTTAGCGCCGCGCGGCACGCGTGGCCTGCCGTGGTTCGTCTGTGCGTGTCCGCTGGCGTCCGCCGCTGTCCGTGGCGATTGTCACTCAGTTCGTCACTCGGCAACTTGTTGCCCCGGAACCGGTCACTCATGAGCAGGTGTTGTCCTACACCCTTGCCAAGCCTGCGCGCCCAGAACGCTGTAGCCGTTGGTTCGATGGTCAGCATCAGTCTTCCGGAGGATGTTCCTCTAGGCGCTTCCTTAGCCGCTCAACTGAGTCGAGGCGACTTTCCGCTAGGAGAGTTCGCATTAGCTGTTCGACGTGAGCCAGCCTTGGCCCGATGTTGGCGGCAATCTCCTGGCGAAGATACCGCGCGCAGGCCAACATGCCTGCTAGGAAGCCCATGAGGGCCGCCAGGAAGATCTCCACTGTGACCACCGCCTACCGAGTTGGAGGATCTCAAGCCAAGTATCATTCAGCTTTAAGCTAAACGCAAGGTGTCTAGTCGCCATGTTGCAGATTTCTGACATAGGGCCAGCTCACAGCGCCACAGAGGTGCGCCGAAATAAAACTGTGACCGGCGCGACCGCCAGCTTGCTACGCTCCGTTAGCTTGATGGGTAAGCTGCCATCATGCAACCTGGCACATCGCCCTGTGCATCACGCGTCCGGAACGTCCTTGAGCTGGGCAGAAGATGGCTGTGACGGTTGGTTCAAGCCCGTTCGTAGAGCGTCGCCGCCTGCGAGCGGAGCTGAGGCAGGCACGTCAGGATGCAGGGCTGACGCAGGAGACGGTTGCGGAGCAGATGGACTGGTCCCTGTCCAAGATCATCAGGATTGAGACCGGCTCGGTAGGTATCTCAACGAATGACCTGACCGCGCTTCTGCGTCTTTACAAGATCAAGGACCGCCAACAGGTTAGAGAGCTTCTGGAACGGGCTAAGGTTGCTAGGCAGCATGCGTGGTGGAGCAAATACCGGAACGTCTTGCCGAAAGACTATTTCCAGTATATTGAATATGAGACGTCTGCCTCAATTATCCGGTCATATCAGACGATAGTCGTACCTGGCCTCTTGCAAACAGAGGAATACGCGGCAGCTACCGCTCGGCTATATAGGCTCAAGTTTACTGCCGAGGAAGTAAGGGCCCGGGTAGAAGTCCGGATGAAACGGCAAGAACGATTGCTGAGCCAGTCCCAGCCGCCGCTTCTGTTCTACATTCTGGACGAAGCAGTAGTTCAGAGGCTCCTTGGCGATCAAAACTTGCGGCAAGCCCAGCTGGAAAAGCTCATCAGCATGGCAGAACGGCCAGAGATCACTATAGAGATAGTGCCATTTGCCATTGGTCTTCATCGCGGGATGGCTGAGGACTTCAACGTCCTCGAGTTTCCCGATTCTGCTGATAATGACGTCATATACTTTGAGGGCATTCGTGACTCGATCTTCAGCCACGACGTATATGAGGAGCTCGCTGTATATCGAGAGCTCTTCGAAGACTTGAGGCAAGTGTCGCTCGGCCCAAAAGGCACGCTTGACTACCTCATCAAGGCGGCAGACGCGACCCGTTAAGCGGCCTTGAATGCTATCCGACAATTACTAGCGAAATCAACCTATTCGGGGAGTGCAATATGTCCGATCTCAAGATGGGCCCGGCTTGGCGGGTAAGCTCGAAGTCGAACGGTTCAAACTGCATCGAAGTGCGAGCCGATCGCACCGCCGTACTAGTTCGCGACACCAAGAACCGGAGTCAAGGACTACTGTCCTTCTCGACCGCGGCGTGGGAAGACTTCATCAAAACGGTTCAAACGGACAACATTAGCTGCAAATAGGCCCTAACTCACGATAGGGAACCTCTATCGCTTTTGAGTTAGACAAGACGGCATCACCAGAAAGTGCAACCAGAGAAAACCTCTCTTTTCAGAACAACAGCAAAACGCCGTCCCGCTCGGTCACGTGATCAGGACGGCGCTTGCTTGGAATCCCCACAAGGGAGCTACCTGTGCCCAGGATACCAGCTCGCCAAGCTCCTCCCGACCCGAATGATGTCATTGTCTTCTTGTCAATTTTGGCAGCGGCTGTTCTCCTAGCGCTAGGCGGACAGTTGACGCCCGACGTGGTTACTACGATGACCGCGGCCGTGGTCGGGCTACTCACTGCGTGGACTCAATTCCGCCGTCCTCCCTCGTCCTGACTCGCGCCGACTCCCGCAAGCCACGTTCACTCTACCGACGTCGACTTCTTCGTCCCGAACTGTCGGCACGACACTGCTCGCAATTAAACGATGCAGTTCAGTGTGTGTGCGGACGCTCGTCCAGGATGCCCTAGCAAAGGTAGGCTGCTGTACCCCACTGCTGTACGAGATGACTCGTACCAGGAAGAACACCGTCAAACCTATGTTGACATCGGTCCCGCTCTGCCGGACCAGCTCGGCAGCGACCCGCTGCTTAGAAGGTCGTTTCACGCAGCGGGTCAACCTGCGCTTGTCCAGATCGGAGGCCGTTCGCGGTGCCCGCGGGTGACCGCTGGTGACCGCAGTTTCCCGCTCGTTCTGGCACAGATATGGCACGCCCTGCTCTCATCTCGATGGCAGGGGCCTTGCGTGCGGCTATGCTCCGGACATGGCGGGCTAGGCATCGGCAGTCTCGATCACGAGCCTTCTGGTTGCTATCGGTTCCGTCCGGCTGACGTGGTAGCTCTGGCGCGTCTAATCACAAACTAAAAGCGATTGATACAAGCAAGATCTAAGGGTAACTATGAATATCTTGGGTTCGATCGTTCCAGGAATCCGCGAACTAAGAACACCTATTACATCCGGTTTGCTTTGGCTAAGCGCTATTGTCATTTTTGGCGTGTCTCATCACATGATCTTGATTCCGACGTCAAGTACCGAGATCAAACTACGTCATCTTTCATCGATATCTGCAACCTTGTTTTCTGTTCCGGCCATTTTGACTGGAGCGCTCCTTTTGGGAAATGTCATGGTTGCCCTCATTAATCCGCTTATATATTTCCTGGGACGTAGAGCACGCAACATTCTTCTATACTTTTTCTCGTTGGTGTCGCGTTCTCGCCCTGCTCGATGGCGCACCTACTTCGGACGGCAAGGAAGACGTCTTGAGGCGCGTACGAGAACTGTAAGTACTTCCGCGCGTGGACTTGTCATAGAAGCCAACTCCAGAGCGCTTGCAAAGGTGGGAGTTCCTGGCTCAGCTACCCTCATGCTTCCACTCGATGAGGTTCTCAACTCACTAAAGTTTACAGCGCCTCAGCTCGCGCAAACTGCTGAGACTCAGTATCAAGAATATGATAGAGCACGCTCCGAGGCGCAATTCAGAGTTGCCGTTTGTCCCCGCTCTTATCGCACTTGCGACCGTGCTTCCTGTCAACGGGAATCTCTGGATACTCATTGCTACGATAGCCGCTGGTTTGGTGCTGCTTTTTCAGTCTGTAGGACAAGAACGTCAATCAATGGATATTCTTGCGAATGCGGCATATTTGGGCTACATTTCGGTCCCGATGGTGCAATCGATGACCGAATACCTGTCTGAATTGTCAGATCAGCCAGAGGGGACCGGTCAGTGGATAGGTGCCATAGTCCGGGCTCTGGGGGAGAGAGGATATTTCGAAGAGCAGGATGTAATGCTATATGAGGTTGCAGAACTTAATGACTTCGATTTGTCTATCCTAAGAGGATACTTGGCTGACTACGATCCAGATGTAGGGGACACCCTAGAAAGGATTCTCAGCCGCAAAAATGCAAGCACTCAGGAGTCAGGTGTAAATGCGGAACCATATGGAGATGAAGCCGATCTGCCAGGACCTCCCAATGCGTGATGATGGCCCCGTCGGGCACGCAACGGGCACGCTGCCGGGGAGTGACCGTCTGGATGCAAACTACAGGCGCGTGCCAGGTCGGGACGAGATCGGCAGGTAGCCAGCGTTGTCCACGGTCGTGTATGCGAGTAGTGGTATGCCTCTGTTGCTGTACGTCCTGCTGTACGGACTTGACATTTACGCATCGAGGCCGGGTCTAGCGACCGGCGGGTAGCGAAAGAGGTTCCGGGTGACGCGGAGCGTCCCGGCCTGTTCTATGAGGCGGTGAGCGATCGTGGTGATCGCAACGCCGGGTACGTTCATGGCCCTGGAGGTCCTGAGCCGCCTTTATCCCCCATCTCGTTGACGTATCCGCTGGCCCTGCCCCCACTCCGTCGCCATTTCCAGCCCCACCTCCATTGATCCCCCAGTCCGGACCTCATCATCCGCTGCCAGCCTTGTACCGGCTGGGGGGAGGTGCCATAGCGGCGGGCTACCTCGGCGACGGCGGCCGGGTCGGTGTAGGCTTTGCGGAGCCACCGCTTGGCCTCGGCTTCCTTGCCCTGTAGGGTCAGCAACCTCCCGAGGTTTTCCATCGCGTAGGAGTCCCCGGCGGCAGCCGCTTTGCGCAACCCCTGCTCGGTCTCGGCCGCTTTGCGCAGCCACTGCTTGGCCTCGGCCTCCTTGTCCTGTTTGGACAGCAGCAACCCCAAGTCGTGCATCGCGTTCGCCTCCCCGGCGGCGGCCGCTTTGCGCAGCCACTGCTCGGCCTCGGCTTCTTTGCCCTGTTCAGACAGCAGCAACCTCAAGTAATGCATCGCGGCCGTCTGCCCGGCGTCGGCCGCCTCGCGCAGCCACCGTTCGGCCTCGGCCTTCTTGCCCTGTTCGTACAGCAAGGACGCGAGGTTGTACATCGCGTCCGTCTGCCCGACGAGGGCTGCCAGGCGCCAGCACCGCTCGGCCTCGGCCTTCTTACCGTGGGTGAACCAGTAATTTCCGTCCAAGAGCGTCTTGGTCGCGTCCATACAATCACCTCCGCGGTGAGTACTGGATTAGGCCCGACAAGAGGTCCCAAGGGTCTCGTTGTCGTCTTCTCGTGTCACGTCTGGCTGCGCCATCACTGTAAATCGGCGTTGGCCTCATGCATAGGTTTGGCCATTGGCTATGACCGCTATCCGATTTCGCAGCTAGGTCACTGGGGTCTCTGGTGTGGGTTGATGTTTAAGTGTCAAGGTTCGCCGCGCGCGTTTCGGGCCTGGCCTTCGGCCTGGCCCTCGCCGTCAGGCCCGCTGGGCTGGGTAGGCTCCGGCGCTCAAGGGTGGGTCCTGAAGATCGTTTCTGCGGAGCGGTTAGAAACGATCTTCGGGTGCCCTTGACGCTGGAGGGGCCAGCCCGGACAATGCGCGGCGTTCCGGCCCGGGTGACTGTGACCTTTCATCCGGCGATTGGCGCACCTGGGGCATGACGACCGGCCCGGCCAGCTCGCGCAGCGCGTGACCCACGGTGCGTTACGGCGGGGTGCGGGCTCCGGCGGGGTGCGGGCATCGGCGCGGCGGGCAGGCCAGGCCTGCCCCGCCAGCACGCGCGGCGAGCAAACCCGCGGTGGCGCGCGTATGCAAGCACCGGACCCCCCGAAGGGAACAGATGAACTGGCGTTCAATACTCAGAACGCGGAAAATAAACAGATATAGCCGCCAGACCCTAGAAAGCGTCAAGCATCACCTGAAGCCGAACCGTCAACGATCAGTTGGACCTAGTACGGCAGCCGCACTTTGCTAGCTGGCCAGGGCGTAGTCCCGTTTTAGTCGTGCGCGCTGGTGGTGCCAGCGTGCGCGGGCCTGGTGGCGGCGGGTCCAGGCGTCCCAGTGGATGACGTGT
>Ga0302180_10001510_pt1 | contig 18567 bp, 18 predicted proteins | sample I_Palsa_E3_2_FD_200575 | JGI IMG/M metagenome (GOLD analysis project Ga0302180, IMG submission 200575) | Peat permafrost microbial communities from Stordalen Mire near Abisko, Sweden - I_Palsa_E3_2 | ecosystem: Environmental > Terrestrial > Soil > Palsa > Peat permafrost | place: Sweden... | reverse complement strand
CCACGCCAGCCACACCGAACAGGCCAGCATGATCCGCCGGTACATCATCTGGCGCAACAACCACGCCTACGACGAACGACTCCGCCGCATCGTCGACAAGGCGAACGTAGCTTGATGCGGCACTAGGTGCGAACTGCGTCATTAATAACCAGTTCTTTCGCCCGGATGGCGGTGCGTTCTGATGTGTCCCATTCTCTGGCGAGGGATTCGTTTGATGGCAGCCCGGCGTAAGCGCGGAGTGTGCCCGATAGAATTTTGCGGGCGAGATGGGCGGCTATCTGTTTGGTGACCTGGCCTGTGGCTTCCAATGCGCTGATCTGCGCGGGGGTGAGGGTGCTAGTCATGGTCGCTGTCCTGGAGGGTGGCCCAGACGTATTTGCCGCTATCCATCGCGGGGCGCTCTTTCCGGGGGTGCGCATCGGGCATGACCTCGTTCATTGGCGTCCCGGCTATGCAGGACGGTCGGTTTCCTGCTTTGCGGTTATCAGGGGTTCCTTTGCGTTTTGCTGGCGAACGGGATTAGCGGCGTAGTCACTGAAAATCTGGGTGCGGAGGTTATCGGCGCTGTCGGCTTCCATCCATCCGCCAAGCCCGTCGAGTCTGCGCGCCCGCCATTTAGCACCGTCGTGCTCGATTTCATACGCACTGCCCCAGTCGTATTGGATTTTTTCGAGAGCGGGCATGGCGGTTTTGGCGCTGTAGTCGTCGGCGTCTGTTTCTTTGTCCGCGTCCATGGCATCCCTTTCCGGCACTGAAATTCCGTGCTTGGGATGACGTTACGGCGGGCAGTGACTGGCAACAATGTCCCTTCGGCGGGTCTGCTTGCTAAAGGGACAGTGCCCGTTACAGGGGGAGTCGGATGGCTGCGGCCAGGTCGCGCATGTCCGGGGTGAGGGTCCGGCGGCGGTGGATAATGCGCCCTAGGATGTCGCGGGCCATGCGCTGCTCTGCCAGCCACGGGGCGGCCTCGCCGTGCAGTTGCTTCAGGAGTCCGACCGCATCGTCATAGCGGCGGAGTTCGGTGGTAGCCAATGCGACGTCGAGCAGGTGGCGGTTGCGGTTGTCGCTGGTCGGCCTGAGCGCGGACGGGACCTTGGCGGCCAGTCTCAGCGCTACGTCGGGGCGTCCGTCGACCACGGCGTTCTCCGCGCGTTTCATGGCGACGGTGGCGGGGCCGAAGTTGGTCCAGTACTGCCTGTATCCGCCGCGCTCGGTTCCTGCTGCTACCGCTGCCGCTTCCGCGAACCTCATCATGTCCGCTGCCTCGTCGGGCCGGTTGTCGCGGATCGCCGCCGCTGACCCGCGCAGCAGCAGCCATCCCCAGGTGGAGATTTCGGGGTTGGTCGCCTGCGTCAGCCGTGGCTCTACCCGGTCGGCCCATGATGCGGCCAGGCTGCGGACCTCGCTGAAGCGCCCTTCGACCAGTAGCAGCCAGCAGAGGGTCACGATCGTGGACGCCGCGTCAAGGTCGCTGCCTGTGGTCTCCGCGTCGGTCATGGACTGGTTGAGCGCGACGCGGGCCGCGACGCGGTTGTGGGTCTGGACCATCACGGACCCGGCTAGCTGCATTGTCCGGGAGCGCAGTAGGGGCGACGCGTCGCGCACGTCGCGCAGCAGAAGGGGGAGTATCCGGGCAAGCCGGTCATACTCGTTGTCGTGGTAGAGCTTCACCGCTGACAGGAGCGCGTCTGCCGTCGCCCGCTCGGTGATGGGCTCCGCAGTGCTCGCCTGAGCGGGAGACAGCAGGGCATCTCGGGTCTCGGTCCAGATACCGCCGTCCGCCCGTTCGGGTGTCGGCTCGGGGGCTGGGTCGGCTATCGCTAGGGTCGTCGTCCCCAGTGCCACGGCAAGGCGGTGTGCGGTCTCTAGCCGTAGCTGGCCTAGCGTGCCCTGCTCGATCTTCTTGACCGCAGATACCGACAGGTCGGCAGCTTCGGCTAGCTCGCGCTGAGTCATTCCGCGCCGCTTGCGGAGTTGCCTGATCCGGTCACCAGGGATGCTGGCATCCACCGAACGACCTCGCGTGATAGGGGGCGTGACTATCTGCAACACTACGCGGGACCTGACGTTTCGTGTGCTGCGCGTGTCACGTTCAGCCCGCGCTACCGGTCGGCCCTCTTCGTCAAGCTCGTGTAGGCCGCGAACGTAGATCGGTCCCGCTGGTTTGTTCTTCGCTTCTTGCTGCTCGCGCGCCCTGACTGGTTTAACTCGCGCTCTTTTCCTGCTCGGGTGCCACAGCGTTGTTTAATCCGCGCTCTTTGCTGTCGTCTTCGCCGCTGGCTGGTTTAACCCGCGCCTTTTGCTGCTTCTGTACCGCAGCCTGGTCTGACCCGCGCCTTTTGCTGCTCCTGTACCGGTGATGGTTTGATCTTGACTTTGACTTTGACTTTGTTTTTTGGTTTTGACTTTGTTTTTGGGTGGCTGGTGGGTTGGAGAGTAGTGTTTGCCGACCTCGCCCGCTCTTTGCTCTTTGAGGGGGTCAGGTCGGTGGACATGGAAACGGAGACCCACCAGCCACCCCGCCCCTGCAAGGGACGTATTTTTCGAACAGTTGAGGGGCATACAGCGGCGTGGCTCGCGTTCCGGGGGCTGTCCGGGGCTGGTGCGGGGGGTGCGCGTCGACTGTCGGCCCGCTTCCGGGCGGCGGCGAGCCTTTCCCCGGTGAATGGGTAATGCCCGCTGGTCCGGCTAATGGAGCGCCTAGCGCTTTTGGCGTGGATGCAGAAACGCGGCGTTACTTCTTGCGCGCCACCCCGGCCCACAAGGCGGCCGGGCTGGCGGCCTCCATCTCCGAGGCGGGCCGCCATTTCGAGGCTTGCACTAGTCCCGGCTCTACCAGATCCAGTCCGGCGAAAAACCCTGATACCGCAGCGCGGTCACGGAATGTGACCTTCTCGGCCATCATCTTGTTGAGGACGTCAGCCATCTTGGCCATCGCCTCAGCGTCGATGTCGCTAGCCGGATGGGAGATCGCTAGGTAACTGCCGGTCGGCAGTGCGCTCATCAGCGTGGCGACGATCGCGTACGGGTCATGGGCGTCGTCGATGTGCTGCAAGATGGCCATCAGGATCACAGCGACCGGGCGGCTGAAATCCAGCAACGCGGTTGCGCCGTCGAGGATTTTCTTCGGGTCGTTCAGGTCGGCGTCGATGTACTCGGTGGCCCCTTCCGGGTGGCTGGTCAGCAGCGCACGGGCATGCGTGAGGACAACCGGGTCGTTGTCGGAGTAGACGACCCGGCTATCGGGCGCGACGGACTGGGCCACCTGATGGGTGTGGTTTGCCGTGGGGATGCCGGTGCCGATGTCCAGGAACTGGCGGATGCCCGCCTCGCCGGCCAGGAACCGCACCGAGCGCGCCAGGTAGGCGCGGTTGGCGCGGGCGGACAGCGGGATGGCGGGGAAAGCGCTGATCGCCTGGTCCCCTGCTGCCCGGTCGGCAGCGAAATTGTCTTTCCCTCCGAGCCAGTAGTCGTACACCCTGGCAACATGCGCCACGCTGGTATCGAACCGGCCCGGCTTGCCCCCGCTGCCGGAAACTTCCTGGCCTGGCTCGTCTGCCATTATTCCGCTTTCCTCCGAAATCGTCCGCTGCTGGCCGTCAGCCTACCGCCAGCCCGCGCACACCATGGTGGGCGGCGGCAGCGTCTTGTTCAGCAGGTGCTTAACCTCGGCGTCCATCCTTGCCACGTCAAGCACGCTCTTGCCCTGCAGCACCTTCGTCACGGCAGGGTTGGCGAAGTTGCTGCGGTACGTGGCCCTGCTGTTGGCGTTGGCCTTCGCCATGCCTTCTATGTAGGTGTCACACAGCGGCAGAAATTCCACGATCCCGGCGCGGGGTCAACGAACATCGCTCCTTGCGTCTGCCTGCCCGTCGATAGCGTGAGCTGGAATGTCTGCGCCTCGGTGAGCGTGCCAAATGACTGCTCGCGCTCCGTGAGTTGACCGAAACACGTCCCGCCTGCGCACAACTTGTTGCTGTCGGGCTTGTGGTTCGTGCGGTCGCACTTCTTGAAGATCGTCGCTTGTACTAGCGCATTCTGACCCTTGACCGCTTTTGGCGACACTTCCTGATTTCTGACTTTTGCCTGACTCCAGACTACCCGGCGGGTCTATGACCTGCACTAATACCTATTATCCCGGCAAAGGCATTAAGCCCAATCTCCGGCGACCTGTGGTCTCAAACTGGCACAAACACGGCACGCCCCGGCCGGATGAACGTCCTTCAGACGAGTGACTCCAGGGTCGCTCGGGCTCCGTACTCGTGCAGCGAGGCCAGCGCGGACCGGTAGGCGGTGCGGAAACGCTCGTTGTCGGCGAGGTCGCCGAAGAGCTGACGGTTGGCGATAAAGACGTCGGGGTCCTGGCGCTGCCGCCTGGCCAGCTGGATCACACTGTCCGCGAGCCGGTCAACCACCTCGATCGGCTCGCCCTGCTCGTCGGTCCCCTCCGCATAGCGCGCCCAGCTCGCCACCACCGCGGCCGAGCGCCTGATCTCGCCGCCGGTCTCGAGCTGCCGGCGGATCACCGGCAGCAGCCACTTCGGTATCCGGTCCGAGCTTTCCGCGCACAGCCGGGCGATGGTGTCGCGGACCTCGGGGTTGGAGAAGCGCTCGAGCAGCGTGTGCTTGTACGCGCCGAGGTCCACCCCAGGCACCGCGGGCAGGGTCGGCGTGGCCTCCTCGTCCATGTAGCCGAGGAGGAAAGCCTGGAACAAGGGGTCCTGGGCGGCCTCGTGCACCAGCCGGTACCCGCACAGGTAGCCGAAATAGCACAGGGCCTGGTGGCTGGCGTTGAGCAGCCGCAGTTTCATCAGCTCGTACGGCTCCACGTCGTCGACGACCTGGACGCCGACCTGCTCGTACGGCGGCCGCCCGGCGGTAAAGGCGTCCTGGAGCACCCACTGCGTGAAGGGCTCGCACACGACCGGCCACTGGTCCTGGATCCCGAACCGCTCGGTGACCTCGGCCCGGTCCGCGTCGGTGGTGACCGGCGTGATGCGGTCGACCATGGAGTTGGGGAAGCGCACCTCGCGCTCGATCCAATCGCCGAGTTCGGGGTCCCGCAGCCGGGCGAAGGTGGTGAACGCCCGCCTGGCCAGGTGGCCGTTACCCTGCAGGTTGTCGCACGACATGACGGTGAAAGGCAGCACGCCGCGCTCCCTGCGGCGCCGCAGCGCCTCGGTGATCAGGCCGAACGTCGTCCGCGGGACCGCCCCGGGTTCCAGATCACCGACCACGTCCGGATTCGTCTCGTCGAACTCGCCGGTGACGTCACTGATGTTGTAGCCACCCTCGGTCACGGTCAGCGACACGATCCGGATCGAGGGTGCCGCCATCTCCTCGATGACCGCCTCCGGGTCGTCGGGTGCGAACAGGTACGCCACGATCGATCCGATCACCCGCGGCTCGTACGTCCCGTCACTGTGCTTGAGAACCAGCGTGTAGAGGCCGTCCTGCGCATCCAGGACCTCCTTCATCTTCCGGTCCGCCGGCATCACCCCGACACCGCAGATCCCCCAGTCCAGCGCCTGGCCCTCGTTCATGAGCCGGTCGAGGTACATGGCCTGGTGCGCGCGGTGAAAACCGCCCACGCCGAAATGGACCACGCCCGGTGTGACCAGGTCACGGTCATAGGCCGGCGTCGGCAGCCGGTCACTCCAGTACGCCAGCGTCTGCGCATTCAGCGGTTGCGGGACGGGATCAGACATGCCGTGCCTCCTCGGGCCGGAAATTGACGGTCGCCCTCGACGACGCTAACGCTCGTGCGACCGTGACCATTCTGGCCGCATCGGGCCGCCGGTGTCACCAATCGCCTGAGGTAGGAAGGAAGAGTCGGTTCGTCGGCAGCGCGATCACTCCGGTCCGCGGGGAGCGACGGGACGGAGGACCAGATCGATGAGCGAGGGTGAGGGTAAGGGTAAGGGTAAGGGCCGGGCGCGGGGGCTCTGGGCACCGCAGCGGCGAGCGCTGACCGCGGGCCTGGTCCTGACGATCACCTTCGTGGCGTCCGAGGCGCTCGCGGTGGTGACGGTGATGCCGGTGGTCGCCCGCGACCTCGGCGGGCTACGCCTGTACGGCTGGGTATTCAGCGGGTTCATGCTGGGCAGCGTGGTCGGCATCGTGGCCGCCGGGCGGGAGGCCGACCGGCGGGGGCCCGCGGCGCCGTTCGTGGCCGGCGTGGTGCTGTTCGGGTGCGGGCTCGCCGTGGCGGGTTCGGCTCCCTCGATGGGCGTGCTGGTGGCGGGCCGGGTGCTGCAGGGCATCGGCGCGGGAGCGGTGCCCGCGGTGGCCTACGCCTCGATCGGCCGCAGCCTCACCGGACCGCTGCGGGCCCGCATGATGGCCGTCATGTCCACCGCGTGGGTCGCGCCCGGGCTGGCCGGGCCGGCCCTGAGCGCGGAGGTGGCGCGGCTGTTCGGGTGGCGGTGGGTGTTCCTGGGGCTGCTGCCGATCGTCGCGGTGGCCGGCTCGCTGGCCGTGCCGGCCCTGATCCGCCTCGGGCCGCCCGACTCCGTGACGGCGCAGGAGCATCGGCTGGGCGACGGCATCCGGGTGGCCGCAGGCGCGGCGCTCATGCTGGCCGGCCTGACGCTCGCCGGTTCCGGCGCCGCCCTGGCCGGAATCGCGCTCATCGTGGTCGGCGTGCTGGCCGGCCTGCCCGCACTGCGCCGGCTGGTTCCTGACGGGACCCTAGCAGCGCGTTCCGGACTGCCCGCCACGATCGGCATCCGGGGCATGCTGACGTTCGCGTTCTTCGGCGCCGACGCCTACGTGACCTTGACGATCACCACGGTGCGGCACCACAGCACGGTCGTGGCCGGCCTCGCCCTCACCGGGGCCACGCTGGCCTGGACGGCCGGCGCCTGGGTGCAGGCCCGGCTCAGTGACGTCTGGGAAGGACGCCGCCTGGTCCGCACCGGGCTGGTGATCATCCTGGCGGGCATCGCCGGCATGGCCCTGGTGCTGACGCCGGGCGTGCCGGTGGCGGAGGGCCTGGCGGCCTGGACCGTCGCGGGACTGGGCATGGGCCTGGCCTACGCCCCGCTCTCGCTGATGATGCTGCAGCAAGCGCCACCCGGACACGAAGGGCAGGCCTCGGCGTCGCTGAACTTGACCGACACGCTCGGGACCGCGATCGGCATCGGGGTGGGCGGCGCGGCCGTGGCCGCTACCACCGGCGGCCACCTTTACCTGGGCATCGCGGCCGCCTTCGCGGTCGCGGCCGCGATGGCCATCGCGGCGCTGGTCGTGACCCGCCGGCTGCCGTCCGGCACCACCTCGTCCGCACGCCCGCCCTCGTAGCCGCTGGTCGTGTGGTCATGGCGGGGCAGCAGGAGCGGGGTGACCAGGAGGAGGAGACCGGCGATCGCGATCGCGGCGCGAGGGCTGGTGATGCTGGCCAGCAGGCCCCACAGGGCGGTCAGGGCCGCAACGCTGGCGCTGCTGGTGACCGACCACGCGGACAGGGTGCGGGCGATCCGGTCCTTCTCGGTGTGCTCGAGCCGGTAAGTCGCGAACACCGGGTTGAAGACGCCCATGCAGGTGACCAGGCCGAACTGGACGGCGATGACGACGACGATGCCGCCCGCGCCGGGGCGGATGAAGGCCAGCCCGAGCGACCAGCATGCGCGCAGCACCCCCGCCGTGAACAGGACCCGGTGTCGCCCGAACCGCGCGACGAGCCGGGCGGCCAGCCGTGAGCCCATCAGGCCGCCCACGCAGGGTGCGGCGAACGCCAGGCCGTACTGCCACGGCGCGAACCCGAGACGCCCGAGCATGAGGACGGCGATCAGCGGCGCGGTCGCCATGATCAGCCCGTTGACCCCGAGCGTGTTGAAGAACAGCGACCGCAGTGCCCGATGGGTCAGGATGTAACGCCACCCGTCGGACAGGTCGCCGACTCGGAGCCGTGGTGCATCGGTTCGCGCGGGGCGCGGCTCCGTTCCGCCGATCGCGCGGATCCCTGCGGCCGAGAGCAGGTAGCTGGCCGCATCGGCCAGCACGGTCGTCACCGGGCCGAACAGCCCGATCGCGGCCCCGCCGAGCGGCGGTCCGACCACCATGGCGGTCCAGGTCGTGGACTCGAATCGCCCGTTCGCGACGAGCAGGTCCTCCGGCCGCACGAGCGCTTTCAGGTACGCGCCGCTGGCCGCGTTGAAGGCGATCTTGGCCGCCGCGACGATGATCGAGACGATCAGGAGCTGGGCGAAGGTGAGCCAGCCGAGCGCGAACGCGGCCGGGATGGAAATCAGTGCCGCGAACCGGGTCAGGTCCATCGCCACCATCACCGGCCGCTTGCGGCGGAACTCCACCCACGGTCCGAGCGGCACCGCGACCACCGCCCCCACCGCCAGCCCCGCCGCGGCCAGCACCGACACCTCGGCCGGCCCGGCGTGCAGCACCAGGATCGCGATCAAGGGAAACGCACCAAACCCGAACCCCGAGCCGTACGCGCTGACCGCATACGCGGCCCAGAGCCACCCGAACTGCCGTCCCAGCGAACGCCTGCCTATCATGCCCCGATCAAAGCGAGCGGCAGCCGGGCGGAGCAAACAACCACCCGGCCGGCGAGCCACAACCGTGCGTTGTGCCCGTAAGGTCGGTGGGCGTGGACCTCGATGCGGTGCGTACCTTCGTCGTCGTCGCGGAGGCAGGCCAGTTCTCCGATGCCGCCGATGACCTGTCGATCACTCAGCAGGCCGTCTCCAAGCGCATCGCCGCGCTGGAGAAGGACCTTGGTGTGCGGCTGTTCAGCCGCACGGCGCGCGGAGCCCAGCTCACCATCGACGGGCAGGCGTTCCTGCCGCACGCCCGCGATCTCCTCCGGGCCGACGAGCGGGCCGCCGACTCCGTGCGCCCCGGCCGCCGCGCGCTGCGCGTCGACGTGATCAACCCCCGGATCGCACCGGCTCGTCTGCTACGTGACTTCCACCGCGCGCATCCGGAGATCGAGCTTGATGTCGTGACCCACCTCTTCGACGCCGACGCGGCCATCGCCGCGGTCGGGTCCGGGACCATCGACGCGTCGTTCCGCGCCGTTACCAAGACCGCGCAGCAGCTCCCGGCCGACATCGAGGTCCGCCGCGTCCTGGACGATCCCCTCCAGCTCCTCACCGGACCAGCCCACGAGCTGGCCGCCGTCCGCGCGGTGACCCCCGCCGAGCTGGCCGGGCACAAGATCTGGATGCCGGCCGTCGTCCCCGGAACCGAGTGGGCCGCTTTCTATGACGAACTCGCCGCCGCGTTCGGGCTCACGATCGACACGATCGGACCCAACTTCGGCACCGACGATCTCCTGGAGGCGATCGCCGGCTCACCGACCCTGGCGACCTTCGTCAGCGATCAGATGTGGCTCGTCTGGCCTGCCCACTACGACCTGCGGCGCATTGCCGTGCACGACCCGGCACCGGTCTACCCGCACTCACTGATCTGGCGCAGCGACAATCCGCACCCCGCACTCACCGCACTCCGCAACTACGTCGGCTCCGCGCAGCCCGGCCATCGCGACGCCGGCACCTGGACACCGAAATGGGCGTGAGTCAGACCGGTTGACGGCCCGGCCGCGGAGGCTAAACCGTAGGGCAAGATAGAGTCATGGGTTCTGTGCCAGCTGACCCGGCGGACGCTAGGCCGCGGGAATGGCTTGCTCTGCCCGGCGGGGGGATCCGGCCCGTCGTTTCTGTGCCTGGCAGCAGCGGCGTCGCCGAACTGCTGGCCTACGCCGCCTGGCTGGCCCGGCTGCGCCCCGCCTGCCGGTGCGGACGGCCCCGCCTGGGCTCCGGCCGGACCTGCGGGAGCGCAGAATGCGTGGCCGAACTGCGCGTGCAGGAGGGCGGCGGATAGCCGGTGCCGCACGCGTTCGGGCGAGGTGGTGGAACCACGGTTCGTTCGGATTAAAAGAGTATCTTCGTCGGCCGCACCGCGCCGGGAGGGAGCATACTCGATCAAGTGCGGGCAGACCGGTCAAACGTCAGGGCCTGGGCGGCAACGGCATAACCTGGAGTTATGGACCCTATCCTGGTCGGCCGCGAGTATGCGAGCCATCTTACTGATGTCGACCTCAGGCTGATTGCGTCGGCAGCCGGTGGGGCTCCGGATATCGGTCAGGTGAGCGAGGCCGGCGACCCGGTGGATGGCTCGGGGCTGCGCCGCGACCCGGAGGCGCTGCTTCGGCTGCTAGAGCATCCCGGCGTGTTCCGCGCCGTGCTTGGCCCGGCCGATGCCGCCCAGGGATGGGCGGTCCCGGCGTCGCCGTTCCTGGTGTTCGTCGCGTTCGTCCAGCAGGCCGCCGCCGAGCTCACAGCGATGGACCATGTGCCTGAGCGCACTGGGCCGCGCCAGCGCGTGCCGCTGTTCGATGCGCATGCGCTGCGGGAGTTCCTTGGTGAGCCGGCCCGGCGGCTGTTCCTGGCCGAGTTGCTGGCTTCCTTCACCCAGGTGGCCAGTGGTCGTTATCAGGTCCGGGTGGGCGGCCGGATGCGGACCCGGCGGTTCAGTGAGCTCGACCCGGTGCGGCTGGCCGGCTTGCTTGACGCGGTTCCACCGGCCGAGCAGCCCGGCGTGTATCGCCGGCTCGGCGACGTGACGCTCTTTCTGGCCGGGGTGTTTCCCGATTACGCGACCACGCGCGCCCTCGGCCCGCTTGATGCGGGCCGACTGCTTCGTGCCGCCCGTTTGCCGTCCTCGGAGCAGGAGCATCTGGCCAGCACGCCTGCCATGGAACTATGGGAGTACCTCGGTGCCCGCTGGTACCGGGCCGCCCACGATCTGGCCCCGGCCGCCACCGCGCGGATCGTGGTGGTCGGCGACGTGGCCGACCGGTTCAGGCAGGCCCGGCGCGTACTCAACCTCCTCGCCGACCGGTACCTGCTGACGGCGGACAAGCCCTGGTTCGAACAGCCAAGTTCCTGACCAGACCGGCGACCGTTCGGAAAATGAACCGGTCGGTCAGTTGCATCGACGCCGTCTGGTTACCAGGGTCCGCCCGCTGTGCCCGCGGCCCCTGTAACCAGACGGATTGACCCGATCGAACGGTGGTCGCCTGTACGCCAGGCTAGGGCCAGCCGGCTGGGCGGTAGGCCCCGGACCGGGCGGTGCACCGAGCTGACGTTCCAGCATTCTGACCTGCTTGCTCAAGGCCGGCTGGGAGACGAACAGCCGCTCGGCGGCCCGCGTGAAGTGCAGCTCCTACGCCACCACCACGAATTTTCTAATGCTCTCCAGATTAGGCAATCTACATGCAGCTATGTGGTCTTGGCGTTCTTAATCCATGGCTCCGTCCGTGAGGGGTAGGAATGTTGGCCTCGGACCCGCCGTGATCGTTAGCACCTCAGTGAAGCTGGACGGGAACCCGGTCGGCAGCTGGGATCTGAAACGTTCGCCGGCCTGGTAGAGGAGAACAGGCCTCTACCATTTTTCAGTTCACTGTATGATGGGGCTGTAATTCCTGCAGGTGATGAACAATTCCTGATATTCATCGATCCATTCAGAGGGAGACGGCATTCCTGGTTCTGGAAGCTTGTTGCCTATCGGCTTACTCTTGAAGTGCGATATGAATCCCTCTATGGCGGCGAGAATTTGACAGAGTCCAAGCATCCGAGGCAGCTCGGACGACGCGACTTGCTCGCATAGAGCGCGTGAACCACCGGTCTCCGGGATCAGCCGATCTTCCAGGGATCGATGAGTTCGATTCCCGTTTCCTCGAAGTCAGCGGTATTGCGAGTGGCCAAGATCGCGCCCGAGTCGCGGCAGATGGCTGCGATCTGAGCGTCAGCGACACCGATGGGCCGACCGATTCGCTCGCGACCGGTAACGATGTCCGCGTACCGGACGGAGGCGCGCTCATCGAAGGGAAGAACCCGGCCGTAGAAGTCCTCCGTCAGGAGACCACGGATCACCACCGCCAGCTCCCGCTTACGGTGACCGTCGGGAAGCCTTGCGACGCCGTACCGCAACTCGGCGGCAGTGACCGTGGTCGTTGCCACTTCGGAGATTTCAAGAGAGTCAAGCCAGGTCAGCGCCCCGGGATCGGGTACCTGGCGGGCCAGTTCGGAGATAACGTTGGTATCAAGGACGATCACAGGTCGAACTCCGCCGCGCGAGGCAGCTCGCCGCTACGGTCGGGCACCTGCAGGTCACCTTCAAGCCCCTCGAAACGGGCCCGGATGCGACTTCCGAGGCCATGTTCGGCAGGACTAAGCATCAGCCGTTCCTGGAGAATGGACCGGACCTCGGCTTCCATGGACCGTCCGTGTCGTGCGGCCTCGACGCGCAGCCGCGCATGCGTCACCGGATCAAGCCCCCGGATCGTAAGCGTCGCCATGACACCCTCCAAATGTCCACTTGACTGCAATGCTAGCAGTGCTGCTAATGCCAGCGCAACGCTGCGGACTTCTGGGCTACGACCACGGCGTGCGACTACCTATCAGCCCGGACGAAGTGTAGCTTGTCCGCGACGGCGACGAAGTACCGCAAATCCCGCCCGTGCACGTCCATAACCATTAGTTATCACGTCAGGTATTGGACAGGCCAAAGGGCTGGCCGCAGGGTGGATCCAGCAAGGGCCACCGGCGCATGATCGAGACCGGAAATGGCACCCCAGCCCGGCGACCCGGCCAGGGCCGCAGCCGCCATCCTCACCGCGCTGGACACCGACGCGACTCCGCTGCGGCTGCCACTCGGAGACGACGCCGTCGACGCCATCCTCGGCCACCTCGACAGCGTCCGTACGGAGATCACTACCTGGGAGAAGCTCACCCGCAACACCCGCCTCGCCCACTGAACCGCCGTACGTCGTGGGCGCGTGAAGCTGGGCCTCGCGGCGTCGATCACCGCGAGGCCCAGCTCAAGGCGAGGTCCAGATCAGCAGCCGTCGTAGGCCGACCAGTTGGACTGACCACCCGCGGCAAGCGCGTTGTCGAACACCTGGTTCTGCTCGGCCACGCTGGCGTTACCGAACTCGCCGGCCGAACCGCCGTACTCTTGCCACGTCGAGGCACTGAACTGGTACAGGCCGTAATGGCCGCTGGAGTTCATGACCTGGGCGTTGCCGCCGGACTCTGAGGCGATCACGCACGAGGCAAACCCACCACCGCCGGAGTAGGTGCTGACCGTCTCGGCGGGAGCGTACGCCACGGCCTCAGACGGCGATGCGGCGACCGCCACCGACCCGGCCTGTGCGGGCGCGTTGGGTATCCGGGCCGGCTTGGCCGGGATACGCAGCACCTGGCCGGCCGAGATGTCGTTGGCCGAGGGGATCTTGCTGCGGTTGGCCCAGTAGATCACCGGCCACGCGGCCTGGTCGTGATAGACGCGCCCGGCGATCACGGAAAGCGAGTCATCCAGGCGGACGGTGTACTTCGCGGGCTGGGCTGGCGTGCTCGCCACGGCCCGCTGACTAACGGCCAGCAGCTGGGCGGGCGATGATTGGCCCACCCGGCCCAGCGTGTCCGCGGCGGTGGCGTGATCGAGGGACACGTGGGTTGCTTGCGTGCTCGCCTGCGCCTGCGGTGACAGGCAAAGCGTGGCGGCCACCCCGGCCAGCGCGGGCACGGCGGCCGTGGTCAGCCGCCGCGAGATCTGTGAAGGTTTCAACTTGCGATGGCGGGCCAAAGGGCTCCTTTCCGAACAGGGCGCGCTCCCCGGAAAGCCGCCTGGACATGCTGGCGGCCTTCGGAGCGCCTGACAGCAGGGCAGCCTACGGGCTGCGCGCTGCTCGCGTCGGCCAGCAGGGAGTCGGACACTCGGGCAGTGCGAGGGCGAATTTCCGCTACGCAGGCGAAACCCGCCAGCAACAGCTACACTGCCTGAGCGTTACAACAGTAGATTACTCAAGTCACAGAAGTTCACTTGAGTCACACTGGTTACGGCCGACGCTACCGACAGTAGACGTGCGCTTTCTCACTGACTGATTAGGCCTGCGGGAACCGTGATCACCCTGGAACGCAGGTATTCACCCAGACCCTTCGCCTGGGCGTCGGGCCGGGCCGTTCCGGAGACGCCGGGGGCGAGCAGGCCGTGCGCGACGAAGTTGAGGGCCAGGAGATTCGGCAGCTCGTAGCGGTCGACCTGGAGGTCGGCCGCTTCGGTGAGCAGCTCCTTGAACCGGTCCGTGGTCAGGTGCCGACGCAGCCAGGCGTAGGCGGCCGGACTGGTAGCCCACAGGCCTACGTTGGCGTTGCCGCCCTTGTCGCCGGAACGCGCCCCGCACAGCCGGCCGAGGGGGATCTCGGCAGGCGGGCCGGAACCGATCTCGGCAGGCAGGCCAGAGGGGTGGCCGGCCGGCCGGCCGGTAGGCGTGGCCGCGTCGGCCGGAGCCGGTTCGATGCCGGCCGACGGAGCCGGCGAGGACGACGCGGGCGGCGAGGACGGCGGGACGGCGCCGTCGCGGGCGCTGGTGTGCGGGATGTCGCGGCAGGTGCCGTCCGACAGGTGCACCTGCTGGGTGACCACATCCGCGGGCACGAGCGCGGGCCAGTACAGACCGAATGCGCTGGCCGCGGTGGGCGGGGTGGTGGTGTGGAAGCCGGCGTAGCCGCCGAGGGCGAGCTCGAAGGTGACGTCGGAGAATGCCCGCCCGACCTTGCGTTCGTCCTGGTCCTTGACCGTGATTCTGAGGTGCGCGGTGGCCTGCTCGTTGGTCGGCGCGTCCGGACGGTCGAAACGGAGCAGGCGCACGTCGGCCTCCTCGAACGCCCCCGCGCCGCCGAGCAGGCCGAAGAGCAGGGTCGTAGCCTGTTCGGCCTTGGCCTCGATATCCAGGCCGGTGATGACCATGGTCATCGTGTTGCGATAGCCGCCGAGCATGTTGAGCGCAACCTTGAGGGTGTCCGGCGGCGGGCTGCCCCTGGTCCCGGTCACCGCGACCCGGTGCGGGCCGGCCTGCTCCACGCGCATGGTGTCGAAGTGCGCGACCACGTCAGGGTTGAGATACGCCGGCTCGCCGATCTCATACAGCAGCTGAGCGGTAACGGTGCCGACGGAGACCAGGCCGCCGGTGCCTTCGTGCTTGGTGATCACGCTGCTGCCGTCGGAGGCAACCTCGGCGATCGGGAAGCCAGGGTAGCGGCGGTCGGTGATCTCGTCGAGGAAGCTGTAGTTGCCGCCGGTGGCCTGCGGCCCGCACTCGATGATGTGCCCGGCGGCGACCGCGCCGGCCAGGGCGTTCCAGTCGTCGCGGCGCCAGCCGTGCCACCACGCGGCGGGCCCGACGACCAGGCTCGCGTCGGTGACCCGGGGGCAGATGACGACGTCGGCGCCGGCGTCCAGCGCGGCCGCGATGCCCCAGCCGCCGAGGTAGGCGTTGGCGGTGACCACCGGCAGGTCCGCCTTGGCCAGCGGCAGCCCGGTATCGAGATTGGTCAGCTCGTGCCCGGCGGCCTGCAGCTCGCCGATGGCCGGGGCCAGGTCGTCGCCGGTGATGTAAGCGACACGGGCGGTCAGGCCGAGCCGGGCGGCGAGTTCGGTGATCTGCCCGGCCAGGCCTTCGGGGTTGAGGCCGCCCGCGTTGGCGACGATCTTGACGCCGCGCTCCAGGCAGGTACCGAGCACCTCTTCCATCTGCCGCAGGAAGGTGACGGCGTAGCCGCGGCTCGGGTCCTTACGGCGGGCCTTCCACAAGATGAGCATGGTCAGCTCGGCCAGGTAGTCGCCGGTCAGCACGTCGATCGGGCTGGACCCCTGATCCAGCATCTCCCGGGCGGCGGCGACCCGGTCGCCGTAGAACCCGGAGCAGTTCGCGATGCGGACCGGCGGACGCTGCGGCATCTGCTGTTCCTCAGTGCTGTTCCTCAGTGCTGTCTCCTCAGTGCTGGCGGAAGAGGGGCCCGGCCGGTGCCTGCGGTTCCCGCGAAGGCCTGGGCGATCGCCATCCACTCGGTCGCAGCCGGGCCTTCAATGCCCAGGGCGACGTCATCACGGTGCCGCCGCTGGGTGACCAGCAGGCAGAAGTCGAGGGCGGGGCCGGCGACCCGGTCGCCGGCGTCTTCCGGTCCCCAGGCCCAGGTGGCGCCGGATGGCCCGATGAGCTCGACGCGCACCGGGGCGGACGGCGCCGGTTTCCCGTGCACGGCGTAGCTGAACGCGCGGGCCCCGACGCCGATGTGGGCGACGTGGCGCAGCCGGCCGGTCGGCTCGCGGGTGACACCGAGGGTGTCGGCGATGTCCTGGGTGTGCGCCCAGGTCTCCATGAGCCGGGCGGTCAGCGAGGAGGCGGCGCTCATCGCAGGCCCGAACCACGGCAGCCGGGCCGCGGGATCGATGTCTTTGAAGGTGCCGAGCAGCTCCGCGCGGGCCACGTCGAACCAGGCCAGCAGCTGGGCTCCGGTGCGGTCGCGGAATCGGGCGGCGATCTTGTCCGGGGAAACACCGCCGGGCGCTTCGGTCTCGGCCAGCGCGGCCAGGAACACGTCAGGCGCGACCGCGGACTGGACCGTTACCTCATCGAAGTAGGCAAGGTGGCTGATCTGGTCGGCGATGTCCCACCCGGCCGCAGGCGTAGCCAGGTGCCAGCCGGCCTCGTCGAGGCCGGCGACCAGGGCGCGGGTGACGGCCGACTCGGCGGCCACGTCATCGGCCAGCGCGGCCATGTCTACCGGCATGGGATCATCCCTGCTCCTGGCTTTGCGCGTCCACGACCGCGAGGATCTGGCCCGCGGCGACCTGCTCCCCCGCCTTGGCCCGAAGTTCGGCCACCACGCCGTCCGCGGGAGCGGTGACGGTCTGTTCCATCTTCATCGCCTCCAGCACGACCAGCGGCTGGCCCGCGGCGACCGTCGCGCCGACGTCGGCCAGGACGCGCAGGACCAGGCCGGGCATCGGGGCGAGCAGCGATCCGGTGGGCGCCGTCTTGTCCGGCTGGCCGAACCTCGGCACCTCGGACAGCGCACTGGACCCGTTACTCGCGTCGACGTACGTCTGCGCACCCACCCGGTGCACCAGGTATACCCGGCGCAGGCCGTCGACTTCCAGGTCAACCAGCTCCGGGCCGGCCGCGCGCAGGAGCAGCGCGGCGCCCAGCGGCACGTCATTGACGGTGGCCTCGACAGTGTCACCGGAAGCGGGGCCACCCGTCACGCGGTACGCGACGGCGAACTCCTGGCTGTCGGCGGTGTAGGTCACGCGCTGCGGGGCGGAGCGGACGTTACGCCAGCCGGACGGCAGCGTGGCCAGCACCGGCGCCTCGGCCCGGTGAACCGCCTGCCGGGCCAGGGCCGCGACCAGAGCGTGCCAGGCGGCAGCCCCGGGGCGGGACGCGGTGAGGACGGCTGGCTCGTGGCGGCTGAGGTAGCCGGTATCGGTCCGGCCGTCCAGGAACTCCGGCTCACGCAGGATCGCCGCCAGCAGGTCGCGGTTGGTGGTGACACCGTGGATCTGGGCGCGGTCCAGGGTGCGCGCCAGGCGTTTGGCCGCCTCGGCGCGGGTGCGGCCGTGCGCGATCACCTTGGCCAGCATCGCGTCGTAGTGCGGGCTGACCACGGACCCGTCGCGGAAGCCGGTGTCGGTCCGGACGCCGGGCGCCTGCGGAATTTCGAAACGATGCAAGGGACCCGTGACCGGGAGGAACCCGGCCCAGACGTCCTCGGCGTATAGCCGGACCTCGATGGCATGGCCGCTGATCCTCGCGCTGGTGGCCGCCGGAGGCAGCGGCTCGCCTTCGGCGATGCGCAGCTGCAGCTCGACGAGATCCAGTCCGGTGACTTCCTCGGTCACCGGGTGCTCGACCTGCAGCCTGGTGTTGACCTCCAGAAAGAAAAACGACCCGTCCCGGTCGAGCACGAACTCCACGGTGCCTGCGCCGATGTATCCGATCGCCTGGCCCGCGGCCACGGCCGCCGCGGTCAGCGCGGCGCGGAGCTCTTCGCCGACGGCCGGTGACGGGCACTCCTCGACGATCTTCTGATAGCGGCGCTGAATGGAACACTCGCGCTCGAACAGGTGGACCACACGGCCCGCCGCATCGCCGAGGATCTGGACCTCGACGTGGCGAGGGTCGACCACGAACCGCTCGAGGAATACGGTCCCGTCGCCGAACGCGGAGGCCGCCTCACCGCGTGCGCTCCGCACGGCCTCGGCGAGCCCGGCCGGGTCGGCGACCAGCCGCATGCCGCGTCCGCCGCCGCCGAAGGCCGCCTTGACCAGCAGCGGGAATCCGATCCCTGCGGCCGCGGCGGCCAGGTCGTCGAGGTCGTCGGTGCTGGCGATGGTCACGCCGGGCAGCACGGGCACGCCGGCGGCGGCCATCAGGGCCTTGGCCTCGACCTTGGAGCCCATCGCGGCGATCGTCCCCGGTTCCGGGCCGACGAAGACGAGCCCGGCGGCGGCGCAGGCCCGGGCGAACGCCTCGTTCTCCGACAGGAACCCGTAACCGGGATGAACGGCGTCGGCGCGGGTCGCGGCCGCAGCCGCGATGATGAGGTCGCCGCGCAGGTAGGTGTCGGCGGGCGCGGCTCCGGGCAGCCGGACCGCCTCGTCGGCGAGGCCGACGTAGGGGGCGTCGGCGTCCGGGTCGGAGTAGACGGCCACGGTGGCGATGCCGAGACCGTGCGCGGTCCGCATGATCCGGGCCGC
>Ga0302180_10001509_pt1 | contig 18581 bp, 15 predicted proteins | sample I_Palsa_E3_2_FD_200575 | JGI IMG/M metagenome (GOLD analysis project Ga0302180, IMG submission 200575) | Peat permafrost microbial communities from Stordalen Mire near Abisko, Sweden - I_Palsa_E3_2 | ecosystem: Environmental > Terrestrial > Soil > Palsa > Peat permafrost | place: Sweden... | reverse complement strand
CGCCCCCGTGGTGTTCTCATTGTGTTCTGCGGAGAAGGGCTGAAGTTTGGCCCAAAAACGCAGCGCCTTCTTTCGCCGATCAGCGATCTTTTCCGCCGGGCGGCGTCGGCCGACCGCTTCACCGCAAAGAACGGCTCCATACTCGACATCCTCGCCCCTGTTGGCCTCAACCTGCCGCGTTTGGTGGTGATCGGTACGGGCAAAGAGCGCGACCTGAAGGACCGCGATCTGGTCAAGCTTGGCGGCATTGCCATGGGGGCGCTGCGGAAAGGGGCGCCGCAAGCGACCATTGTGGCCGAGTTTGCGTCCGGCACACTCAAGGGCGAGCAGATTGCCGATCTCGTGCTCGGGGCGCGTCTGCGCGCTTATACATTCGATCGGTACAAGACCAAAAAGAAAGAAGACGATGAACGCGCCACGCGCGTGGAGGTGAATTTCGCCTGCGCCAACGCGTCGGGCGCCGACAAGGCGTGGGCTCGCAGCTCAGGTCTCGCCGAAGGTGTCGTGCTGGCGCGCGACCTCGTTAACGAGCCCGCAAACGTGCTCTACCCCGCCGAGTTTGCCCGTCGAACGTCAGCCTTGCGTAAACTCGGCGTGGTCGTCGAGGTTCTTGACGTTCCGGCTATGAAGAAGCTCGGCATGAACGCCTTGCTTGGCGTCGCGCAAGGCTCCGCCCATGAACCGAAAGTCGTCGTCATGCGCTGGAACGGCGGCAAGCGCGGGACTGACCCGGTGGCTTTCATCGGCAAAGGCGTCTGCTTCGACTCAGGCGGCATTTCTATCAAGCCGGCGCAAGGCATGGAGGATATGAAAGGGGACATGGCGGGGGCCGCTTGTGTGGTCGGCCTGATCCACGCTCTCGCCTTGCGCAAGGCCAAGGTTAACGCCGTCGGCGCGATCGGGCTGGTCGAGAATATGCCGGACGGCCGGGCGCAACGGCCGGGAGATATCGTCATCAGCATGTCCGGGCAGACGATCGAAGTCATCAACACCGACGCCGAGGGCCGTCTCCTGCTGGCCGACGTGCTTTACTACATCAACAAGCGTTTCAAGCCGCGTTTCATGATCGATCTCGCTACGTTGACCGGCGCGATCATGGTTGCGCTTGGACAAGAATATGCCGGGCTGTTCGCCAACGACGACAAGCTCGCCGAACGCCTGAGCAAGGCCGGCGAGGCGACCGGAGAGCGCGTCTGGCGAATGCCGCTCGGACCGGAATACGACAAGATCATCGACTCGAAATTTGCCGATATGAAGAACACCGGCGGCCGCTACGGCGGTTCGATTACCGCCGCGCAGTTTCTTAAGCGGTTCGTCGGTGAAACGCCCTGGGCCCATTTGGATATTGCCGGGACTGCGCTCGGTTCGCCGCAAAACGAGATCAACAAGAGCTGGAGCGCCGGGTGGGGCGTGCGCTTGCTCGATCGCCTGAGCGAAGATTATTACGAGCGGTGATCCTCGCCGCCAATCACGTGCCGTTATCGTGACTGAAATTCTCTTCTATCATCTGAAGGGGCAGACTCCCGAACAGGTCCTGCCTTCGCTCCTGCATAAATCGCTCGAGCGCGGCTGGCGCGTCGTGGTCCAAGGCATGACCGAAGAGCGCGTGGAGGCGCTTGACGCTCACCTTTGGACCTGGCGCGACGACTCGTTTCTGCCGCACGGAACTTGGCGGGATACGGAGGCAAGCGAACATCCGATCTTGCTGACCATCGATGAGAAAAATCCCAACAATGCCGCCGTGCGGTTTCTCATCGAAGGAGCCGGCATGCCTGCTGACGCTGCGGCCTATGAGCGTGTCGTTCTGATTTTTGACGGTGAGGACAGTGAGGCCGTGGAAGCGGCCCGGGCGCATTGGAGCAAGGCCAAAGCCGCGGAATTGGACGTGACCTATTGGCAATCCGACGAAAAGGGCATCTGGCGTCGTCAGGCCTGATTTCCCGATTATGGGTTAAATGCAAGTGCGGGTGACAGGCGCCTGAATATAAAGGCCTTTTCCATCTTAATCATTCACGCAAACTAGACGTCGCGAAATCGATTTTCTGATACTATATTTTTTGCTTAAGGGGCGGATCGTAGATATAGTGTTGTTCCATGAACAAGCGTTCAGTAAAGGGTCGCGCGGTGAGGGAACCCGCCGGGGCCCGTGTTCGTAAAGCGGCAGTTTCGCGGCGGACTCCCGGCAAGGCTGAGCCAAAAAACGGCGGAGCTATCGCGGCCATCACAGTGACAGTGCCGTCGCAGATCGCCGTACGCACGCCGCTGCTGCGGGCGCACAAATTCCGGGTCGGCCAGACGGTTTTGTACACATCCAGTCCGATTAGCCGTCCTGGCGCGAGCGGCACCTACAAGGTGGTCAAGCTGTTGCCGTCCGATGGCGACGATTATCAATATCGGATCAAAAATCCCGGCGAAGCATTTGAGCGCGTGGCAAAAGAAAGCCAGCTCGAACACGATCATTAAGCGGGCCGTTACGTCCAGCATCGCGCGATTGTCGCGTGGCCGCAGCTCGCGGAATGCGACTGGCATCTTTCCCGTCCGTCAGTCATAATTCTGCGGATTCTCGGCCAATCTGCCGTACCCTAGCGGGGTTGATCTATGTTCGGCGCTGACGGCGAGATCGGCACATCGGCACTGAGATTGTGGCTCGCCGTCGGATCCGCGATTTTTCTCATCAGCTTTTATTTGCTTGCCTATCTGCTGCCGCAATACGTTATCGGTCGCGGGTTGCGCGCGGGATTCGTTATTCTCGGTGCCGGCCTCGGTGCGGTAATGGCCTGGGCCCTCCTTGACTCGACGCCTTCGGCCGAGCGCGATTCGGAGCGGCGATCGCTCGAACTTCGGGCCGAGCAATTAAATGCGCAAGCGCTCGCTTCCGGCTCTGCGCTGGCCTGCCTCGATCCGTTGTCGGGGGAGGCGGTCGGGGCCGCGTGCGAGAAGGTGTTGTTCATGTCGCCCGCAAATGTGGCCGCGGCAACGGCCTTCGTCGCAGACCGGCTCGAGTTACTCGCAGCCGTGCTCGCTTACGGCAAACGCGGCGCCGCGAACATTGACGACCTGGTGAAGCCGTTGCGGCGCACTCTTGAAGCGGACCGCTTTGGATTCTTGGCGCACGTGTTGGCTGCGCGCGATGGCTGCACCGGCCGGGACTGCAAGACGCTTGCGCTCCTTGACGATTCGGCGCGCGTGCGCGCGAACCTCAGCGTCCAGACCTTCGACCGTTACGTCGAGCATTACGCGGACATTTGGGCGAAGACGCCCGACGGCCCCGTCGCCGATGCCGGTCAACAGAACGCACCGCCGCCGCACAAAATGGTCAACATTGATTTTCCAACTGCCGCTTCTATTCCGCCGGTCAGTATTATGAATCCCGAGCCGAGCGGCCCCGTGTTGCCCGGAGTAGCGGCCGCGGCGGCGGCCAATCCAAATTCTCAGCAAGCAACGTCGCCGGGACCTCGGCGTGCGCGCAAGACCGCGGCGAACGCCGCTTCGCCCCAAGCGCCTTCCCCACCGGCGGCTGCGAATGCCGGGCCGACTGAGCCGATCTGGCCCGAACCGGTCCCGCCCACGCCCGGAACCTCCAGTCCGACTGCCTCGTCGGCGAACGCGCCGATGCAGGTTGCGCCGCCGTCGCAATCCGCAAACTCCGCGGTGCGGACGCAATGAATTGACGCTGTTTGCGGCCACCCCCACTTCATCGCAATGTTTAAGTCAGTCCTCATTGCCAATCGCGGCGAGATCGCTTGCCGGATTGCCCGCACCGCGAAACGTCTTGGTATGCGAACGATCGCGGTCTATTCGGCCGCCGACGCGCACGCCCTGCATCGGCGATTGTGCGACGAAAGCTACTTCATCGGCGGCGCCGAGCCGCGGGAGAGCTATCTTTCCATTGAGCGGATCATCGAGGCGGCGAAACTGGCGGACGCGGAATGCGTCCATCCAGGATACGGATTTCTGTCCGAAAGCGCCGATTTTGCCGAGGCCTGTGCGCTAGCGGGGTTGGTATTTGTCGGCCCCCCGCCGGCGGCCATCCGCGCCATGGGATTAAAAGATCACGCCAAGACCTTGATGCAAAAAGCGGCCGTGCCGGTCGTCCCCGGTTATCATGGCGAACGACAAGAGCCAGCGTTTCTCAAAGAGCAGGCCGATGCGATCGGATATCCGGTTTTGATCAAGCCTGCCGCCGGTGGCGGCGGGCGCGGCATGCGCCGGGTCGATCAAGGCGCCGACTTTGCCGACGCCCTCGCGGCCGCGGTCCGCGAAACCGCATCGGCGTTTGGCTCAAGCCGCGTGCTCATCGAGAAATATGCGAGCGCGCCTCGCCATATTGAGATTCAGGTCTTCGCCGACGCCCATGGCAACGTGATCCATCTCGGCGAGCGGGATTGCTCGCTGCAGCGACGCCACCAGAAAGTGATTGAGGAAACCCCCGCGCCCGGAATGACCGAGCGCCTGCGCGCGAAAATGGGCGCTGCCGCCGTCGAGGCGGCGCGCGCCGTTGGTTACGCCGGCGCGGGTACCGTTGAGTTCGTCGCCGACGGCAGCCGCGGACTGCGGGAAGACGGCTTCTGGTTCATCGAAATGAATACGCGGCTGCAAGTCGAGCATCCGGTGACCGAGGAAGTTACCGGGCTTGATCTCGTCGCTTGGCAATTCCGTGTTGCCGCCGGCGAGCGGCTACCGATGTCGCAGTCGGAAATTCGCTTCAAGGGCCATGCGGTTGAGGCACGCGTTTATGCGGAAGATCCGGAAAACGAATTTTTGCCGTCGACCGGCAAGATTGTCGGACTTGAGCTACCTTGCGGCATTCGCGTCGACAGCGGGGTAGAGGCGGGGGGTGAGGTCAGCCCGTTCTACGACGCCATGATCGCCAAGCTCATTGTCCACGCCGAAACGCGCGAAGCCGCGTTTGACCGAATGACGCGTGCGCTCGATGAGACATTGGTCGCCGGTGTACGCAACAACGTGGTATTTCTCCGGGCTTTGTGCGCGTCATCCGAGTTTCGCCAAGGTCATTTCGATACCGGTTACATCGATCGCAATCTTGCTGCGCTGGGCGCCGTGCCCCGGAAGGGCATCGACGGTGCCGCGGCGGCGCTCGGCGTCGCTCGGCTGCTGACGCTCGATCATCGACAGGCGGCCATGGGGGACGATGAAGCAGTCGACGATTCACCCTGGGCGGCAACCGACGGATTTCAGTTCTCAGGAATCCGCTCGCTCACGGTGCCGATTGCGGTCGACGGCGAAGCCAAGGATGCGAGCGTCACCTATAGCAAAGACGGCGTGAAAGTCTCGGTCGACGGCAAGGCGCCGGCCGCCGACGCGAAGGTGTTCGTGTCGAATGGCGAAGTCTATGTGGTGTGTTCCGGCCGGCAGACGCGGGTTTGCCTGCAAGACTTTTCCGCCGCCGTCGCCCAATCGACCGGCGGAGACGGCACGGTGCGAGCACCGATGCACGGCAAGCTCCTTGGCCTCTTCGTTCGCCTCGGCGATCCCGTAGCGCCGGGGCAACGCCTCGCCGTGATCGAGGCAATGAAAATGGAACATACGCTTCGCGCGCCGATCGCCGGAATTGTGACGGAAGTAGCGGTCGGAGAGGGCGCGCAAGTTGTGGAGGCCGCGAAGATTTTGGTGATTACGCCGGACAAGCCAGGGTAAGTAACGCCTATGGCGCTTCATATCATAAAGCTCTGCGTCGGCTGTGATTCCGTCGGCGACCTCGAGGATTGGATCAGGCAAAAGCGCAGGGCTAAACGTACCGGAAAGCACGAGCACATCCATCGCACGCGGATGGTGCCGAAGCGGGCGGACGAGCTTACCGACGGCGGTTCCCTCTATTGGGTGATCCGCGGCGAAATCGCCTGCCGCCAGCGCATCCTCGACGTCCGGCCGTTCCGCGACAAGGACGGGGTCGGGCGCTGCGCGCTGGCGCTTGAGCCGAAGGTGGTGCTGGTCGAGCTGCGGCCGCACCGGGCATTTCAAGGCTGGCGCTATCTCATCGCGAAAGACGCGCCCCGCGACTTAGCCAAGGCGGCGCCTGGCGCCGCCGCCATGCCGGAAAAAATGCGGCGCGAATTGCGTGAGCTCGGTCTGATGTGAGTGGGCGTCGAGCTGCAGCGCCCTTGCCCTTAAAGTCGCGGCGAAGCCATACTCCTATAGACGGCAGCGCCGACGGCGGCCGAGGCATGTTGCGGGAGCGGTAGATGATTATTGGGAATGAAGCGGATGTCACCAAAGCGGTCCTGATTGAGCTCGCCCGCGCGCCGAACCCGCGGTTTCGCGAGATCATGGGAGCGTTCGTCCGCCGCCTGCACGACTTCGCCCGCGAAGTTAAATTAACCGAGGAGGAATTCCACGCGGCCATCCCGTATATTGTGGCGCTCGGCAAACACACCACCGAGAATCACAACGAAGCGGTGCTGATGTCCGGTACGCTCGGTTTCTCGGCGCTCATTTGCCTGCTCAACAATGGGGACCACGGGCAAACCGAGACCGACGCCAACCAGCTCGGTCCGTTTTGGCGCCTTGATTCGCCGCTGACGGAAAATGGCGGCTCGATCGTGCGCTCGCCGACGGCGGGACCTGTCTTGTTCGTCAACGCGACGTTTCGCGATGTCGACGGCAAACCGGTTGTCGGAGCGGAAGTCGATATCTGGCAATCTTCGCCGGAAGGGCTTTACGAAAACCAGGATCCGAAGCAGGCCGAGATGAACCTTCGCGGCAAATTCAGGACGGATGCCAACGGTTCCATCAGCTTTCGCAGCGTCAAACCGGCGGGCTATCCGATTCCGATCGATGGGCCGGTCGGAGAGTTTCTGCGCGCGCAGCGCCGCCACAATATGCGCCCGGCACATCTTCACTTCCTTGCCTTAAAGGAAGGCTTCAAGACCCTGATCTCTCAGCTTTATGTGCCAGACGACAAGTATCTCGATTCCGATGTGCAGTTCGGGGTCACCCGGCATCTTATCGGCAACTTCGTGCGCCATGACGAGGCCAGGGCGCCGGATGTATCGCCGCCGTGGTATTCGCTCGAACACGCCTTCGTCATGGAACGTGGCACGGCGCGACTGCCAAAACCCCCGATCAGCGGCAAAGCGCAGGGCGAACGGCCGGAAATTCCGCACTTCGAGCCGGCGTAGCTAGCGCGGAAGTTTGACGCCGAGGTTATCGATCAGCCGCGTTTTGCCAAGACGCGCGGCTACGAGAAGCCGCATTGATCGGCTGTCCGTGTCGCCATGCGGCATAAGTGTGCCGCTGTCGCGGGCTTCGAGATAATCGAGGGCAAACCCGGCTGCTTTGATCGCGGCGCGGCCGCGCGCCAAAACGCTTGCCGCAGGTTTTCCGGCCGCGATCTCGGCGGCGGATTGCCTGAGCACACGGTAGAGGGTGGGAGCGGCGGCGCGCTCCCTTGCCGACAGATAGCGGTTGCGCGACGATAGCGCGAGACCGTCGGGCTCGCGAACCGTCGGCACGCCGATGATGCGTGTCTCGAGACCGAAGTCTCGCGTCAGTCGTCTCACCACGACGAGCTGCTGGTAGTCCTTCTCGCCGAAGACCGCGATATCCGGTTCGCATTGAATCAATAGCTTGGCGACGACAGTTGCCACGCCGGCGAAGAAGTGGGGCCGGTAGGCGTCCTCGAGGCCGGCCAGCGCCGGGCCTTGCGGAACGATCCGCGTTGCGAAGCCGTCGGGGTACATTGTTGCGATCGAGGGGGCCCAAACGAGATCGGCACGGCCATCGCCGAGCGCGGCAACGTCCGTCGCAAAGGTGCGCGGGTAAGCGGCCAAGTCTTCGTTCGGAGCGAACTGCGTCGGATTGACGAAAATCGACACGGTGACGCGACCGGCGCGACGCCGCGCCAATTGCACCAAGGCGTGATGCCCGGCGTGCAGCGCTCCCATGGTCGGGACGAGCGCCGTGACGTCGCCGCGCCGGCGCCATTGATCGATGACGAGCTTGAGCGCCGGCAAGGTGCGAACGATGCGCGGCCGGCGATGCTTCAATCCTGAAACGTTTTTGTTCATTGGCGTTGCCACGCGAGCACACGTTGCATCCATTCGTCGTGCGTAGTTTGTTTAATGATTAACTTATCGAGGTCGATGCTGTATCTTGACGCTGCACGTGGCAAGCCGGACAAGAATTCGTTCTGCAGAGGTTGCGTAGCCATGTTGATGCAGGCCGATATTGGCAAGCCGTTCTCGGCTCATGTCGTCGTCCTTGGCAACGAAAAAGGTGGTACCGGCAAGTCGACCACGGCCATGCACGTTGCCGTCGCCTTGCTGCAGGCCGGTCAGCGGGTCGCCAGTATCGATCTCGACTCACGACAGCGCAGTTTTACCCATTACGTCGAAAACCGGCGCGCTTGGGCGAAGCGGGCGGGCGTAAAGCTCGGACATCCCGAGCATTATTGCGTCGCACGCGGAGCCGGCGCACGACTCGATGAGATCGAGGCGAAGGAATTCGAGGCTTTCGCCGCTGCAGTGAGCGCAGTGGAGAGCAATTACGATTTCGTCGTCATCGATACGCCGGGAAACGACTCCTATTTGATGCGGCTTGCTCATTCCATGGCCGATACCTTGATCACACCTCTTAACGACAGCTTTGTCGACTTTGACGTGCTCGGTCAGGTCGATCCGCATACGTTCGAGCTCAACGGCGTCAGCCATTATGCCGAAATGGTGCGCGAAGCGCGCCGCCAGCGGCGGATGGTCGACGGCGGGCTGACCGATTGGGTGGTGATGCGCAACCGGCTATCGAGATTAGCGTCGCGCAATAAAAAGCTGGTAGGGGCCGGGGTCGAAGCGCTTGGCAGGCAACTCGGCTTTCGCGTCATTGATGGCTTTGGCGAGCGCGTGATCTATCGGGAGTTTTTCCCGCGCGGGCTCACTGCGCTCGACGAGGTTGACGAGAGTGCTTTTGGACTAAAGGCAAAATCCTCGCATGCGATTGCCCGTGACGAGATCAAAGGCCTGATCGAAACGCTGAAGTTGCCGGTCGACGAGCGCGGCAAGCGCCGCGCCGCGGCGCGCGCCGAATGGGCGGCCACCGAAGGCAAGCCGCTCGATACCCACGAACTCCTGGCCTGAGGCCGGACACTTTGGCTTTTTTCCTGAGGCTTTACCGCCTCACTCCGCTTTCTTCTCACACATTAGGCCCATTGCGCCGATTGGTGGAGAAGGCCACTTAAGCGGAGGTTTTAACTTCTTAGTGTGGCGAGCGCAAAAGCTGGAGCCATGAGCAAAGATCGGCCCGGTCATGTGCCGGCGCAAAACTCCGACACCGGGAAGGCCGATAAGCTCGCGGCTTCTCCCCGGACGGAAATCGATGCGTTTCTCAGTCAGGTCAAGTCGCTCGGTCCGGCGGCGAACGCTGCCGGCCGCGGCCGTTTATTGTTTGCGCTTGACGCCACCATGAGCCGGCAACCGACCTGGGACCAGGCCTGCGTGCTGCAGGCCGAAATGTTTCGCGAGGCCGCTGCGATCGGAGGCCTTGATATTCAGCTCGTCTATTATCGGGGACTGAGCGAATGCCGCGCGTCGGCGTGGATCGGGGAGGCGCGACAGCTGGGTGAGCTGATGTCGCACATTGTTTGCCGCGGCGGCCACACGCAGATTGCAAAAGTTCTCGCGCATGCGCGGCGAGAAAGTGAAAAAGCTCCGCTTGGGGCTTTGATCCTCGTCGGTGATGCCATGGAGGAGTTGCTCGACGATCTCTGCGCCGGCGCCGGCGAGTTGGGCTTGCACAATGTTCCCGCTTTTATGTTCCAGGAAGGCTACGATCCGGTCTGCGAACAGGCGTTTCGGGAGATTGCGCGGCTCACGCGCGGCGCCTACTGCCGCTTTGCACCGGGTGCCGCGGATGAGCTAGGTGAGCTGCTGCGCGCGGCGGCAGCGTATGCGGCCGGCGGCATGAAGGCGTTAGCTGATCTTCGTGCCAAGCACTCGGCGGGCGCGTCGAAGCTGATCGAGCAACTCAAGTAGCCATGCCAATTCTTCTTGGGGCAGCCGTACTCATCCTGCTGTTGTGGGCCGGTAGCGCTTTTTCCAAGGCCGACCCAAAACAGGCTGCGCGGCTCGTGCGCTATATTGGCGGCGGTGCAGCACTGATCGCTTCCGCCTTTCTGCTACTGAAGGGCGCGATCGGGATCGCCATACCGCTTGGCGCGATCGGGCTTGGGCTGCTCGGCTGGCTCTCATTGTGGCCGGCAAACCTAGCGGGCCGCACGCGCAAAAGCGCCGGCAAGGTTTCGCGCGTCCGCTCGGCATTCCTCGAGATGGAGCTTGATCACGATAGCGGCGCGATGCGTGGCTTCGTTCTCGCCGGGCGTTACGAAGGTAAATCCCTCGATGCGATCGGTTCGCCGACTTTGATAGGACTTCTCGGCGAGATCGACGACGACAGTCGCCAGTTATTGATGGCGTATTTGGACCGCCGGGAGCCCGGCTGGCGTGAACACGCGCAGCAGGATGTGGGAGCGCGGAGCGGCAGAGACGCCACGCCCAGCGGGAAAATGACGGAACAGGAGGCTTATCAGGTCCTTGGCCTTCAGCCCGGAGCGACCGAGGAAGAGATCGGGCGTGCTCACCGGTCGCTCATGAAGAAACTGCATCCCGACCAAGGGGGGTCGACGTACCTTGCGGCCCGCGTCAATCAGGCCAAGGACGTGCTGCTTCGGCGCCATCGCTGATACTCCAACGCAACTACTTTCGGCGTGGCGCCTGTCCGTGAATGAGCCTCTGTGCCGGACCCGGTTGATCCGGGTTTGTCTTTGCAGCGTGATGTTTGTGAGATCGTGTGGTGCTTAGAGCCGTCTTGGAGACGGCCGCTTTACATCTGCTCTAATTTTTAACCGCCATACATTCGATCTCGCTACGCTTGAGCAGCTTGCACGCCGCCTCGGCCGCCGGTTTATCGAGGCCGACGAAGCGGGCGCGGTAAAAAGTCTTCTCGCCTTTTTGCACCCGCTCGGTGAACGGGTCCGCGGCCGCAAGTATTCCGGGGATTTTCAGCTGCGCCGCGTTGAGGTGCTCCTTGGCCTCGCTTTCTCCTTCATAAGCGCCGACCTGAATAAGCCAGCCGCCGCGCGCATGCGGGGAAGTTGAGGGCGGAACCGTCAGCGGTTCTTCTCTGCCCGGTTCGACTTTGGGGGATTCGGTTTTTGCCGCGGTTGCCACGACCGGCGGCTCGGTCGAGGCCACGACGATCGAATCCTGGGCCGGTTCCGTTATAGGAATTCTGCGGCTCGCCGTGGAAACCGCGCCTTGCGAGGGAGAACCCGACGTCGGCACCAGAACCGGCATCGGCGCAAGAGCGGCGGTCTGCGGCGGCGCGGTCCGGTAGGTAATCGTCCTGACCAGCACCGGATGGATCGGCTCGCTCGTGCCCAAGCTTGCGCGCGCTTCGGCCGCGGCATTGCTCACCGTTGCCTCCGCGCGCGAACGTTGCAGGACTTTGGCGGCGGTCGAAGCTTCAACTTCGCTGCGCGATGCGAGTTCGTTACGCGCCACAAGTTCGCCGCGCGAGGCGAACTTTTCCGCGGCAGGCGCCGTGCGCTGTAAGGATGCTTCCCTCATGTGCGCGCCGATCAGTTCGCGCATGTGAGCGTCGCGTTCCCCGGCCGAACGGCCGCCAAGCACGACGGCGACAATGTATCGTCCATCGCGATGCACCGAGGTCACAAGGTTGAAACCGGAGGCGCGGGTGTAACCGGTCTTTATTCCGTCGACGCCGCCAACCACCCCCAAGAGATGGTTGTGATTGCGCATCGCGCTGCCGTGATAAACAAACTCCTCGGTGGAGAAATATTTGTAGTAGCGGGGAAACCGTTCCTGGATTGCGCGTCCGAGCAGCGCTTGGTCGCGCGCCGTCGTTACCTGAGCGTCATCCGGCAATCCGGAGGCGTTGACATAGGTCGTGTGGCTCATGCCAAGCGCATGCGCCTTTTGCGTCATCAATTCCGCAAACTGTTCTTCCTCGCCGCCGGCGAGATTCTCGGCGATCGTGACCGCAGCGTCGTTCGCGGATTTTGTCACCACCGCCTTGATTGCATCTTCGACGGCAATGGTCTGTCCGGGCTTCAGCCCGAGCTTGGTTGGCGCTTGCTCGGCCGCATGCGCGGAGACCCTTAGCTGAGTGTCCAGCCTGATTTTGCCCGCGTCCAGCCGCTCGAACAGCAGATAGAGCGTCATGATTTTGGTGAGCGAGGCCGGATGCCGCGACCCGTCGGCGTTAGACGAATGCAATACCTCTCCGGTATTGCCGTCCACTACGATCGCTGCAGAAGGCGGCGAATAAGCTTCTGCAGACGCGCGCGCCGCGTGACGATAGTAACGATGGTAGCCATACGCGCTGGCCGAATTGCTCAGGACCGGTAGAAGCGCAAGGCCGGCCGCAAGACCAAAAACACCACGAAATCCAACAGACACAACGCAACGCACACTACTCATTACGCACCCCGTCCCCGACGCGCGCAGGACTGCCAAAAGGCGCCTACGCTGCTTACTTCTTCGGACCACACGAACCAGGACTTGATCCGGCCGGCTGTCCCAACGCGAAGCTTTCCCCGCCCCAGGACCGGTCATCATCCTGATGCGGCCCGTAACGCTAGGCGAACGCCGTTGCGAAAGCGTTAACCCATTTCGCCAACGTCCGATTGGCTCTACACCCCCGAATTTCTGCCCTGCCTTGCATCGCTTGAGTTTATAGGTGCAGCGCAATATGTTAATGATTGATAGTGGAGAAGGCCTTTTCAAGGCAGCCGGCGAGCTTTTGGTTGATGCGCGCCCGGGCGGCCTAGACGCCGGAGAGCCAAAACAATGACGACTGATCCAATGCAGAAGTTCGGCAAGGAAGGCATGGATATGGCGATGGCGTCGTTCGGCGCTTGGAGTAAGAATGCTCAGGCCATTGCTACCGAGCTAGCCGATTATTCGAGGAAATCGTTCGAAGCCTCCGCGGCCGCTTTGGAAAAGCTCACATCGGCCAAGACCATCGATAAGGCGATGGAAGTTCAAAACGAATATCTGAGATCCTCCTACCAAGACTTTGTCGCGCAATCGACCAAACTTACCGAGCTCTATTCCGAGCTTGCCAAGGAAGCTTACAAGCCGTTCGAAGGAATCCTTAAGCAGGCCGGCTCGATGAAGTGACGTGTGGGGGCTCCGGGCATGGCGGAGCAGTTAGCGTCAAAAGTGACTGCCGGCTGAGCACGCGCTTGGCATTGCCTTCAGGCCAGCGGCTGCATCGTCGCGGCGACTAGCTCGCGCCTTCGAAAACGACGGGTTCGAGCACCACGGCGATTATGCCGAACTCCGCTCGATGCGACCCAGCCGAAATGCGACGGGTTCGGGGCTGCCCGCTCATCGACTGCGGCATGCTCTGTGCATCGTGATCGGGGATGAAATCCTGCGGTAGATCGCGCAGGATTTTGGCGCGGCGCGCGGGTCGACCATGGTAGTCTCGCGTTGTCCTTGCCGAATGCATAAGTGAGTCGCGCTAGCGGGGCCAAATCGCACGGAATTGCCGGCTGAAGTTAGGTGTATTGTCGGATGTGGAACCTGGGACGGCCAAAAACTATATTAGGATGCTGGCGACGGCCGAGCGGGGGGCCCCGATCTTGGCAGGCCCCAGCGTCGCTTCGGCCGCGCGCACTTACCGGAGTTCGGAATAGACGAAGCAATGCCGACAGATGACTTACCCGAGCGGCCCGTCCGGCTGGCAAACGACGACCGCAAGCAAAAGAACGACCAGGGACCGGGCACCGCGGTCATCACCAAGACGCGGCCGCAGACCAAGCGGCCGCACCTCTATCGCGTTCTTTTACTCAACGACGACTACACGCCCATGGAATTCGTGGTCCATGTGCTCGAGCGTTTCTTCAATAAGGACCACGACACCGCGCAACGCATCATGATGCATGTCCATCAGCAGGGTATCGGCGAATGTGGCGTGTTCACCTATGAGGTGGCTGAAACCAAAGTGACGCAGGTTATGGACTTTGCCCGAAAACATCAGCATCCTTTGCAGTGCATTATGGAAAAGAAGTGATCCGGGGGAACGGCCAATACAAATGGAAATGAGAGCCTGAATGCCCACGTTCTCACGCAGTCTCGAACAGTCGCTCCACCGTGCCTTGGCGCTCGCCAATGAGCGCCATCACGAGTACGCCACGCTTGAGCATCTGCTGCTGGCGCTCATCGAGGACCAGGACGCGGCCGCGGTCATGCGCGCTTGCAATGTCGATTTGGACAAATTGCGCCGCAGTCTCGTCGCTTATCTTGAGTCCGAGCTTGAGAACCTGGTCACCGACGGGGCCGAGGACTCCAAGCCGACAGCCGGCTTCCAGCGGGTCATTCAGCGCGCCGTGATCCACGTCCAATCGTCCGGGCGTGAGGAGGTGACTGGCGCCAACGTCCTGGTCGCGATCTTCGCCGAGCGCGAGAGCCATGCGGCCTACTTCCTGCAAGAACAGGACATGACGCGCTACGACGCCGTTAACTACATCAGCCACGGCATCGCCAAGCGACCGGGTATGTCGGAAGCGCGCCCGGTGCGCGGCTCCGACGAAGACGGCGACACCAAGAACGGCGACGAGCCGAAGAAAAAGGGCGATGCGCTCGAAGCTTATTGCGTCAACCTCAACAAGAAGGCGCGCGAAGGCAAAATCGATCCGCTCATCGGCCGCGATGCGGAGATCAGCCGCACCATCCAAGTGCTCTGCCGCCGGCAAAAGAATAATCCGCTGTTCGTCGGCGAGGCCGGCGTCGGCAAGACCGCGATTGCCGAAGGGCTGGCGCGCAGGATCGTGCACGGCGAAGTGCCGGACGTCCTGCGCAACGCCACCGTGTTCGCTCTCGATATGGGCACGCTGCTGGCCGGCACGCGCTACCGCGGAGATTTTGAGGAGCGGCTCAAGCAGGTGATCAAGGAGCTTGAGGCTTATCCCGGCGCTATCCTGTTCATTGACGAGATCCATACCGTGATCGGCGCCGGCGCGACGTCGGGCGGTGCGATGGATGCGTCAAATCTGCTCAAGCCGGCTTTGGCTTCGGGCACGGTGCGCTGCGTCGGCTCCACCACCTATAAAGAATACCGCCAGTATTTCGAGAAGGACCGCGCGCTGGTGCGCCGCTTCCAGAAGATCGACGTCAACGAACCCACGGTCCCCGACGCCATTGAAATCCTCAAAGGGCTGAAACCCTATTTCGAGGATTATCACAAACTGCGATACACCAACGAGGCGATCAAAGCCGCGGTGGAACTGTCGTCGCGTTACATCCACGACCGCAAACTGCCGGACAAGGCGATCGACGTGATCGACGAATCCGGCGCGGCGCAAATGCTGCTACCGGAAGGGCGGCGCAAGCGCACTATCGGCATCAAGGAAATCGAGACCACCATCGCCACCATGGCGCGGATTCCGCCGAAGGCGGTATCGAAGGATGACGCCGAGGTGCTGCGGCATCTGGAAGAAACGCTTAAGCGCGTGGTCTACGGCCAGGACAAGGCGATCGAGGCGCTCGCCGCGTCGATCAAACTTGCGCGCGCCGGACTGCGCGAGCCGGAAAAACCGATCGGCTGTTATTTGTTCTCCGGCCCGACCGGCGTCGGCAAGACCGAAGTGGCGCGCCAGCTCGCCGCCACGCTCGGGGTGGAAATCATCCGCTTCGATATGTCGGAATATATGGAGCGTCACACCGTATCGCGGTTGATCGGCGCACCGCCCGGCTATGTCGGCTTTGACCAGGGCGGACTGTTGACCGACGGCGTCGATCAGCATCCGCACTGCGTGCTGCTGCTCGACGAGATCGAGAAGGCACATCCCGATCTGTTCAACGTGCTGTTGCAAATCATGGATCACGGCAAGCTGACCGATCACAACGGCAAGCAGGTCGATTTCCGCAACGTGATCTTGATCATGACGACGAATGCCGGCGCGTCCGACATGGCGCGGGCGGCTTTCGGCTTCACCCGATCGAAGCGCGAAGGCGACGACATGGAAGCGATCACGCGCTTGTTCGCGCCGGAATTCCGCAACCGGCTCGATTCCATCATCACCTTTGCCCACCTGTCGCAGGAAGTAATTGCGATGGTGGTCGAGAAGTTCGTGCTTCAGCTCGAGGCCCAGCTCGCCGATCGCGACGTGACCATCGAGTTGACCGACGAGTCGAGCAAGTGGCTCATTGCCAACGGCTATGACGAGCTGATGGGCGCCCGGCCGATGGCCCGCGTGATCCAGGAGTACATCAAAAAGCCGCTCGCCGACGACGTGCTGTTCGGGCGCTTGAAGTCGGGAGGCCACGTCCGCGTCGTCGTCACCACCGACGAAAACGGCAGGGCCAAGCTCGGATTCGAGTATCCCGACGGTCCGATCACGCCGCGGCCCGAGAAACTCCCGGAGCCGCGCCGTGCCAAGAAGCGGCGCGCCTCGCCGCGGCGTAAGCCGCCGAGCGGAGGCCCGGGCGGCAATTCGCCGCCGCGCCGCGGCTCAGTGCCGAAAGTCCCGCTGGTCAAGGCTTAGCGGCGAGCGCTCCGCTCCGGCGCTGGATGGAGCGATCCGCGGCGGATGAACGTGAACGCCGCGATCGCGCCCAGCATTTCGCCAATGCCGCCGCCGATGTAAGCGGGGACGAGGCCGCTGACGATATGGCCGCTGGCGTCGGCGCTGCCGGCAAATACGGCGAAGACCGCGCCAAGAACCGCAACGCCAAGCGTGGCGCCGACCATGCGCGCGGTGTTGACTAGGCCGGACGCGGTGCCTGAACGCTCCGGGGGCACGTTGGTGACGGCGACCCCGTTCACCGGCGCGGTGTTGAGGCCGAGCCCGCAGCCGATGACCAGCAGCGCCGCTTCGATCAGCACGAAACTGTCGGTCAATGGGATCAGCGCCAGCATGAACAAGCCGGCGCCCATGAACGCCATGCCGGCGGTCATCGGCAGCCGCGGCCCGAACCGGTTGGCGATGCGCCCGGACAACTGCGACACGATCACGAACGCTACCGACATCGGCAATAATTCGAAGCCGGCGAGCAGAGCGCTGCTGCCGCGAACGGCCTGCAAATAGAGCGGCGTCAAGAACAGCATGGCGTACATGCCGAACGTCATCGCCGCCGCGATGCCGAGGTTGGCCGAAAACACGCGGTTCTTGAGTATGGACAGCGGCACCAATCCTGAATCGGATCGTGCTTGCAGCCGGAAGAAGAGCGCCGTTGCCGCGATCGCGATCGCAAACGACAAAATGCTATACGGCGAGGCCCAGCCCCAATGCGGCCCTTCAATGACGCCGAGCGAAAGTGCGCCGAGGGCGGCAATCGCGAGCCCTTGTCCGGGCAGATCAAGTGTGCGGCCTTTTGGGTCCTTCGATTCCGGCACGGCCGTCAGCGCCAGCGCGAGCGCGACAATGCAAATCGGCACGATCAACAAAAATATGCTGCGCCATCCGGCGGCGTCGACCAGGAGGCCACCCACCGTCGGACCGATGACGAAAGCAAGGCCGTTGCAGCTCGCCCATAGACCCAAGGCGCGCGTCCGCTCGCGGGTGTCGGGATAGGCTACGGTGAGGATGGCGAGCGATGTCGGGATTTCCAGCGCCGCGCCGAGGCCGGCAATGCCGCGGCCGAGAACAAGCACGGCCGCGTTCGGCGCCAGGCCGCAAACCAGCGAGCCGACCGTGAACAGCACGATGCCGAGGACAAAGATCCGGCGGCGGCCGTAGATGTCGGCGAGACCGCCTGCGGTCAGGAGCAGGCTTGCGTAAACGAGATTGTAAGCGTCAACGACCCATTGCAGCACGCTGACGCTGGCGTGAAGGCTCTCTCCGATTTGCTTGATCGCAAGATTGACGACCGAGGTGTCGATCTGCGCAATCAAAACGCCGAGCGACATGGTCAGGAGGATGAGCGTCCTGTTGGGCCCCGAGCGGGTGCGCGTGGAGGTAATAGCCATCATGCTCACTTCAGCCTCTGCGCCAATATTGCCCGATGCCAAAACGACAACGTTTCACATTGGCAAATGGGCAGCATCTGAGCGCGCTCAAGCGCGAATAGTTCGGCCGCGGCCGTAGCATTCTTAGGTGGCGGCTGCGGCGGGCCGTATTACATTGCCGCCAGCGGTCGCTCGACGGAAGGACTTTGCAGTGACGGCAGACGTTCGCATTGCGGAAGTTGCGGCACTCGTCGGCGATCCGGTCCGTGCCAACATCCTTTCCGCGCTGATGGGTGGTCGTGCGCTCACCGCCGGCGAACTGGTGTATGCGGCGGGTGTGTCGGCGCAGACCACAAGCGGCCATCTCGGCAAGTTGACCGGTGGCCGCCTCATCGCTTGCGTGAAACAGGGCCGTCATCGCTATTACCGGATTGCCTCGCCGCGTGTTGCCGAGATGCTGGAAGGGATCATGGCGGTCGTCGCCGATTCACCGCCGCGCCATCGCCCGGCGTCCAAACTCGATGACGCCATGCGCGTTGCGCGCACGTGTTACGATCATTTCGCCGGCAAGCTCGGCGTCGGCATTGCCGATGCGTTGTGCGCCCGCGGTCACCTCGTGCTGGCCGATGACGGCGGTGAAGTCACCGAAAGCGGCT
>Ga0302180_10001508_pt1 | contig 18591 bp, 17 predicted proteins | sample I_Palsa_E3_2_FD_200575 | JGI IMG/M metagenome (GOLD analysis project Ga0302180, IMG submission 200575) | Peat permafrost microbial communities from Stordalen Mire near Abisko, Sweden - I_Palsa_E3_2 | ecosystem: Environmental > Terrestrial > Soil > Palsa > Peat permafrost | place: Sweden... | reverse complement strand
TACACGCGAGGTGATTACGCTGTTGCGGAGTGAACTTCAGAGAAGCAGGGTTATTCTGCAGGCGGAACTTAGCGACGACCTCCCGTCGGTCATTGGCGATCGTGTCCAGCTTCAGCAGGTCATCCTCAACCTACTCCGGAACGCTTCAGACGCGATGAGCGGTGTCGACGATCGTCCGAGGCAGTTGGTACTAAGAACCGCAAGAGACGAAGAAGACCGTCTGCGCCTGACTGTGCAAGATGCGGGGGTCGGTTTCGACCCTCAAGCTGCGGACCGACTCTTCGATGCATTTTACACAACTAAGAATGACGGCATGGGAATCGGATTATCCGTTAGCCGCTCCATAATAGAAAGTCATCATGGCCGTCTATGGGCGGAGCCTAACGATGGTCCGGGAGCCACTTTTTCATTTTCTATTCCCCAGCGAAGCGAGAGTATGAAGGGGGCGCACAATCTTGGGGGCTTGCGGACGCCCGCTACGGCGGATACGCAGCATGTTATGAGGAATCAGTAATGGTCACACGCTATCCGACTTATCGAGTTTGCCTGCAGACGCGAACGACGCGCTGATGATGAGGCGGACGTACACACAATTCTACTGGACGAAGATGTCGCCGATACTTTTGGATCGGCGCGGACAAAAGCGAACGTGCCGCTGACGTCGGGCATCCGGACAAATACCAAAGTGCGTCAAAGCATTGAGGCCTGCTGGATTAAAGGCGCCGCCAAGCAGCTGACCAATCCCAAAGTATCGACGACACTATCGTCCAATAGATTTACTTTCACGCCTCGCGCATGTGTCTCTCGTATCCAGATCGAAGCGAGGTGAACATCATGTCTGCAATCCGACCGAGCCGGCGAGATGTTCTTGCCATCTCCGCAGCTGCTGCTACCGCCATTGTGGCCTACATCGCGACAATCGATCCGGCCGTCGCACGCACACCTTATGACGGGGATTGGAGCGTTGTGATCGTCGCCCATGGCGGAGCGTGCGATTCTAGCTTTCGCTTTGGCGTGCAAGTTGCGGACGGGCTAGTCATCAACGACGGCGGTCTTGCCACCGTACAAGGACGAGTTACTCCGACGGGGCTCGTGAGGGTCAGCGTTCGGGCCGGTAGCCGGTGGGCCAACGGCTCCGGCCGTCTCACCGGAAAACGCGGCGGCGGCGTTTGGAGAGGCCAGGGTATGAATGGAAACTGCGGCGGCACCTGGATAGCAGAACGGCGCGAATAAAGGCGCCTCGGCGGAGAGCAAATCGTGTGATGCGCCGACAGGCCACGACAGAAAAGTCTCAAGAGCGCGGAGACGTCAATATGATCCCAAATCCCCGAGAGTCGCCACAGTCCGCATCCGCCACACGATGCCTATCTACAGACAGCATCACGCCGAGCAGGCACGTGAGACTTAAACTTCGGCTAGAGGCATTTGCCAACGACTGGTGGCAAAGATTCGTTGAGCTCACCTTTGGCGCATTCATGGCCGGTCTCATTGTCCTGCTCATCCTGCTTTATGCCGGTGTGCCGATAGTTTGACCATGGCGTTGGCTACAGATGTCTCTGGATACTGATAAGGCGCAACAATCACACCTTGCGACATACGCCAAGAACAGTTGTCCGCAGTGCTGCGAATTTTCTTCCCCCCAATGGTCATACCCGCACTCTTGTCCGCCGTTGACGACGGCGGGTCCGTGCGCGAGTTGCTATCCGACTCGCCGATGCAATCCGACTTTGCGTGCAGAAGCGAATTTCGATCGCCGCTTTGCAATGCGAAAGTGATTGCGCCGGGCAATCGGACGCGTGTACAACCCCGTTGGGATCCTTATCTCCATCATTCACCGTCGTTCGCCCGCGAGAGGTTCAGTCCCGGCGGGCGAACGCGGGCTGATGTCGTCAGACTTCGGCAACGTCGACGATCGCTTCCGCAAAGGCTTGCGGCGCTTCCTGCGGCAGATTGTGCCCGACGCCGCCCTTGATGAGCCGGTGCGAATATTTACCGGAGAATTTGCCGCGATAAGCGCTGGGATCCGGATGCGGAGCGCCGTTGGCGTCACCTTCCATGGTGATGGTGGGCACGGCGATAACCGGAGCTTCGGCTAGCCGTTTTTCTAGATCATCGTATTTCGATTCGCCTTGCGCAAGATCGAGCCGCCAGCGATAATTATGGATTACGATGGCGACATGATCCGGGTTGTCGAACGACGCCGCGGTGCGATCGAAAGTGGCATCGTCGAAGTCCCATTTCGGTGAGGCGAGCTGCCAGATGAGCTTCGAAAAGTCCTGTCGATATTTGTCGTAACCTTCCCGGCCCCGTTCTGTGGCAAAATAATATTGGTACCACCATTGCAGCTCGGCCTTCGGCGGCAATGGCTCCTTGCCGCCTGCCTGCCTGCCGATCAGATATCCGCTCACCGAAACCAGCGCCTTGCAGCGCTGCGGCCAAAGGGCTGCGATGATGTCAGCGGTCCGCGCGCCCCAATCAAAGCCGCCGATGGTTGCCTTCTCGATTTGAAGCGCATCCATCAGGGCGATGACGTCGATCGCGACCACCGATTGTTGGCCGTTTCGGGGCGTTTCGCTTGAAAGAAAGCGCGTCGTGCCATAGCCGCGGAGATATGGCACGATCACCCGATAGCCCGCCGACGCCAGCAAAGGCGCGACGTCAACAAAGCTGTAGATGTCGTAGGGCCAACCGTGCAGAAGAATGACCGCGGGGCCGTCGAGCGGGCCGGCTTCGGCGTAGCCGACATTAAGAGTGCCGGCCTTGATCTGCTTCAGCGGACCAAACGACGTGTGCGAGCCCGGTCTGACCGCAGGCAGTTTTGCCCTGCCGGGTTGCGCGACCGCGAAACCAGCTATGCCGAACTGCGCGGCAGCAACGGCCGTGGCCGCCATGCCGAAAAATCGGCGACGATGATGATCGATATCTTCCGACGTCTTGATCGTATCCATGGTTAGTCTCCGAGTTTCGATGGTTGGTCTGAAAACTGGCGCCTCGAGCGAGGTGCCCAACTATTTTTCAGTTGAGTCTTCCGTGGGCTGGAGGACGCAAATATCTCCCACACGACGGTCCTCCGTGGTTGCATACAACCTGTGGACCCCCGGCAGGTCACTCAGATGCGGCAAGGAAACGGCTGAATCTATTGTACGATGGTGTCGGCGATACCTTTGGATCGGTCGGCGCAACGAGCGGCGTTTCCGGCATCGCTACGAACAGCACCCGAATGTGATCGCGATTCACGAGTACAAGCTAATCTTTCCAAAATCCTTTGAACCGGTCGGGCGCAAGCGCAGTGTAGCGCGTAGTGTTCTGGATATTGCGGTGGCCGAGATAAGCCTGCAACGAGCGCGTATCGACGCCGTCATTTGCCAGCTTGTAACCGCAGGCGTGGCGCAACATATGCGCGTGCGCTTTGATGCCCAAGTCGGCAGCGACCGCGGCGCGCTCGACCATGCGCGAGAATCCCGGCGCGCTCAGTGCCGCGCCGCGCTCGGATACAAACACGGCGCCACTCTCGAATTGCGCCGCGGTAGCGTAATCCAACGTACCTTCCGCGATCCAAACGACGCGTGTGTAACGCGCTTGCCCGATGTCCTTCGCCAAGGCCGACTTGCCGCAGCCCGACTCCCCGACCAGAAAGCATGCGCGCTTTTGCTCAAGGCTCGTCTGGATCGTTGCGCGTGCTGCGGCACGCGGCAGCTCAGGAAGCCCGCCGATCTGCGTCCGAACATCCAACATGAGGTCCTGGCTGGACCGCTGCAAGGTTTCCCAGTCGCGCCGGTAGTCGGGATGGTCGCGGAGGTCGAATTCGCCCCGTAGCTCGTCAAGCTGTCGCTAATTGCTGTCGCTAATGTCGCTAATCATATGCCGTAAGCTATTGATTTTATGGGGCTGGCGGAGAGGGAGGGATTCGAACCCCCGATACGGTTGCCCGTATGCCGCATTTCGAGTGCGGTGCATTCAACCACTCTGCCACCTCTCCAGGAGAGCAAGCCGGTTGCGGCGCGTGTGTAGAGCATGAGCCGCGAAAACGCCAGTGCGGGCGCGCCAAAGCGCGCCCGCACATCGCGCCGCGCTCTGGTTATCCCCTCTCCCCTTGCGGGAGAGGGGAAATATGTCGCTTCGCTACGTCGCGATCCCATCGCGAGCGATTCCGCTCTACTCCCGCGCCTTACGGAGCAGCAACAGGTTGGCCGTGAGCGAGAGCACCGCGCCGGCGCAGATGATGGCGGTCATCGGCCGCGGCGTGCCGTCGGCGAGCCAGCCGGTCGTGGCGCTGATGAATCCGCCGGCGCCGAATTGCAGCGCGCCCGCCAGCGCCGCCGCCGCGCCGGCGCTCGGCGCAACCGCAAGCGCGCCGGAGATGCCGTTCGAGGCGACCATGGTGAGGAGCGACAAAACCACGAATAGCGGAACAGCGATGCCGGGAACGCCGCCAAAGCCGCTGACGCCGGTCGCGAGCAGAACGAGGCTTGCCGCCGCTCCGATCGCGCAAGCCGTGCGCAAGAGCGGATCGGCGCCGCGCCGCATCACAATGCGGCTGTTGACGAACGTCGTCGCGATCATGCCAACCATGTTGACGCCAAACAGGAAGCCGTAGAATTGCGCCGGCACGCCAAAATATTCGATGTAGACGAACGGCGAGCCGGCGATGAAGGCGAACAAGCAACAAAAGTACGACGTCGAGCAAGCGACGTAGCCGAGATAGCGGCCGTTGCGCAGCAGCGCGGCATAGCCGAGTACGAGCGTCAGCGGATTAGCCTGGGTGCGCCGCGCGGCGGCTAGCGTTTCCGGCAGCACCAGCGCGGCGATCAGCGCGAGGCCGCCGAAAGCCACCAATACCCAGAAGATGAAACGCCAATCGAGCCAGAGCAGTATTTGGCCGCCGAGCAGCGGCGCGATAATCGGCGCCGACGCCGTCACCAGAAGATTGAGCGAGAGAATGCGGGCGCTCTCGTTGCGCGCATAGAGGTCGCGCACCATCGCCTGCACGGTGATCGGGACAATGGCGCCGCCGAGCGCCTGGATGAAGCGAAACAGAACGAGCATGGAGATGGTCGGCGCCAACGCGCAGCCGGCGGAAGCGGCGATATAAACGGCAAGGGCGCACAGCAGCGGCCGCTTCCTGCCGAAACGGTCGGTCAGCGGCCCGAACAGCAACTGGCCGCCGCCAAAGCCGATAAAGAAGGTGGACAGCGTGTAGAGCGTCTGCGCCTCATTAGCGCCGAGTGCCGCCCGCATGGTCGGCAGCGCCGGCAGATAAATGTCGATCGACAGCGGCGCGATCGCCGAGAGAAAGCCGAAAATAAAAATCCGGCCGCCCTGGCCGATGGCCGAATGGGGCGCTTGCGTTGCACTCATTTAAGCAAATTCATTTCAGCGGAGCCGCCGGGCAGGCAGGCTATAAGCAAGACGCATTCCTATCTCAGCTGCCGGTAAACTTCGGCTTGCGCTTTTCCATGAAGGCGGTGCGACCTTCGGTATAGTCGCCGCTGGCGAAGCATTGCTCGACCATGGCATCGACCCGCGCCATATCGCGCTCGCTCTCGTCCTTGAGGATTTCGCCGACGGCGAATTTGACGGCCTTTATGGTCAGCGGCGCGTTGGCGCAGATCGCGTCGGTAATGCCCTTGACGGCGGCCTCGAGCTCGGCGTTCGGCACCACGCGATTGACGAGACCCATGGCCAGCGCCTCGACGGCGGTGAATTGCCGCGCGGTGTAGAAAATCTCCTTGGCAAACGACGGGCCGACGACATCGGTGAGCCGCTTGAGCCCGGCATAGCCGTAACCCAGGCCGAGCTTCGCCGCCGGCACGGCGAACACCGAATTGTCGGTGCAGACGCGCAGGTCGCAGCACACCGCGAGCGCGGCGCCGCCGCCGATGCAGTAGCCGCGGATCATGGCGATGGTCGGCTTGGGAAATTCGTACACGCTGTTGAAGGCCGCGGCAGTGACGGCGTCGTAGGCGCGCGTGGCTTCAATGGAAGCGCGCTCGCTGGCGAATTTCGAAATGTCGGCGCCGGAGACGAAGGCCTTGCCGCCGGCGCCGGTCAGCACGACGACGCGCACCTCGTTGTCGGCGGCGAAAGCATCCAGCGCTTCCTTGGTCGCCTCCCACATTTCGAGCGACACGGCGTTGTGGCGCAACGGATTGTTGAAGGTGACGAGGCCGACGCCCGCCTCCTTGCGCGCGAGAATTTTGTCGGTTGGCGCCATTATTTTGATTCCCCGTCTCGTTGTCGTCGCGCGCAAATCCGCTCAAATCGCCTTGGCTTGGCGCAGCGCGGCAATCTCGCGCTTGGAAAAGCCGAATTCCTTGAGCACCGCGCCAGTATGTTCGCCTTGGCCCGGCGGCCGCCTGACAAGGCGGGAGGGTGTACGCGACAGCGACACCGGCTGGGCGAGGAGTGTGAGCGCCCTGCCCTTCCCGCCGCCGACGGCCTGCGCGACTTTGAGATGCCGCACCTGCGGATCGGCGAATACCTTGTCGATGGTATTGATCGGCCCGCAGGGAACGCCGGCGGCATTGAGCCGTTCGATCAAATCGGCGCTGGTGTGAATCTGCGTTTGAGCTTCGATTTCAGCATTGAGCGCGTCGCGATGCTTGGATCGCGCCGCGGCGGTCGCGTATTCGGGCTTGCGCGCGATAGCCGCCGCGCCGATGACGTCGCAGAACCGCTCCCACATTTTGCCGCCGGTGGTGGCGATGTTGATCAAGCCGTCCTTGGTCTTGAACACGCCGGTCGGAATAGTGGTGGGATGATTGTTGCCGGCTTGCTGCGCCACCTCGCCCTCGACGAGATAACGCGCCGCCTGAAAGTCGAGCATAAAAATTTGCGCCTGCAGCAGCGACGTCGCCACCGCCTGACCCTTCCGGGATTTTTCGCGTTCCAGCAGCGCGACCAGAATGCCAAGCGCGGCAAACAGTCCGGCGGTCAGATCGGCGACCGGAATGCCGACGCGGTAAGGTCCTTGCCCCGGCGGCCCGGTGATCGACATCAGCCCGCCCATGCCCTGGGCGATCTGATCGAAACCGGGCCGGTCCGCGTAGGGGCCGTCCTGGCCGAAGCCGGAAATGCTGGCATAGACGAGCCGCGGATTGACGCGCGCCAGCGCCTTGTAATCGATGCCGAGACGCTTTTTCACGCTGGGGCGGAAGTTCTCGACCACGACGTCGGCTTTCTTGACCAGGCGCTTGAACGCGGCCAGGCCTTGCGGACTTTTCAAGTTCAGCGTGATGCTGCGCTTGTTGCGGTGCAGGTTCTGAAAGTCCGAATTGTCGCGCGGCCCGCCCATCGGTTCTTCGCCGTCAGGGGGTGCTTCGACCTTGATGACGTTGGCGCCCCAGTCGGCGAGCTGGCGCACGCAAGTCGGGCCGGCGCGCACCCGCGTAAGATCGAGCACGGTAAAGCGCGCCAGCGCCTTCGATGCGCGTCGGCTAGGCACCGCAAATGCTCCTATTCATGGTGACTTAAAGTTCGGATCGGCCAGAACTTCCTCCATCCGACCTTTGTTGTCCATCGAGGCGGAATTGCTCGCCAACCATATCCCGCCGTTTTGGGCCATCTTTCGGGCGTTTTCACCGTGCGATCATACATAAAGATCCAGCCACCAAAGCAGTGACTTAAACGGACATCAGATATGACCGAACGTTTGCGCCATCTCCTTATTGCCTGCGCGCTTGGGCTTGCGATCGCCGCGCCCGCGGCCGCGGCCGACGAGCACGCGGGCCACCATGCCGAGGGACGGCCGGAGCAAAGCGGCTCAGGCCCGGGCGTCCTTTCGCTGCTGCCGGCCAATTCCGTGACCGAGCACTCTATCGACCTGCCGAACGGCAAGCTCAACTACAACGCCACCGCCGGAACCTTCCCGCTGTTCGATCAGTCGGGCGAACGGTCGGCCGCGATTTTCTACACCGCGTTTGTCGCCAAGCCGAACGATCCGCGGCGGCCGGTGACGTTCGTGTTCAACGGCGGACCCGGCGCCGCCTCCGCATTCCTCAACCTCGGCGTCGCCGGACCGCGCGTCGCCGTGTTCGGCAACGGTTATGACGGCGCCAACGTGCACCTCGCCGACAATCCGGAGACCTGGCTTGCCTTCACCGACCTCGTTTTTATCGACCCGGTGGGCACCGGCTGGAGCCGCCCGGCCAAGCCGGACGGCGGCGGCGCGTTCTGGGACGTGCATCGCGATGCCGAATCGATGGCGAAAGTCATCGCGCTCTACGTGGCCAACAACGCACGCGTTTCCTCGCCCAAATACATTCTCGGCGAGAGCTACGGCGGCTTCCGCGCCGTCAAGGTCGCCCGCGCCCTGCAAAACAATCATGGCATCGTGGTGAGCGGCGTCACCATGATCTCGCCGCTGCTTGAGGGCCAATTCACGTTCGGCGGCGAGCGCTTCGCACTTGGCGCGGCGCTGCGGCTGCCCTCACTCGTAGCGGCCGAGCTTGAGCGCAAGGGGACTTTTAGCACGACCGCTTTGGCCCAGGCCGAGCACTTTGCGCTGACGGACTATCTGGCGGCATTGGTCGGGCCGCCGCTCAAGGGCGACGCGGCGCAGACTTTCTATAAACACGTCGCCGACATGACCGGCTTACCCGAGGACGTCGTCGCGCGCACGCGCGGCTTTATCAACGACTCGTTCATCAAGGATTCACAGCTCAGCGAGCACAAGATCGTCAGTCACTACGATGCGACATTCGCCGCCGACGATCCCAATCCCGAAGCCGCGACGGCGCGCGGGCCCGACCCATTCCTCGACGGATTTATTCGCGCTTATGGCAGCGCCTTTGTCGCCTACGCGCGCGACGAGCTCGGTTTCAAGACCGAGATGACCTACAACCTCTTGGCGCAAGAAGTTTCCGGCAAGTGGGATTGGGACGACGGCCGCGCTACCGCGAGCGTGAGCGAAGACTTGCGTGAGCTTCTGGCACTGACGCCGTCTTTCCGGCTCATGATCGGCCACGGCTACAGCGATACGGTGACGCCGTATTCAGATTCGCGTTACGTGCTCAATCACCTGCCGCCTGATCTCGCCGGCGAACGCGCCGAGCTTCGGCTCTATCGCGGCGGTCACATGTTCTATGTCGATCCGCAATCGCGCAAAGCGTTCACGCAGGATGCGCGGACATTCTACGCGGCGCCGTGAGCGGCGAGCCTATTGGCGACCGCCGATCTAGATGGCGGTGAGGTTACTCGCCCAGATACGCCGCTTTCACCTTCTCGTCCTTGGCCAGCGCTGCGGCGCTGTCGGCGCCGACAATGTGTCCGTTGTCGAGCAGATAGCCGCGGTCGGCAATGGCCAGGCTTTGCTTGGCGTTCTGCTCGACCAGAAAGATCCCGACGCCGGTGTCCTTGATGCGCGCCAGCGTCCGGAACAGTTCACTGCACAAAAGCGGCGCAAGCCCGAGCGACGGCTCGTCGAGCAACAGAATGGTCGGGGCCGACATCATGGCGCGGCCGATCGCCACCATCTGGCGCTCGCCGCCACTCATCGTGCGCACGGTCTGTTTCGGGCGTTGCCTGAGTTTCGGAAAAAGGCCAAGCACGCGCTCCAGATTGTCGGCTTCCCCGGCGCGGGCTCGCGCCGGGTGAGCGCCGAGGATGAGATTCTCCTGCACGGTGAGATCGGCAAAGATGCCGCGATCCTCGGGCACCAGCGCGATCCCGGTCTCGACGATTTCGTAAGGTTGACGGTGGGTGATGTCGGCGCCGTCCATCAGCACCGTGGCACCGTCGACTTTGCGCGTCTGTCCGGCGACGGCGCGCAAAAACGTGCTCTTGCCCGCGCCATTGGCGCCGAGCATGACCACGATCTCGCCTTGCGAGATTGTCGCCGAGACGTCTTGCAGCGCTTGATGGCGTCCGTAGAACACCGAGACGTTGCGGGCCTCAAGCATTCTCGTCTCCGAGATAGGCCCTGATGACGCCGTGGTCGGCGAGCACTTCGGCGGGTGTGCCCTCGGCAATCTTGGCGCCGGAGTTCATGACAATGCAGCGGTCGCAGAGGCTGCGGATTGCGTGCATGACGTGTTCGACGATGATGATGGTGCAGCCTTCGGTGCGCAGCTGCCCAATCAGCGAAATGCCGATTTTCAGTTCGGTCGGGTTCAGACCGGCGAGCCACTCGTCAAGCAGCAGGACCTTCGGATCCGATGCCAGCGCACGCGCCAGCTCGACTCGCTTCTGGTCGATATAGGTGAGCGCCGATACCGGGGAATTGCCGGCATTTGGCAAACCGACTCGCCGCAGCAGCGCGTGGGCATAGTCGTCGAGCTCCTTGCCCCACCGCCGGGCGTGACCGAACACGCCCCCGGCGCTGACATTTTCGAGCACCGTCATTGCCGGCAGCATCCGCACCAGCTGGAAAGTGCGGGCCACGCCTTTGCTCGCCACCTTGCTGGCGCCGGTACCGGAGATCTGATGGCCGTAAAGTTTGATGCTGCCGGAACTCGGCTTGAATGCGCCGGAGATCAAATTCATCATCGTGGTCTTGCCCGAGCCGTTGGGCCCGATCAGGCCTAAAACCTCCTTCTCGACGAGGCTGAACGACATGTTGTCGACGGCGACCAGGCCGCCGAAGCGCTTCGACACAGCGGCAGCGGATAAAGCTTCGTTTGCCGATGCCTCAGGCATGATCGTTATTCCGCTGCAGCAGTTTCTTCAGCGGGGCGAATGCGCGCTGCACGGGACCGTTGGCCGAGCCGGCGCGGCCGCGCCAGGCATCCTCGATCAGCCCGGTAATGCCGTTCGGTATGACGTAAACGATGAGCAGGAAGCACACGCCGAGCAGCAGCGTCGTCTCGTCGGGAAACTCGATCGCGATCGCCTCCCATAGCAGCACGAAGGGAATAACGCCGAGTAGCGGTCCCCATAACCGGTGCGTGCCGCCAAGCAGCGCCATGATAACGACCTGAAACGAAACAAACGGATTGAACGCGACAACCGGTTCGACATAGCCCCAGCGCGGAGCCACCAGGGCACCGGCGACCGAAGCGAACGCGCTGGAGATGACGAACAGCACAACTTTGGCTAGCGCGGTGTTGATGCCGCAGTGGACCGCGACGACTTCGTCGTTGCCGATGATGCGTAAAGCAAAGCCGAGGCGCGACCGCCCGATCCACCAGCCGACGAGGTAGACCACGGCGGTGAGCAGCAACAGCTGCCAGTAATATTCCGGCTCGCTGCGCTCGATCGTGACATAAACTCCGCTCATCGTGCCCAGCACGTGCTGCAGCCACGTCATGATCTGGCGCACGAGTTCGGCGAGGCCGAGAGAGAAGATCACGAAATAGACGCCGGAAACGCGCAGCGTCGCCAGGCCGACAATTGCGGCCAACGCCGCGCCGGCGACACCGGCCAGCAGGATCAGCACGGGATACGGCAGAACATCGATGCCGCCCGCCGCCGTGTACATGCCAATGCCGAAGAACGCGGCAGTCGACAGCGCGATGTAGTTGGTCGGCCCCGAGAACAACAGCCACGATGTGGCCAGCGCCGCATACATCGCAATGTTGATTGCCAGTTGCAGCGGATAGCCGCCGAACACGAAGGGCACCAGCGCGGCAAGCACAAAGATCGCGGCACTGATCAGGAGCTTTCGCAGCTCGATGCCGCTCAAGCCCACGCCCGGGCGCACCGCTGGCCGGGTATCGGCGAGATTGCTCACGCGGTCCGCCTCCCGAACAAGCCCTCGGGCCGGACCAGCAGCACGATCATGAAGAGAACGTAGGCGGATGCCAGCGTTAGCCCCGGATCGACCAAACTGGCAACGGCGGTTTCAGCCAAACCGAGGATGAAGGCGGCGAGGATCGTGCCGCGGATATCGCCAACGCCGCCGAGAATGACAATGATCAGCGCTTTCAACGTGAAGACGACGCCATAGGAAGCGTCGAATGTCAGGTACATGCTGAGCAATACGCCGCCCGCCGCCGTCACCGCTCCGCCAAGCGCGAAAGCAAACGCCGAGGCGCGCGCGACGTTGATCGAAACGAGACCCGCCGCTGAGGGATTGACGGAGATGGCGCGCAGCGCCAGCCCGGCGCGGGTCTTATGCAACCAAACATACAGTCCGACGCAAAGCACGACAGAACAGAGAAAGGCGACGACGCGATTGAGACCGTAGCGTTCGCCGAAAATGAAAACCGCCTCGGACAGATACGCATAGTCGGTGTACTGCGCGCCGAAGACCGCGACCATGATGCCGATGAAGATGAAGCTGAGCCCGAATGTGGCCAAGATGCTGTCGACTTCGAGCTTGCCCTGGTTTTTGGCGCGGCGCACCAGCGGCAGGATCAGCACGCGGTAGATCGCCCAGTTCAAGCCGAAGGCGAGCGGGACGACAAACAATAGCGCGAGCAGCGGGCTCGCTTTCGTCCCGGCATAGAACCAGAAGGCGCCAAAGGCGCCTGCGATCAACATCTCGCCATTGGCGAGATTCATAATGCGAGCGACGCCGTACTGCAGCTGCAAGCCCATCGCCATCAAGGCATAGGTGCCGCCCAGCAGCAGGCCAATGATGAGGATGTCCATGTCAGCCTTGATGGACCGATTACGGTTGCCCGGTGAGCGGATAGCCGAGGTGGCGGCAGCCTACCGTGATCAATTCAACGTCGTCTCCGGCCCCGTTTTGGACCGGAGACGATCGCGATACCTCATTCAGCTAAGCGACGCGTGTCCCACGCTCACCCAGTGCGAGCCCCTCAAGTCCAACTGCTCTTCAGCTTGACCTGCGAGTAACTGGAGCTGGCGAAGCCTTCCCCGTTCACGGCGCTGAAGAAGCCGCCCTGCCACTGGCCGACGGTGTAGACCTTGTCGAGGATTTGGCCGGGCAGCTCGACTTCACCGACGAGCGTCTTGAACTTGCGATTGCGGAAATGGTCCGCGATCGCCTGCCGGTCGGTGGTGCCGACGGCTTCGATGGACTGCGTCAGCATTTGCAGCATCGAATAATAGAACGGGCTGCCCCAATAATCGGCATCGACCTTGGTCACTTCCTTGTGCCGCTTGTAGAAGTCGCGGATTTCCGGCGAGTCGACGACGCCACCGGCACCGAGGATGCTTTCAGTACCCGGAATGCCGCCGAAGGCCTGAAAGCCGCAACCAACGGCGCAATAATACGCCTTGACCTTGAGGGCTTCGACCTTGGCAGCGGCCTGAAGGCCGAATGTATCCGGCGGATAGGACCAGGCGACGAACGCGTCGGGATTCGCGGCACTGGCGGCCTTGATCACCGGTGTGTAGTCTTGGGTCCCCAATGGGTACGACTTGTCGTAGACGATCTCGAAACCGGCTTCCTTGAAAAGCGGCCGGCCGGCATTGGCGAGCTCGATACCGAAATCGTCGCCGACGTTGACGGCCGCAACCTTGTTGCCGATCTGGCCGCTGTCTTTCAGCTTCTTCAGCACGCCGATCGTGCCCTTGGCGTAGGCGGTGGTCGACGACTGGAACATAAAGAATCCGGGATACTTCTTAACGATCGATGGCCCTTGATCGGTGACGCAAGCCTGCGTGAGCTGCGGATAGCCGTGCTTGGCAAAGGTCGGCGCAGTGGCGAGATTGAAGCCGGTAGCATAGACGCCGCCGATCCAATCGCACTTGTCGACGGTTGCCGCGCGCTCTACCGCCTTGATGGCTTCGGGCGGCGCCGTTCGATCGTCGTATTCGATAATCTGGATTTTGCGTTGTCCGTCCTTGAGCTTGAGACCGCCACTCTCGTTAACCTCGTGAGCCCAGAGCTGGTAGGGCGGAAAATGTGTGATCGCAGCGCCGGGCGCGAGCGGCCCGGTCTTTGCTCCGATCACGCCAACTTTGTACGTGCCGGCGTCCGCACTAGCCACCCGAACAAACGGTGCAGCTACGGCAGTTGCGGCAGAATATTTTAGAAACTCGCGACGGCGCATGAAAATCCTCCCCTGGGGTTTGATCGCGCTGCTGCCGGAGGTGCTTCCCCGGTCTTTCTTGTCAGCAAACATGATACCGCTATAGGGTCGTGTTGCCTAGAGCAAGGCTTAAGCACACCATTACCAACGCCGCGGGGGCTAACCAAAAACGAGGTGGAATTGGGCACCGGTTTGTAGGAGGCATATGAGATCGCTTGCCCACCGTAGGATGCCCAACGGATTAACCACACGGTGATTGATTTCCGGGTGGCTGCCCAAACCGAAGACGTGTCTAAAAAATAATCAGGGACCGTAGCCGGGAGTTTTTTGCTGGCTCGCTACGCCCGGCCAACCTGAGGCTCAGATGAGCGCGCCATACGCGCTTCGGTAGGGATGGTGCGGCAGCTCAGCCGGCGCCGCCGGGATCGAGTTCGTATTTCTTGCACATCTTGCGTACGATCTCGACGTCCTTGCCGCCAGCGATCAGACCGACCACTGCAGAGGAAACCTTGCCGCCGCTCACGTTCGCTTCGACGATATACGCTTGCCAGCCGTTATAGGCGGGGAACGGACTCTTGGCGTTGACCATGCCGCAATAATTGACCGCGCCATCTCCGGCGGCGCTGATCTGCGGCCAGCGGAATTGTGCCGTGCCCGGATCTTTGATCGACAGGCCGACGGCATCGCTGATGACCTTTTTTTCCGGCAGCGTCAGTTCGCGCAAGCCTTGGCCGCCGCCGGCAGAGTTGGCGTGCAATCCGAGCAAGCCCTCAGCCGTTGACGACGAGGACGACGAGGACGACGACGGCAGCAGGGTGGAACCGGTGCAGCCGGCAAGTGCAAGTCCGGCTGCAAATACCAGCACCGCGCGAAACGCGGAGTGGCGTTCCCGCTGCCAATTGCGTGCGATCTTCATCGAGCCATAGTCTTCCGTGGTAATGGGGTGCGGCGCATCTTAGCCTGCACACCGCCACCACAACAATCCCGGAAATGGAGTTCTTGCGTCTGCCCCAAGCTATCGGTCCTGTAGCCCGTGGTGAGGCCTATCGTCGTCACCATTCGGCTATTCCACAGCGCCGGATTTTCGCGTCGCCGGTTTCGGCCGCGATTCGCCGTACTGCTGCCTCTTGAATGCTCGCGGGCCTTCGCCAAGTGAATACGCATGCCACGCGTCGTCGGCATAGACCACCTGGTCCTCAGCGTCAGCGATTTCCGGCGCTCGAAGGCATTCTATGACAAGGTGCTCGGGTTCCTCGGCTTCAAACGCAAATACAATTACGCGGATATGGCGGGCTGGAGCAACGGCAAGACGCTGTTCTGGATCGCCGCCGCCTCCCCAGGCAGAAAGCAGCGATATCGCAAAGGCAACGTCGGCTTTCACCATTATGCGTTCGAGCTGTCGAGCCGCGCGGACGTTGACGCGCTCGGTGCGTTTCTCAAAGAAAGCCGCCTGACCGTCCTCGACCCGCCCGGCGAATATTATGACCGCAATTACTATGCGGTCTATTTCGCCGATCCGGATGGCATGAAGCTCGAAGGCATGATTTGGGCGCCGCCGAAAGCGAGAGCCAGCAAGAAACGGCGAAAGAAGCTCGGCCCTCGGTCCAGCTCAACCCGTCGCGCCGAGCGCTAGCGGTGCATGCGCGACTACCGCGTTCCGGCCGCGGCGTTTGGCGTCATAAAGCGCGCGGTCTGCGGCTTCGACCAGATCGGCGGCAGGTTGTCGGCTTTCCGGCACTAGCGAAGCTACCCCGACGCTGATAGTCACGAGCCCGCACGGAGCTTCGGCATGGGTGATCAGCAAATCTTCGATCGCCCGTCGCGCTTGCTCGCCCAACGCCGTCGCGCGCGCGGTATTCAGTCCCGGAAGAAGTACCGCGAACTCCTCGCCGCCGTAGCGCGCAACGAGCGCAGCTTCGTGCAGAGCGACCAGCGACAGCGTTTCGCCGACGGCACTCAGGCAAGTATCGCCTCGCACGTGGCCGTACCGGTCATTGAACAACTTGAAGTGATCGATATCGACCATCAACAATGCCAGCGGACGGCGTTGTTCGGCCGCGTGTTGCCAGCGGCGCTCGAGCTCGCGATCGAAGCCTCTCCGGTTGGCCAGGCCGGTCAGGCCATCGAGGCTCGCCAGTTCTTCAAGGTGCTGGTTGGCAATCCGCAACTCTTCCTCGCGGGTCGCAAGTTTCGCCGCCATGTCGTCGAACGCCGCCGCAAGCGGCTCGAACTCGGCAATCAGGGGGCGCTGTGCGGCGCGCGCCTGCAATTCGCCGCCGCCGAAGCGCGTCGCCGTCTGCACCAGTGACCTTATCGGCCGCAGGATCAAATGTTCGCCGCCGAACCATGCGGCGATCAGAACCAGGATGCCAAACAGCGCGAGCTGAAAATAAGCGAAGCTGATTTCGTTATCGATCTCACTGTTCACAACCGCTTCGTCAAGCCCGACGACGAGCCGCGCCCGCATCCAGGGCACGCGCACATAGGCGAAAATCCGCCGCACGCCATCGAAACCGATCGCTGTTGTCACTCCCTCGTCCCCTTTGAGCACGTCGCGGGCGAGTGCATGATTGGCGAGGTTATGACCGACCAGCTTGTTGTTGTCGGCCGAGGCCGCGATGACTGTGCCGGCGCCGTCGAGCAGCGCAACCGAGATGCCCGGGCGTTGCGCCGCGGTTGCCGCGAGATCGCCGATCCATTGCAGATTAACCGCAGCCCCCACGATCCCCTCGACGGTACCGTCCGGTTTGAGGATGGGGACCGTCGCGGCCAAAGTCGGCACCTCGCGTATTCGCATAGTCAGATAATCGCTGATCATGAAATCACGGGAATTGATGGCCTTGGAGAAATAAGGACGGTCGGAAACGTCCAAGCCCATCAGACGCGGCTCGTTGGTGCATTTTACCCGGCCGTCGACGCCGATGATGGCCACGGCGTAAATCCACGGCACGTTGCCGACGAGAGTGCTCAAGGTCTGATTGCATTCCGGCTGCTGCTGCGGAGTTTTGCTGTAAGTGCTGGCGATGAGCTGCAAAACCGCGCGCAGGGAATAGACAACACTGCGTTGTGCTTCCGCGCCGCCGCGGGCGAGATCGACGACCTGGGTTTGGGCGATTCCGATGCGCTCCGCGCGCGCCCGCTCCAAGCCGCGAACGCGCTCGAAGATGAGCGGCGTAATGGTCAACAGCGCGACCACAATCAAGCGCGCCCGAATGCTGAGCAGCGGCTTGCCGCGCCGCGATGGCTTGTGCGATTCTACTTGCAAATACGCCATGCGCCGTCTCACCCCGCGCCCGGCACGCTAGGGCTGGGGCGTAAACGACGTTTTGGCGCTAGCGCTAAAATTTAACGGGATTCGCGCTCGAATTCTCCAAGTGGAAATCATGAATTCAGCGGCGGCACTTGCAGCGGTGAACGCGGACGTCGCCCGCGCCTGCGCCGACGCCGGGCGCGATCCAGCCGCGGTCACCCTGATTGCGATATCAAAGACGGTTGCCGCAGATGACATCGCGCCGGTCATTGCTGCGGGTCAGCGGGTCTTCGGTGAAAACCGCGTGCAAGAAGCGAAAGCAAAATGGCCACCGCTGGTCGCGCGGCATCAAGATCTCGAGCTGCACCTTGTCGGCGCCCTGCAATCGAACAAGGCCAAAGAGGCGGTCGCGCTGTTTGACGCGATTCATTCGCTCGACCGGGAAAGATTAGCGGCGGCGCTGGCCAAAGAGATCGCGGCCCAGGGCCGCCGGCCGCTCCTGTTCATCGAAATCAATACCGGTTCGGAGCCGCAAAAGGCGGGCATCAAGCCGCAAGAAGCCGACCGCTTTGTCGCCCTTTGCCGGGATCGTTACGGCTTGGCCATTGCGGGGCTGATGTGCATTCCCCCCGCCGAGGAGGCTCCCGCCCCGCACTTTGCGCTGACGGCCCAAATCGCCAAGCGGAACGGGCTTGCGCTTCTGTCGATGGGGATGAGCGCCGATTTCCGAATCGCCATCGCGTTCGGCGCCACGCATATACGCGTCGGGACAGCCATTTTTGGCTCACGCGCGGGTAAAGCTAAGGATCGGGATGAGGCTAATTATGAATCGTGATTCTCGTCTTTGGCCCTATCCGCTGTGACAATCGGCGAAGGTCTTCTAATCGCAGCGCCACACAGCCTGCGGTGGGCGCAAAACCCGGCCGCGCCACGTGGATGAAAACCGCGCTGCCGCGGCCGGCCACCCGAGGCCGCACGTTATGGTCGATTTCAATGAAAAGGTCGTAGAGGCCGTCGCTACGCCAGAGCCGGTCGCCTGGTTCATTGGCCGACCGGGTCACCGGGCGGTTATAGTTTCGATCGGCGGGATCCTCGCTCCAGGCGACCTCTCGGGTAATGCGGCGGGTTGGCAGCAGGGTGCGCGGGTGGCCCAATCGATCCGCCCGCCACCACAATCGCAGCGTACGAAACCGGCCGCGCGGCGTTCCGCCGTCTCCCTCGCGCTTATCGGCCTTGATGCCGCCCCGCCCCAGCACCACCGGCACGGTCAGCGGACCGGCCTGCATCAAGCCCTGCGACCTGCGCCCCGGCAGCGCCCGCACCTCAATATTGCGCAGGAATATCCTGCGCATGTCGTCCGCACCTCCGGAAAGCAAATTCCCAAGTGCCGCTTGCGCCTGTATCCTTGGATGTTACTACGTCGCAAATAGCGTCGCTGCCCGATAGCACGGCTGCGGTGGG
>Ga0302180_10001504_pt1 | contig 18615 bp, 17 predicted proteins | sample I_Palsa_E3_2_FD_200575 | JGI IMG/M metagenome (GOLD analysis project Ga0302180, IMG submission 200575) | Peat permafrost microbial communities from Stordalen Mire near Abisko, Sweden - I_Palsa_E3_2 | ecosystem: Environmental > Terrestrial > Soil > Palsa > Peat permafrost | place: Sweden... | reverse complement strand
GTCCTGTCCGCGCGCCAGGGGCCGGCCTTCGACCGGACCAGCGCCGGATCGACCCGGGCGGTCCTGCTCATGTCCTGGCTCGGCACCGCCGTGATCGCGGCGATCGCCGTTCCCGCCGCGCACGTCCTGGCCAGGCAGCACGGCCAGGTACCGCAGCTGATCCAGGCCTTCGCCCTGTTCGCGCCCGGCATCGCGGGAACCGCCGTGATCACGAACCTGTCCCGGGTGATGTTCGTCATCGGGCGGCTCAAGGTCGCGGCGGCGGCGCTGGCCGGAAGCTGGCTGCTGGTGATCGCGGCCGACGTGGTGCTGGCCGAGCTTGTCCCGTCCCGGCTGGTGGTCGCCGCGCTGGCGCTGGGGAACACCATCGGCCAGACCGTCGTGGCGATTCCGATGGTGATCATTACGCGGAGGATCTGCGGCAAGGCCGCCGTGCAGGGGGTCACCCGCGCGGCGCTGGCCGGGCTGGCCGCGGGCGCGGCGGGGGCGGCGGCCGGCGTGACCCTTAGCTTGGCGGTGCCTGAGCAGCACAAGCTGGAGGCCTTCTTGCTGGCAGTGCCCGCGGCTGGCGGCGCGGTTGTCGCGTTCGGCGTCGTGGCTTACCTTCTCGACGACGGTGACCTGAGGGCCGTCCTGGCGTGGTTGCGGGGGGTAGCCAGGCTGCGCTCATAACGGCGTCCTACCCCGCCGAGGTACGGGGCTGTCTGCGGCCCGAAGATGTCTCGCCCGGATCGCCGGCTTCGTACGTGACCATCCTTCCTGGTCTGCTTTCTGGTACAACCAGTGGGCCCCGTGGCGCGTCACCGAAGACGACCCCGACTCCAGCCTGTACGCCGCAAGCGCGGACGCCAATATCGTGATCGGCCAGACGGCTCCCGACTGGCCGTCGACGAGGGCCGGCTGGGCGCCGCCGACCAGAGCCGATCGCGGGTTCGAGCAAGCCGACCGTTGGGCGATTCCAGTAATAGATACGCCGACCTGCCTTTTGGGCAGATTTGTTCCGCAGGCCGGAGAATATGTTGCTGCTATCTCACTCTCGAATCACAGACGAGTAAGTCGCTATCGTGCCGTGATTGTTGCCGCTATCTGTCATCCCGGACCAGACATCGGGCGTCTCAATACCATGCCAAGTATCTCGTGGAATCAGGAAGTGTGGGGTCAGCAGTACGCCTGGGACAAAGGCGGCGAAGAGTGGTCAAAGCGCTGGGGCGGGTCGCTGAGCCAATGGCGCTCCTGCATCTGGCCGCGCATAGCGGCATTCCTGCCTGCGGCATCGATCGTGGAGATCGCGCCAGGTTACGGCCGGTGGACGCATTACCTGCTACCCCACTGCGAGACATATACCGGCATCGACTTGTCTGAACGATGCGTGGATATCTGCCGGGAACGGTTCGCCGGCACTGCTGCCCGCTTCGCCGTCGGCGATGGCAGGTCACTGCCTGAAGTGCCGGACGGCTCGACGGACTTCGTGTTCAGCTTCGATTCGCTGGTCCACTGCGAAGCCGATGTCATTGCTGACTACCTGCGGGAGATCGGCAGGGTGCTCACCGCAGGCGGAGCGGCGTTCATTCACCATTCCAACCTCGGCCGCTACCGGGCGAGCGCCCGCGTGCGAGACGCGGGCGGGTCCCTGGCCGCCCGGCTGCCGGCCCGCAAGGACATCCTGCGCGTTTCCGGCGTGTTGGACTGGGATCACCGCCGCGGCCGGTCGGTGACGGCCGGACGGTTCGCGCAGATGGCCCGCGATGCGGGCCTGTCGTGCATCAGCCAGGAGATCATCACGTGGAACAACTCGCTGCTGACCGACTGCTTCTCGGCCGTCACGAGGCCCGGTTCGCGGTGGGACCGGGTTCCCGTCGTATCGGTGAACCGGCTGTTCCTGCCCGCGGCCCGGTCAGCGGGCGCTGCCGCCCGTGCGTTCCCGCAGGTCCCATAACTCAGTCCCGGGCCGGGTTGTTCCCGTGCCGACATCCTCTGCCGCAGCTCTGCAGGTTCGCGTGACCGCGCCGGGCCTATCAGGGGAAGCATGCCAGCAGGACGCCGGGGGGGAGCAGTCTTAGCGGGGCCGATGTACCCGGTGGTAGAGGCGCGATCGTCGTGTTCAACGTGAGAGGAGATTCTGATCTTTCGTGGCGATCATGTTTCCCATGCGAAAGTGTTAGTCCGGGTAATTGTAGGGCTTGAAATCCACGCAGTTCGGATAAAGGCGGCCTATTGAGTAGTCCGGGCAAAGAGCATAGATCTCGCGAAGCGTCGATCCCGACGGGTCGTGGCAACTTCGCCAACGGTGCCCGCTGGGAGAGAACGCATCGGACCACGCTCCTACCGAGCCTTGCTGCTGTAGCCTAGCCCACAGGGGTAGTTCGCCCCGTCCGAAGTACGAGGCTAGTCGAGGTGGCCGTGTCAGATAGACTTCGTGTTCTTTACAGTTTCCCGCTAAGGATCGGTGCGGGTCGCATTTGCTATGCGGCTTGGGAGCAGGTGCGTGGCCTCACGGAAGCAGGAGCTGACGTAACCCTCTTTCCTGCCTCTGTCGCGAGGCCCTTGCCCGCCTCGGTCGTGATCAGGCCGACGCTCGCTCGCGGGAGATTCCGCATTCCGTACCGTATCCTTGGTCGTGAGAATGCATTCCGGCTGCACGATTTCCTCGTTGCTAAGCGGCTCGAGCGGGCGGCCAGCAGCTTCGACATCGTTCACACGTGGCCTTCTGGAGCCAGAAGGACCCTAGAAATGGCCAATCGCCTTGGCGTTCCCACAGTCCTGGAACGCCCGAATTCCCATACGGAGCTGGCCTATGAGGTTGTCGGAGCCGAATGCAAGCGGCTTGGCATCTCGCTGCCCCCGGGGAGCGAACACGCTTATAACTCTGCGGTGCTTCGTCACGAGGAACGTGAGTTTGCGCTTGCTGGGCATTTGCTATGCCCATCTGATTTTGTTGAGCAAAGCTTTCTCGACCGAGGATGCAGTCCAGACAAGATCCTACGGCACACCTATGGATTTGACCAAAAACGTTTCTACCCAGACCAAAGGCGGAATCACGACAATATCACGATGCTATTCGCCGGATATGCCGCTGTACGGAAAGGCTTGCATATCGCACTCGAGGCATGGGTGAAATCGCCCGTCTCCAAGAGCGGGACATTCATGATAGCGGGCGATATTCTTCCATCTTACCGCGAGAAGCTTCATCCGTGGCTAGCTCATCCCAGCGTTCAGGTTCTTGGGTATCGGACGGACATTCCCGACCTCATGAGAAGTAGCGATTTGTTCGTCCTGCCGAGTTTTGAGGAAGGTTTGCCGCTGGTCTGCCTCGAGGCCATGGCCAGCGGCAGCGTTCCGCTCGTTTCGACTGCCTGCACCGAACTCTGCGTCCATGAGAAGAACGCACTCGTACATGTTCCCGGTGATGTACAAGCGCTGACCGAGCATATTTCGTTGATTGGCCGAGACCGGTCCTTGCTGGGTAGTCTGCGGGCTGAAGCAATAGATTCATCCCGCGGGAGAACGTGGGATTATGCCGGACGGCAACTGGTAGCAGCATATCAGCAGGCACTGGCATCGTCGACGCAGCGCGTCGCTTAGCATTACAGTCGCGGTTTCGCGTTGAATGCGGTGTTCCTGCGGTCGCAGGGCTCGTCGCGCTCGCACGTGCGAGCGCGACGAGCTAGCCCGCCGCGTCGCGTGTCCAGGTGGGGCTCGGAATCCCGCAGGATGCGACCTGCTACTTGCTAGCCGGGACATGTCGCCGCTCGCCAAGTCTCATGACCACGCCGATACCAAGGCAGCCCTGTTGGTAGTCGTCCACGATTTCTTCACACTGATGAGCAGCCGAAACCTCTCTCCAGAACCGATGCACGTCAATCTCCGGATCAAAGCGGTTGGGCAGAACATCATGGAGAACTACTATTCCTCGCTCGGATACCAGGGGCGAATAGAGTTCGAAGTCGCGCTTAACGCCTTCGTAGCTGTGGTCCGCATCTATCATAATGAGATCGAACGTACCTCCGCGAACCGCATGCCCAACACGTGTGCGCGTCTCTTTCAAGTGGGAATTGGCACGCAGCAACGTCAGTCGCTGGCCTGATCTTACGAATAGCTGGTAAATTGGCTGCTTCCACTTTGGGTACCCACCACCATTCTTGCCGTAGGGCAGGTCCAAGCTGACTATTTCGGCATCCTCTGCAGCCGATTGACAGAGGAGGAATAGAGTCCCGCCCCTAGCGGTGCCTACTTCAAGGATTGTCTTCGGCTGCAATTCTTGGACTCTTTCAATCAGGCGCCTGATCTCTTGGGGATTCTGCATGGGGCGCAAGAAACCCTTCCCGGCACTCATCGCAAAGTCCACCAAACTCTCAGGATCAGAGCCGAAACTCCGGTCCCGCAGAGCTGTCATCACCTCATCCTTGTGAAGGTGGTCGGATAGATTCTTTGCCGCGTACCAGAGCTTGGCTAGGAGATTGATCAGGCCCGCAAACCGACCTTCGCTCCGCATCATTTTGAGCTTATGCTTCACTGACATAATGTCGACTCCTCAGCTCGCGTCTCATAAGGTAACGATAGGGTCTTCAAAATCTTTGATGTGCGACTGGTAATAGGTGGCCCACCAGCCACCCGCGATCGACGCAGACCACAAGAGGGCAGAGGAAGCACGTGAAACGGCGTAGATCGCAATTATGTAGCCGTGGCTGGCGAAGCGGATCCCCGCCGCCATCACGCTCGCTGCCGTAGCACAAGGAATTCCCCGCCGCTGCCCGCCGCAGATACGCGCCTAGCCGCGTTACGTTACGCTCGCCCGGAACCCGCAGGCGAATTCAGCCCATTTCTAGCTACCACTACATGATGCGCCAAACCCACCACCTCTTCACCTCGGCTGGCCCTGGTATATCCCCACACGCGCAAGAGGCACAGCGTGTTAGGCGCCAGCATAGCCCGTGAAGTGATCGTTGCGTGTCGACGATCACGAAATTCCCGCAGGTAGCCCTGTAGCGATTACGTACTTCAACAGCCCGATCACATAATTCTCTTGGGAGAACGAGCCTGTCAGCCTCGACCCAATGCTATTTAGTCTAAGTTTATCTTCGTTTGCCGGGTGTGTCGTTGCTGGGTGTTCCGGTCGTTGGACGTCATGATCACGGCTTATAGTCGACAATGGCGTGGTGAGCGATGATCGCGGCACGGATGGTGGCCTGACGTCGACCTCAAGATGATCCAGCAGGTGCCCGCCGTGTTCGGCCACGCCGAGGAGGTGGACTCGGGTGCCGTCGGCACGGCGGGCGCCGCGGCAGGTCTTGCCGGCTGCGGCGACTGCCCGTAACCAATCGCGGGCCAGCGCTGGTGTCTGCCGGGCAGCGCCGCGCATGCTGGCTGAGGACGGCCTGCCAGAGCGCCGACTACGGCGCGGGCGTGGCCTGAGCAAGTCCCGGTCAGGGCTCGCGGGTCTAGGCGGTCCAGGACCACCCGTATCGTTTTCGCAACCGATATCCGGTACCGGTCGCCGATCGGGTCCCACGGAGCGCGCAGGCGGGCGAGGTCTGCCTGGTCAGCCTGTTTGATCCACTGCCCGACGGGCGGTGGACCGGTCGTTCCCGGCGGCGGTGAACGCGCAGACGGCGATCACGTTCAGGCAGGCTGCGTGAGGTGCTTCATTCCGAGGCGACGAGAGCCCTTCATCAGAAGTAAACCTCATTCAAGCCCAAAGCGGGGCTAATTCGTTCTACGCGCCAGGAGACGGCTTGCGCGACTTGATCCCACTTGAGCTCATCTGCCTCTACGGAGAATGCGAGTTCGCGCCGGTCAAGCTCGCCTGCTATGAGTGCCTGATGGTCGTCAACATGTTCTTTAAACCGCTTCCTTCGGGGAACAAGAATCGGCCGCTTCCCAACCTTAAGTGCCGATATAGCAGAGCCTACACCTGCATGTGTTATGACGACATCACTTTTCGCCATCGCATGGCTCAACTCGGACGCAGAAAGGCTTATATGGGCGTCTATGTCCAAGCCCGAGGTATCGGTGCAGCCCACCTGCCAGAGCACATCGGTACCGTCCGGAATAATTCGGATGAGCTGTTCCAGCAGTCGCCGGAAGCTGAAGCCTCTATGCATTCCCAGAGAGACGACCACGCGGCGCGGACGCGCGGGTTGCGTCACCGAGAACGAACGGAACCCATCGAAGATTGAAGCCAGGTACTTCCACCGCCGATTAGCCCAGCACTCGTACTGCGTGTGAAGGTGAATCGATCGAAATGGGGTGAGCAGAGAGCCGGTGAGGGAGGGCCCATCGGTTCGCGTAGCACTTTCGATATAATAACAGTGCGCACCTTTTCGTGAAGCGAGTGGTAGGACAGCGAGTGCGATGCTTGCGCCTGTACTGACAACTGTGTCGAAGTGGTTGGTACGCATGAAGTTACGAGCCCAAACGGCGATCCGTGCCGTGCCCACGAGATCGCGAGTGCCAGCAAACGGCGCGAAATGTACTTCCTGGCCGACAAGAAGCGAGTGGCTCTGTGGCGTGTCGAAAGTGACCCAGACTCGGTCCACCGCAGGCCCCATGCGCTCTGAAAGCATATGGAGTTGAGCGAGGTGTCCGCCTTCCGAGGCGACGAGTAGCGTCTTCATCGGAAGGAAACCCGCCTGCCAAGACGGCAGTATCGCGTGGACTTCGCCTGGCGGCTATGCCATGCGTTGCAGCAAATATTTCTAACGTCCCCCATACTGATTCCTCGCGGCTTGAAGGTGGCGCCTGCTGGCACTGGCGCTGCAGGCATCCGCGCGCCGAGATTGCAGGCTGCTCCAAACCCTTCCCACATCAACTTTGCTATTGCAGGTAACCACCATTATCGATGGTTTCAGGGATTCGGACATACTGTTTACCAGCGCCAAAATGCACCCATTCTCCAGGAGGCCCAGGTAAGAGGGACCTCAGCTTGATAAAAAGCCAACATACCAAGGATGAGCAGAGCGAGTCCAGCGGATTGCCCATGCTCAAATTTTGCTATGTTCCATCCATTGTTCGCTGGAGCTATGAAACACCGTCAAATACTGATCAGCGCACGCAATGCAGCTCAGTCCAGGAATTAAGCCATCGATCTTTGCAGGTCCTTCTGTAGGGCTCCGGCGTGTTCCGTGAATGTCCCATTTCTGCCTAATCGAGGCCGTGGACGTGGAAGGTTCCGGCGGGGGGCAACGGCATCAAGCCCATCATGCGCCAGACCGGCCTGGCCAAGCAGACCGTGCGCCGCTTCTACCGCGCCGCCACCGTCGACGAGCTGCTCGCCACGGTCAGGGACGGACGCCCGTCGGCCCTGGACGACTGCAAACCCTACTTGAACCAGCGGTGGAACGAAGGCTGCACCAACGTCCGCCAGCTGCACGCCGAGCTCAAACAGCGCGGCTAAACGAGCGGATACGGCACCACCCGCGACTACGTTCTCCCGTTCCGCCAGGCCGGCACCGCCCCGCCCGCCGTCCCAGGCCTGCCGAAATCCCGCGACCTCGCCCGCTGGATCCTCAAAGACCCCGGCAACCTTGACGACGACGATAAGGCCAAGCTCCCGCAGGCCCGGGTACGCTGCCCGCATCTGACGCGCTCGCCGGGCACGTCACCGAGTTCGCCAAGATCCTCAACCGGCCTGCACGGCGGCCGCCTTGACGACTGGATCGCCGCCGTCCGGGCCGACGACCAGCCCGACCTGCACTCCTTCGCCTACGGCCTCAAGCGCGCCGCGGTCAACGGCATCACCATGCCCTGGAGCTCAGGAGTCGTCGAAGGCAACGTCAACCCCCACATACTGAGTAAAACCGGGTAAGTCCGGAACACGCCTGAGCCTTGCCTACCGATATAGACGGAACTGGCTTCCCGTACGCATTCTAAATTGCTAGGCGTCCGTAGTGGTACCTTCAGTCTGAACAGAATTTCCCTTGCCGAAGCGTTCCTGCGAGGCACTTCCAGGCCCTATATAACATATCAATCGCGAAGACTCATCTCTTGCCCAGCCATCAAAATTTCGCCGCCGGAAGCGCCAGAGGGCTCGCGATTCCACCGTGGCCTTAACACCAAAAAAAACGACGATCGCAGGCCACATACGAGGCGATATCAGCAGTTTCTTCAAAGCGGACCGCGTCGTGCAGCCGATGGCACTAGACGGCAAGCCTTCGAGCATATTGAGCTGCATCTCTCCCAGGCGAACCCGGGTCTTTATGCGTACAAGGGCGCCGACCTTAGTGGGTGCCATTACCAGGAAAGAGCTCAAAGTTCCGTGTACGCGCTCGTCGACTGTGAATAGTCGACGGATGAATCCGTCGTCATTGATTACGCGCGGAAATTCAAAGAAACGTTCTCTCCCACGTCTAGTAATGCCGATAATTCCTGAGCCCATCAGGTGTTCATTGAAATATGGCAACCTAGTCCATACGTCGTAGTACCTTCGGACTATCCATGAGGAATTACTGGTGTCCACTTCGCAGCGCGGGGCACCCGCTTCTACGCTGTCGCTCATAAGCTTCGCGACCTCGTAAAGAGCCGATGCTGTTACTACGATGTCTGCGTCTACATAGAAGCGTGGGAAAAGCGTCGCTTGACGGTCACCAGAGTTGAGGGCCGACGGTTTTCCGCCACGTGCCTGTTCTACCACTGTTACTCCGGCAAACGAACGAGCAATCTCAGCTGTGCGATCTGAGCAACCATCACAGACGACGATGATCTCATCATCCGCTGTGTGATCGCTTAGCGATTCGAGCAGACGGGCAACGACGGTCTCTTCGTTGTGGGCGGGAATGATTACAGAGATCGAGTATTCGGTCATGGCACAAGGCGATTCGCGCGGAAGATGGGTTCCGGCGACATTCCGACCCTGGAGAATTGCGGGCCCCAAGGCTTCAGCGCTCGGCGCACCTCAGCTAGTGCAAGGTGCTCGTCGGGGATATGCTCCAGAACATGAAAGCAAATGAAGTAATCAACCGAGTTGTCCGGAAAGCGCATCATGGTGATATCACCGAATTCCATGGCGTGCCGAGCTAGATCGAAGCTCGTGTAGTCAATAATTTTTTGATAAGAAGCCAACATACCAAGGATGAGCAGAACGAGTCCAGCGGATTGCCCATGGCCAAAATCTTGCTTTGTTCCATCCATTGTTCGCTGGAGCTATGAAACACGCTCAAATACTGATCAACGCGCGCAATGAAGCTCAGTCCAGGAATTAAGCCATGGATCTTACAGGTCCTTCCGGGCACAGAGAGCCAGACGCGGAGCAGTCTCAAGATCACCGCAAAGGTTCTCTATACTTCCCGAGCTGGCAGCGACTGTTCCAGTCTGCTTTCCATGGACCGCTTCATCCGGTTCTCCGCCGCCGACGCCCACCTTGGCCTGGCGCGTCAAAAACGGTGCGAAATCCATCCCCTTCAGGACGATCCGCACCGGAAGCAGGGATCTGCGTCCTTCAAAGCGTAATAAATGCGGTTGCAAGGACGTAGAGGACCACAACAGCGAACAAGTGTCGCCGCACAACTGCATTGATCACCAACAGGCTCACCCTAAGAATCTTGCACTGCTAGACTGCCGACATTGTGACAATGAGGGGGATCTTTATGAAGCCGCTGCTCGACATCGTTGTAGTCACTCACAACAGCGCAGACGTTGTGGACGATCTATTGGACTCCCTGCCTGAGGCGCTTGGTGAGATTACTGCGAATGTCGTAGTTGTAGACAATGATTCAACCGACAACACGATAGATCTTCTTCTTAAGCGCGACGATTGCAATGTGGTCGTGTCCCCGAATGTGGGCTACGCGGCCGGAATTAATCGCGGTGTGCACGAGGGCAGTGGAGCTGAGGCAATTCTCGTGCTCAATCCCGACACGCGACTTCATGAAGGATGCATCGCGCCACTGCTTAGCGCACTTCGCCTGCCAGGCACTGGCATCGTTGCGCCGCGCATTATATCGGAGACGGGGACGCCTCAACTATCGCTGCGTCGCGATTATACTATCTTGCGGGCGCTCGGGCTCAGTCGCGTTAAGTTCGCCGCGTTCTCGGAATATGTTCAGGAAGCTGAGGCGTACGAGCAGCCCCACGTCATTGACTGGGCACTTGGCGCGGTCCTTATGATGACGCGGGAGTGTTTTGATGTCCTTGGCGGCTGGGACGAGTCCTTTTTCCTGTACAGTGAGGAAACTGACCTATCGCTACGTGCCAGGGATCATGGTCTAGCCACACGTTACGAACCACGCTCCGTCGTGATGCATATCGGTGGCGGATCCGGGCGTAGCGGCAAGACGTACGCGATGCAGGCAATTAATCGGGTGCGCCTCTACAGGCGGCGGCACAATAGAGCGGCCACTTGGTGCTTCTATGGTCTAACTCTCGCAAGGGAACTGATGTGGGCAACGCGCGGTTATCCAGAGCGAAGATTTGTTGTCGCAGCTATGTTGCGTCGTTCGTTGCGCCCGGCGGAGCTTAAGTGTTCGGCGAGCCTTCTGCCTGGGTGGGAGAGCCAACCTTCATGAAGAAAATTACAGATCCGATAGTCGAAGCCTCATTCTGGTCCCCATTGCGACGCTTCATTAAATTCCTGCTTGGATAGTCCGCGCAGAGAACTCAGGAAAATTCTCACCTTGTCTGGAGATTCTTTCCCTAGCAAACGGATTGCAAAGTTCTTTACGATAATGCGTCCATAGTCTCTGATAAAGCGTCGCGGCCTGGCGACGAAGACGTCAATTGCGAGCTCCGCCGTCGCAGGAGTGCGGACGTCGTCCAGGAGTCCGGGGAACAGGTGGGTGAATCTGGACGGCAACACCAATCGCCCACGTACCCTATTGCTAACGTTAAGGCCGTGGATTATCTGCATCCAGGCGGGGTCGTCGTATAGTTCAAGGGTCCGCATACTCTTACCGAGCAAAGTGTGCCAGTCCGACCAGCAGGTAGACGGCGATGTCCAGTCGCAGGCGACAGAGCTGAATGCGTTCGTTCTGTCTAGCCTTAGATAGAGATGATGGTCGCTCTTGATGAGTCCATGAGCTAGGTAGACAGCTGTCTTGCCTTGCCGCGGTGCCGACTTTTGGAGCCGCTCGATGAAGTCAACGGCAAGGGCGTCGTCGTTGTCGAGATTGGACGTTATAAGACGCGATCGCTTACCGGTAGTCAGGGTACAGATATCCTCAAGAAGCTCAGTTTCGGTGACCGACGTCCGAAAGAAGGGCACGTACAGTTTGTTCTCAGCATGACTTTGGATGCGCTGCTTCAGCCATTCCGGACTTTCGGGATCGAAATAAATCACCCAGTGGAATGTTTGGCTTGTTTGTGACCGAACTGATGGGATGCAATACCGCTCGAATAGTGCAATCCGTTCTCTGAGCCAACCTTCCTTGGCGCGCATAAAGCGCTCGAATCCCATCGTGGGAAGATTAAATCGAGTCAGAAGTATGTGATCGACATTACTGTACATGACACCCCTTGGCAATCAAATGAACGTCGATTAGTCGTATATTGTTGCATTGTGATCAAACCCACATCGAGCACGTGCATGGGTTGTTAGTCGTTTCGTTGAGGCTAACTGAAAGGCGTACGCTGCGTCCGGGATTTCGCCGGAAGCAGTGGCCCCTTCGGGGCGGTCCGGCTGCCGGGTGCGTCTGATTAGGGGGTGTGCCTTGTGTTGATATCGGGTTGAGCAGGTTAAAACACGGAGCGGCTGCATATTCAGGAACATGCCGGGCGTCACTGGGTGTGATCCGTGCTGACTGCCGCGGTACAGGCGGGGTGCCGCCGCAGGCGGCGTGTCAGTGCCTGTTTCCGGGTCCGCCGGTTCGGGAGCCGGTTCTGTCATCGTGGGCGGGAAAGGACCCTCGGCTGGTGACGGAGGAACGGCGATGGCGACGGCGATGAAGCTGGCGGTTTCGGTGACGGTGAAGCAGGTTTTCGAGGACGGGAGTGCCGGCCCGGTGAACGACGAGCTGGCGGCGGCGCTGGCTGGCCCGGCCGGGCAGTTCGCCTCGATGATGACGTGGGCGGTGAACGACGCCGGCGGGGCTGATCACGGGGACCGGGAGAAAATGATCGCCGTTTCGGGGCGGGAACTGCAGCGGCGGGTCCTGGAGTGCACGTTCGCGCTCGACTGCGGCAGCGAGGAGCGCATCGCGGCGGTCACCAGCGCCGCGGGGATCCGCCACGGAACAGCCGAGGCCGGCCACGACCGGGGCGTGGAAAGCATCTTCGGCCCGGTCCGCGCGCAGCGGATCGCCTACCGCAACTGGCGTGAGCCGAACCTGTACCCGGCGGACGCCCGGTGGATACTGCCTGATGACTGCTACTCGATGGGGATGCGCGCCCTGGTCGCGTTCCACCTGGCCGGCGCCGGGTACGGGCCGGCCCAGGAGGTCATCGAAGCCCGGACCGGAGTGACGATCGGACGTCAGCAGATGACCGGCCTGGCCGAAGACCTGGCCAGGTGGGTCGATGACTTCTACGCCCAGCGGGCCGCCGGCGCCGGCACGGACCTGCCGGACAGCGACGTGCTGATGATGCAGGCCGACGGGAAGGGCATCGCGATGCGCCCCGAGCACCGCAAGAGCAGCAGCGAAACTGACGCCGCGCATCCGGGGATCAAGAAGATGGCCGAGATCGTCGCGGTCGCCGACTTCACCCCCGCCGTCCGGGTCCCCGAGGACATCGCCGCCCCGCCGGCCCGCCGCAAGGCGAACCCCGGCCCGGTCGCGCGCGATAAATGGGTGGCCGCGTCGGTCACCGGCAGCATCGCGGACATGATCGGGCAGGCGTTCGACGAAGCTGACCGCCGCGACCAGCCGCGGGTACGGCAGCGGGTCTTCCTCGTCGACGGGAACAAGGAGCAGATCACCGCCATCGGCGCCCACGCCGCCGGACGCGGCCTCAAAGCCCCGGTCTTCGTCGATTTCATGCACACCAGCGGGTACATCGGCAAAGCCTGCGCCGCCTTGCATCCCGGCGACCCGCGCGCCGCCGCCGAGCACGCCGACGGGCAGAAACTGCGGGTCCTGCACGGCAAGGCCAAGGCCGTCGCCGCCACCCTGGCGTCCCTGGCCGCCAGGGCCCGCGCCAACCCCGCCAGCTCCGGCCGCGACTACACCGACGTCGACAAGGCCGTCACCTACCTGACCAACAACCACATGCACATGCGCTACGACAAGGCCCTCGCCAACGGCTGGCCGATCGCCACCGGCCTCATCGAGGGCGCCTGCAGATTCGTCATCGAAGACCGTTTCGGAATCACCGGTGCGCGCTGGTCCCCCGACGGAGCAGACGTCATCCTCAAACTCCGGGCCGTCGTCGTCAACGGCGACCTCGACGACTACATGAACTACTACAAAGCACGCTACCTGAACGAAATCCACCTCACCCGCTACGACCCGCAGTGCATCGCTGACCTCAGCCTCGCCGCATGACCGAAACGCCCCAGATAGAACACCCTCAAAAAGACGCACCCCCGGCTGCCTCGCGCTCCGCTTACATGGCGTTCGTATGGGATGTAATGCTGACGTCAGCATTAATGCGCTCATGCCTACCGCCCATTATGCCGGCTTGTGCGTAAATTGCCTGGCGAGAGCTTCGGCAACGCCCGGGTCACCCGACGCGGGTGAAGGGTAACCGGTGCCCTGGCCGGGTGCGCGGATGGTTCCGCGGGGATCTGGCCGTGATGGACTATCACCCGCGGGATCGGCCGTCAGGTGAGGCTGATGGCGGACCTGAGTGCCCGGCTGGAGCCTCGTGGCCGCTTCGGTGACGCGCTTACTGCAGAGGTGCCCCGGCGCACCCAGGCCCTGACCGGGCTCTGGGACCAGCTCACCGCCGCCGGCGCCTGCTAATCCCGGCACCGACCTCGTCTTGCGCTACGACGTCAAATCTCGCCCGAACCCCGCATAACAGATGTACCTATATCGGGAGTCCTCATCATGGATCGCGAATTGGCCTGATCGGGCCACGATCGATGGCTTTGGAGCTATTTCTGCTAATCCGGTGGCTGCATTTAATGCAGCACCACCACATTCGGGCCAACGCCGACCATCGACGCCTGTTGTGGCGTGCTCGCCGACCTTGGCATGTTACGGTTGTCAGCTATGAGCGCTCCGCCTAGCGCACCGGCGACGGTATCCCGGTTTCGCCCAACGCGTCGGAAGGAACCGCGGTCATTGGCCGCGAACGTGCGTAGAGGGGCCATTTGGAGCTTTGCAAGCACGATAATCCTGCGATTTTCGAGTATGGGGATTACAGCAATTGTCGCTCGTATCCTGAGTCCTCATGACTTTGGCGTCTTCGCGGTGGCCATGATAGTCTTCACCATCGTCACTGCACTCGGCGAGTTTGGCGTAACATCTTGTTTGGCGCGAGCCGATTTCTCCGTCGAAAGCCTAGCGCCGACCCTGTGGTCGGTATCGTTGGCATCGAGCCTGCTAATGGCCGGTGTGCTCTATGAGTTCGCCGCACCGATCGCTGCTAGCCTCGGTTCACGGGACGCCGCGCATCCTGTGCGGGTGCTGTCTATCGTCATGGTGATGTGGGGAATAGCCGCAGTCCCGACAGCCCAGTGCGTTCGGGATTTCAGGCAAGATACTTTTTTTTGGGCTAATGCTGTGAGCTTCTTTCCGGGTACGGCGGTTCTCCTGTTCCTGGCCAAGCACGGCGACGGAGCGATGGCCTTTGCTTGGTCCAGGGTCGCAGCACAGGGGACATCATGCGCGGTGGTATTGTTTTCAGTTCCAAAACTGCATCGCCCGGGAATGGCACGCGGCGCCTTTTCTGTGCTATGGAGAGTCGGCCTACCGCTCGCCTGCGCCAATTTCGTCGGCTACATTCTACAGAATGTAGATTACGCGCTTATTAGTCGTCTCCTTGGACCTATAGCGCTTGGCGAGTACGTACTGGCATTCAACGTGGCGTCTTGGTCCTCGACTCTGCTCGGAAGTGTGCTTGGCTCCGTTTCGATACCGGCGTTCTCGCGAGTCAAGGATGACGCCATCAGGCTTAGGGCCGCGATGGCCGACGGCATACGGGTTGTGATGCTGATAGCGGCACCCATGTGCATGGTGGTGGCGGTTCTCGCCCGCCCGCTTGTCCTGACGCTTTATGGGACTCGCTGGGCGTCCTCAGCTGCGGTGCTCTCAATCCTCGTGTTTTACGGGCTGATCTCGGTTGTAGGAGTTATTTTCGCGAGCATGCTTGCGGCCCTTGGACGTTCGAAATTCGTGCTCGCCGTGCAGTTGATATGGCTCGTCGGGCTCGTTCCCGCTATGTTGATAGGCGTACACGAGGACGGCATTTTGGGGGCCGCAATCGCACATATCGTTATTATCGGACCGGTCGTGCTCCCCTGTTACGTCATTGCGCTAAGGCGCGCGACAGGTGTACGGGTAAGTCTGCTTGCCAAAGCCGCTTTCCCATCTCTCGCGATCGCCGTGGCGGCGGCCGGCCTGGCCTGGTATACGGCATCCAGGTTTGAGAGTCCGTTGGTTCAACTTACGGCGGGAGTGGCGGCGGGCGGCTCCTTGTATGCGGTGATGATGGTTCCACAGTTGATCCCGCTAGTCACGCGGGGGCGCGCCATCCCCCCCAAGGCAAAGAAAATTCTGGTCGTCTATTACCGGACCGGTCGTATGCTCGGGCTGCCGATGGGGCCGCCGCCGCAGCACGCGGCGAGCAGGCAGCGATACCGGGCAGTGACAAGGAACCAGCTTTCTAGATAATCCATTTATACTAAATGAGTGTCCTTTATAGAGTTGCTATGTTGTCGGGAAGGAAAGGAGCGTAAGTCATGCGGAGCCTCACATCCGATCCGATCAGCGATTCCCTTGAGCCTCTTGAATCAGACGTTGTTGATGGCCGGACGCGCCCAACGACAGTGGCAATACTGACGCTCTACTTGTTCCTGCTAATGGCGATACCGGCCGATCTTGTGTTCAGCCCATTGGGAGGCGCAGGCAGACCGGCTAACCTGTTCGCGCTCCTCGTGTTTGTCATGTACCTCGGATTTTGGTTGCGCCCTTCATCCTTCCTCGACCGGGGGCGGCAGCCCATCCGACTGGTCGGAGTCCTCTTTACCTGCGCAATGGTCGCATCTTACGCTTCCGCCAACCGATATTTGCTTCCGCTTCTTGAGAAGAACTCAGCCGATCGCGGACTTATATATATGTTCGGATGGTTGGGCATCCTATTGCTCGCCGCAGACGGCACCGAGTCTGTCGTGGCACTGCGAACGGTTCTTCGCAGACAGGTCTTCGGGACCACCGCGGTGGCACTGCTCGGTATTGTGGAGTTCATCTCTGGAATTAACGCAGATAATTACATTAGACTGCCGGGTCTTATAGCGCAGGCACCTGTGACAGACCTAATAGTTCGCGGTGGCTTGAACCGGGTCTACTCAACGACTTCGCAACCGATTGAGTTCGGCGCCGTAATAGTTATGACTATCCCATTTGCCCTTCACCAGGCTCGCTTCTCGTCTCCTGAAAAACGCGTCGTGCGTGGGTTGCAAGTAGCGGTTCTAGGTCTCGCCGCCCCTCTATCGGTCTCTAGATCAGCCATCCTTGGGCTCATCGCTGTAGCGATAGTGCTCCTTCCTAGCTGGTCAAAGAAAGAACGCCGGGCCGCATATATTTTCATGGCTGCCGGATTTGCGGTATTTTTCGTACTTGTGCCCAGCCTGATCACCACTCTCGCTGACCTGTTTGTCAATATCAGCTCAGACTCGAGTGCCCAGTCAAGGACAAAGGCAATTACGATGTCTTGGTCGTATATATCCCAACATCCATGGCTTGGACACGGGTTCTCGACTTTCTTGCCCCAAACATATTTCTTTGTCGATGACCAGTACGTCTCGTCTACGATCGAGACGGGATTCATTGGCCTTCTTGCTCTGATTATGCTTTTCGTAACAGGGTGGGCGGTCGCCCGAAAGGCTCGCCGCGGAAGTGTCGATGCGGAAGGTCGTCATCTCGCGCAGTGCCTAGCAGCTTCTGTCGCGGCGGCTGCCATCTCCTTCTCAGACTACGACGCGCTCGCCTTCTCGATGGCAACGGGACTTACGTTTCTCGTACTCGGTTGCTGCGGAGCGTACTGGCGTCTTGAGAGCAGAGGCAGGTTTCAGGCGCATGTTCGCTCATGAAAACGTCGCGGATGCATCGTATCTTGTTAGCGCAGTGGCTGCGGCTGCAGTACCTAGATACGTAGACTGTGTCGCAGTGCTTCGAAGGTCGACTGGTGGTCCCAAGCGCAGCGTGGATCCATAGGATGGAGGATCTTTTCTTTATTATCAGGAGGCTGATCTTGCGAGTGCGCTGGGCAGCACTCGCTGTACAGCGTGCGCTCAGGCCGGGGAACTATGTGGCTCGCATCCGCTAAGTTAGTCCTGTATTTACCGGGAGGCGGCGATTTCGGTGTACGGTAACCAATAACGGGATCACGTCAGCGGGTAAATCATACTACGTATGCTATAGTCTGGTGGGAGGGGAAATGGTTTTCGGCGATTCATTCGGTGTCCTGTGGCGACGCAAAGGCCTGACGTTCGCACTGCTAATACTGACATTGCTAGGCGGTGCCTGTGCAAGCGCCATGCTGCCATGGAAGTATAACGCATCTATTACAGAGACGTTGCTCAATTCCAAAGGATCCTCGAAACTACTCGGCGGCGGTAATCCCTACCTCTCTTTCGACGCGTCAATGGTGGACATGGCAAATTTCCTTGCCCTGAAGCTGGCGAACGACGCGAATACTCCCGCTCTTCGGCAAAATGGTTACAATGCTTCCTTCCAGGCACAAGTACTGTCGGAGAATCCTGAAACTGAAGAGCCTTTCATACAGATTTCCGTCGAGGGTGGCAACAAGGCAACCGTAGCGCGAACCCTTCGAGGGGTAACTGCAAGTCTAAGCGCACTGCTTACGCAGGTCCAAGCAGGCGTGCCGGCTAAAAACCGCGTCTCACTGGAGACTATTGCAGAAGTCTCAACGCCTGTACCCAGCTTGAGTGCTAAGGTCAAGCCGGTTGTGGGGTTCCTTGCAGTTGGCCTGATGCTTACTTTCCTTATACCGCAAACTGTAGAAGGATCAGTCGCACGTCGGCGAAAGATTCGAGCAGGGGTCACTGTGACAGTGGACGATCCGCCCAGGTCACGGGACCTTCGTCGAAGGACTGAATCTGATCGATCTGGTCCCAGTCACCCTGCCGAGACTAGAAGTGATGCCTCCCAGGAGCAATTGCCTGATCAGCAAGTTGAAGATGACTCTCACGGACAGCGCGTTTCTCTTATGCCTCAGGGAGGAGGTGTACAATCCCCCTCTGAGTATGGTGTTCTCGGCCTGGACCGAGGTCGCGATTCATAGACCGGACGTCGCTGGTTATGTAGTTCGAGAAGCGTTCAGCGGAAACATAGGTAGGCTCGGGAAGGGTCAGGGCATGATCTCGCAAGGAAACATTGCGTGAGTGTCAGACAACTTGCCGCGCTCGCGCGACGACATGTCTTCGCGGTCTGTCTCATGTTTCTCATGACTGTTGGAGTTGCGATCGACTTCATATACACACAGTCAGGTTACATGGAGACTGCTACCGTAGCACTGGAGCCGGAAAGCTTCATGAGCGTTGAGCCAGTTAACGCTAATCAG
>Ga0302180_10001502_pt1 | contig 18618 bp, 13 predicted proteins | sample I_Palsa_E3_2_FD_200575 | JGI IMG/M metagenome (GOLD analysis project Ga0302180, IMG submission 200575) | Peat permafrost microbial communities from Stordalen Mire near Abisko, Sweden - I_Palsa_E3_2 | ecosystem: Environmental > Terrestrial > Soil > Palsa > Peat permafrost | place: Sweden... | reverse complement strand
TCGTGAATGCATATCAGCCTTGCCTGGATACCATTCCGCCGACCACCTTCAACTATCCCATCTCATGTTCTTCGACGGGGCTTCCCACGCCATTTCCCACGGACGCCTTCCTCGCGAAGTTAAATCCCACCAACGCGCAGACGGGAGCGGCCCAACTGCTCTTTTCGACTTATCTCGGCGGCACCTCGGATGATTCGAGCACCGGGATTACCATCGACTCCGCCAATATCTACCTTACGGGCACCACAAATTCGAGCGACTTCGTCCTTCCCACCGGGACCGGAGCTTTCCAGGAGTGCCTGAATACTCCTGTCAACCCGACCAGCGGAGTTTGTAGTACGACTGGCGGGGGCAACACCGATGCTTACGTTGCGAGGTTTACTAACCCGACCGAAGGGACCGGAACCGGGACCGGGACCACGACCCCAACCCCCTTAACTCTCGGTTATTTCTCGTACCTGGGCGGAAGTTTGGACGATGCTGGGCTGGCCATTGCTGTGGATACTGCCAGCGGCGCGCTAGTCACCGGCTGGACCCGGTCGTCGGATTTCCCGGTCACGAGTCCGAACACCATCCAGAGCAAGCTCAATGGAACGCAGAACGCTTTCTTCGCCCACATTCAGACGACGACGATTCTGGGCAATAATGCCGTCGCTTCCTTTGCCACTTATTTTGGTGGCAATGGCGTGGATCAGGGGACAAGCATCACGCTGGATTCCAGCCTCAATACTTATTTCGCCGGGGACACAACGTCTAACAGCCTGTTTCAGACTGACGATCCGGTGCAGAGCCAGCTCAATGGACCCCGCGACGCCTTCGTTGTAAAGCTAGGAACAGCGGCTGATCTGTGTATCACCTGCGTGCCACCGGTCGTGTCCCCTGCTGGATCGTTTGTCTGGGCTGGAAACCCTGTCTCCATCACTTTTACTGTGACGAACAACGGGCCCGATCTGGCCTCGAACGTTATCGTCTCCGGTACCGGGGCGCCCTACACCAGCGCGACCGCCGGCTCGGGCACATGCAGTGGGCCGACCAACAATTCGATTGCTTGCACCATTCCCGCGTTGCAGTCCGGCGCCACATCCCAGGTTGTCTTCACGGTGACGCCCACGCAGGCTGGTGGTTATGCTCCGGCGGTCAGCGTGTCATCGATCAACAACAACGATCCGGTTCCGGGCAACAACACGACGACTTTTCCATTCACCGCGACCACTTTTGCCATCTCCGTTCTACCGAACGGCCAAACCGTCTCCGCCGGAAACACCGCTCGCTATACCGTGCAGATCACCGCCGATCCGGTGTACGGAGGAAGTATCGCGCTCACTTGCGGCTCTGCCCCGGTCGGTGCGGCTTGCAACTTCGGCTCAAGTTCCATCACGCTGAATGGCACGAACAGCGCTTCGACCGTTCTGAATCTCACCACCACCGCCCGCCCCGTAAATTCCGCGGGAGACGTACGTGGCCGGCACGGTCCGCTTTACGCCTGCTGGCTGATGGTTCCAGGAATGGCTTTGCTCGGTTTCGGCTCGGGCACGAGACGACGGCGCGGATGGCTGCTGGGTGGACTGTCTCTGATGCTGCTGTTTGCTCTGGTCGTTCTGCAACCGGCCTGTGGCAAAGGTAAAACCCCGACCACGGTAAGCGGAACTCCCGCAGGAAACTACAGTCTCACGGTCACAGCGAGTTCAGGCTCGTTTAATCAAAGCGCGAGCTTCAACCTGACCGTGCAATAAGGCGGGACTCGGCACGCGAAGCCAGGTATGGATTCCGTCTAGGCGCCGGCCGAAAGTTTGTGATGGCTTTTGGTTTCGGCGATTCCGTATTGCCGAATTTTGTACAGAAGCGCTTTGTAGCTGATCTGGAGCAACGCCGCCGCTTGTTTCCGATTCCAGTTGGTCTGTTCAAGGGCTTGACGGATGGCCTCTCCCTCGGCTTCGTCTTTGGCGCTGCGGGCCAGCGATTTCAAACCTCCCCCAGGCTCTCCGCCCTTCATCCCGGTTCCTGTCCCGGAATCGGCTCTGGCGCCGCCGTTACCGTCATAGCGGGGCTGCAATTCCGCGACCGCCAGACTCTCATCGCCCAGAATTAAATAGCGCTTGAGGAAATTGTTCAGCTCGCGCAGATTTCCGGGCCACGGATGCGCCTGGCAAGCGTCGAGCATTTGCGGAGAAAGTGGAAGCTGAGGCCGGGCGTAACGTTCCGCCATGCGCGTCATGAAATGCTTCAGCAGGACGGGGATCTCTTCCTTGCGCTCGCGTAACGGCGGCAGTTGCAGCGTAAAAGCATTGAGCCGGTAGTATAAATCTTCACGCAACCGTTTGGCTGCCAAAGCTTGAGGGATATCGATGTTGGTTGCCGCCAGGATGCGAACATCCACTTTGATGACGGAGCGGCTTCCGAGCCGCGAAAAACTCTGGTCTTGCAGAACATGGAGCAGCTTGGCCTGCAACGCCGGCGGCATCTCGCCAATTTCGTCGAGCAGAATCGTGCCCCGGTTGCACAATTCGAATTTGCCCGGTTTGGCGTGGGTGGCTCCGGTAAATGCGCCCGGCTCATATCCGAAGAGCTCGCTTTCCAGCAGGTCAGCGGGAACGGCCGCACAATTTACTTTCAGAAAAGTTCGATGCGCGCGCGGCGAGAGCTTGTGAATCAGGCGCGCCAGCACTTCTTTGCCGGTGCCGCTTTCACCCAGCAGCAAGACCGGAATGTCCACATTCGCAACCAGCGCGGCCTGCGAGCGAATTTTGCGCATCTGCGGGCTGGCGGCGATGAAGAACACATCGTCGCAGACTTCCTCGACTTCTCCTCCAGCCGGTCCTTTCCCCTGTCCCAGGCACTGGTTGATGACCGCATCGAGCTCGGCTTTTTGAAAAGGCTTGGTGAGGTAATCGTGCGCCCCGAGCCGCATAGCCTGCACCACCTTGCGCGTGTCGTTAACGCAGGAGAGCATCACCACCTTAACGCCGGGCCGCTTCTGGCGGAGCTGTTCGAGCGTCTCCAGTCCGTCGATTCCCGGCATCAGTACGTCGAGCAGCACCAGATCCGGCTCCAGGCCTTTGTCCACGCGTTGCAGCGCTTCTTCACCGGTGGATGCAGTTTCGACTTTGTAATCGTCCACTTCCAGCAGCGTCCGGATGTAGCGCAGCATCGCGGGTTCGTCATCCACCAGCAAGATCTTGGCGGCGTCGCTCATCGATTCCTTCCTTTGCCGGCAGCGTTAGGAGACGGTTTGAAGGGAATGAGGAAGGAGAACTTGCAGCCTGCTCCCGGATCGCTTTCGACCCAGATCTTTCCGCCCATGCCATTTACCAGGCGCCGTACAATTGCTAAACCGAGCCCCATGCCTTCCTGGCTCTCGTTGCCCGGCAGCCGAAAGAAATCATCGAAGACTTCCAGATGAAACTCCGCCGGAATTCCCGGACCCGTGTCCGACACGCTTACTTTCACAGAGTTCGCTTGCGGATTGTCCTGCCTCCGTCTCTCACCCTCTTCAACCGGCTGTGCCGCCGTACGCCGCTCCCACATGTAGGGCTCCGCGTGCAGCCAAACCGTTCCCGCCTGGGGAGTGAACTTGAAAGAGTTCTCGAGTAAATTTGAGATCACGCGTTCTAGCTTCGGGGAATCGAAGGGAAACACCGGAATTTTGTCGTTAGCGAGAAAATACAGCGCCAATCCTTTCTCCTGAAAGCGGGTCGACCACAGGCGGCAGACGTCGGACAGGCAATCGTTAACATTGCCCACTTCGAACTGCATCTTGAGACCGCCGGTTTCCAACGCGCTGTACATCAAAAAATCCTGAATGAACTGCTGCAGGCGCTTGCCGCTGGATCGCATGTCAGTCAAGACTTCTCGCTGGCGGTCGTTGAGGGGACCCAACTTTTCGCTCTGCAGCAACTCAACGTACCCGTTCAGAATGGCCAAAGGTGTTTTCAGATCATGTGCCGCGGATCCGAGGGCATTCGTCGTGCGCTGGAACTTCTCCTGCAACTCGGCGTGAGCCTGCGCCAGATCGGCGGGATTCGGGGCTTCTGCTCCAGAAGTGGAAGGCTTTGCAGCCGCCTTCCTTCCTTCTTCCGCAGGCCCGGGCTCGGGAACACAGTTCTTTTGCACGGTGGCCATAAGGGGTAGAGGTGAATCCACAGAGGGAGGAGGGCACTCGCCCGGTAAGGGAAGAATGCTGTACAAAAATCGTATGCCAGCCCACTTTTCCTTGTCAACGAAAAATGCAAGCCGATTACCCAAGTGTAGCAAAATCTTGCACTCGCCAGCCGCTGTACTTTCAGGCTGCAAAATCCGGTATATGCTGGAAAGCATCTCAGAAACTGCCCGGAAGACCGCGCTTTGGCCGTCCTTGCGGTGCCAATTGCGTGAGCTGTCCGCCTTTCTCCGGCATTCTTGCCGGTTTCTTTCGGGGTTTTGGTCATTGCTCCTGATTTGGCCCCTAAGATGCTTGAATTGTTGGAGTAAGCCGATTAGGAAGGGGTGTGTGTGAACCTTGAGAAACCAACGGGGGAGCGGCGACGCTGGCCGCGCTTACCTTTGGCCATCCCAGTTTTCGTCCGAAGTCGAGTCCAGTTGGATAAAGAATTCCTGGAGTTTGCTACCGCCCTCAACGTCTCAGCAGGTGGCATGCTGGTTGCAGTTCGCCGCTGCCCCCTCCATTCCGCACAGGTTTCGCTGGAGATTCCGAGCGCACCATTGGCTGCTCTGGCCGAGCTACCCCAGGTCACGCGCAACCTCCGCGCCAAGGTATTGCGCATGGAGCACGCTGAGGGCTTCCACCTGGTGGGCCTGAAATTCCTCCGGCCATTGGTCAATTCTCACGCACCCGCGAAAGCTCGAGGACGGAAGCATACTTCTTCCGTGTGAAAATGTTTTCTCTTGCGCTTTTCTCGAACTCCACTGCTTCCCATGCTTTCCATCACGACCTATGATCGATTGCTGCCCGCTTCACCCTTTAGTAAGTTGCTTTTCATCAATTAGATAGACTAGGCTGATCGGGCATAGGTTCAGGCCGGGAGCGTTTGGTTCTCCGGGTGCACATCAAATCGTAATCCCCCCACGGCAATTGCTCGGCAACCGCTTATTATGAGCACTTCGAACCAAGTCAGTTCGCTGATCCAGCCCCTCGGGGAGATGCCCCCCGAAAACGTGGTATTCGGGGGTGCGGAGGCGATGCGGGCGCTTCGAGATCGCCTCACCAAGATCGCTGGCGCCAACGTTCCGGTGCTCATTCAGGGAGAAAGCGGCACTGGCAAAGACATCATTGCGCGAATGATCCACACCACTTCGCCGTGGAAGACCGGTCCTTGGGTCAAGGTAAACTGCCCGGCAATTCCCGGAACGCTGCTCGAGAGCGAGTTATTCGGTTACGAGAAGGGAGCCTTCACCGGCGCATTTGGCATGAAACCCGGACGCGTCGAGATGGCGCATCGCGGCACTTTGTTCCTCGATGAAATCTCCGAGCTCGATATGAGCCTGCAGTCCAAGCTGCTGCAACTGCTTCAGGACGGCCAGTTCTGCCGCATCGGCGCCCAGGAAGATAAAAAGGTCGAGGTTCGGGTAGTGTGCGCCACCAACCGGAAACTGGAAGAGGAAATTGCCAATGGCACATTCCGTGCCGATCTTTTCTATCGCATCAATGTTGTCAATCTGTACATGCCGCCGCTGCGCGAACGCGCGGGCGATGTTCCGCAGCTGGTCAATTACTTTCTCGAGTATTACAACCGGAAGTTCAACGCGCGCGCCAAACCGCTCTCTGCCGAACTACTGACCGCCCTGCGAAAGTATCACTGGCCGGGCAACATTCGTGAGCTGGAAAACCTGATTAAGCGCTACGTCATCCTGGGCAACGAAGAGGCCATTTCAATCGACCTGCGCCCCCACGAGCCGGATTTTTTCAGCGCGGATATCTCCGTCGACGGTCCTATTTCGTTGAAAAAGATAACCCGGCAGGCGGTTCACGAACTGGAGCGCAAGATCATTCTCAAAGTTCTGCAGCATCATCACTGGAATCGCAAACAGGCCGCCCGCGCGCTGAATATCAGCTATCGCGCGCTGCTCTACAAGATTCGCGATGCCGGCTTGCCCTCCAACCGTGCCCCGCGCCCCGGGCCGTCCGACGAACCGAACCATCCTCCCGTAGCTGCCGACTAAACGCCCGCTCTGCAATTGCTTAGCACGACCACTCCAAAGCGCCCAGCGCGTCCTTTTCAATTGGTTAACAACATCGGGTTAGTACACATGGGGGATTGTATGCGCCTCCATTTGAGGTACAGTACGCGAGGCAAGATCAAGGCCGAGCCAATCCCTCCCCAGAGCTTGGCGGTTAATCTCAGGGGGTTTATATTATGGCTCGAATCAAGATGTTCGGAGTCTGTGCGTTAGCCTTGGTCCTTTGCGCCGGCTACGCTGCAGCGGCTACCACAACCCCACCTCCCGATACTCTGAAGGTGGATTATTTCGCGAACGCCAACGTGTACGGTTACGATGCAACAGTTCGGGTGATCAATCCTGGCACCGCCGGGGGCGACCTTTGTGCGGACATTTATGTTTTCGATACTTACCAGGAGCTGTCCGAATGCTGCAGCTGCTTAATCAGTCCGGACGGTGTGCTCACACTTTCGGTCTACTATGATTTGACCGACAACCCGCTGACTGACGTTTATCCAAGTACCGGGGTTATTAAAATTGTTTCCAGCGCGCCCAAGACCGGCGGCGTTTGCCTGTTTGCGAGCACCCTGACCCCAACCGCGGGGCTTCGTGCATGGGCTACTCATCTGCAGACCAACTTCGTCACCACCGAGACCGCGTCGCAAGACGCCACTCTCAGCAATGCTGAAGTTTCGCGCCTTCAGAATGAGTGCTACGGCATCCAGTTGGACGGCAGCACCTCTGGTGTTTGCACCTGCGGAGTTGGAGAAGAAGCTGCTGCCAGCGTTAAGCCGGCGAACTAGTTCCGGCATGTGTTGAGTTGGGAAGGACGACAAAAACGGTCGCCGCCTGTTCGGAGAAATCGGGCGGCGGTTGACAATCAATTGAGATCGCCAATGACTCGTGTTGCTTCGGATCGTAATTTCTGGATGACCGGAGGAATGCATGAACAGGAAACGGTTACCGTCTTTTAGTTTTTCTTTAGGGCTCATCGTAATTTTGGCCTTCGTACTCGGCCACGCCGTTGCCCAGGGAAGCGGGCCTTACTTGAACACCATTCTCGAAGGCGAAACGCCGGCCACCCTCCCTCAATCTTTCACGATGCCGGACATCACGGGGCTTATCGCCAGCTTTCAACCGGCCGGCGGGATGACTACGGCCGGGAATGCTTTCTTTCAGAATTTCGGCTCCAACGGACGCACCTGCTTCACCTGTCACCAGCCGCAGAATGGATGGTCGATTACCCCGAGCACGGTCCAATCGATTTACACCAACACGAAGGGGAAAGATCCGCTGTTCGCGCCCGTGGACGGCTCCAACTGTCCGAACTTGGGTGCGGCTGCGACGCAGCCTGGCGCGCAGTTCATCGCAGCCCGCAGCCAGATGTTTAACCGAGCCAATACCCGCATTCCCATTGCGGCGCCGGCAATCCACGACTGGGCTTTAGTAACGGTGGCAGCGGATCCGACCGGTTGCGAGAACAGCCGGACTTACGGCCTTCCAACCGGCATGGCATCGTTCTACCGCCGCCCGCTGCCCAGCGCGAACACCGCCTTCCTCTTCCCTGCTGCGGGTGGAGGCGCCACGAACATTATGTGGGATACGCGCGAGCCCAGCCTGGAGAGTCAGTTTGTGGATGCCACGACGAATCACGCTCAGGCGAATCAGAAGCAGCTAAGAGTTTTGACAGCGCCCGTAGTTGCCGAGGCCGTCAACTTTCAGAACGGAATGTTCATCTCCCAGTCCTCTGACTTATCCGCGGGCGATCTTACCGGTGGCGATGGGAGCGGAGCCGTGGGCGGGCCGATTCCTCTTACCAACGGGAGTCTTCCATTGCTGTTCACCCACGCCCCGAAAAATGGATTGCCCGGAGAAGCTCTGACGTTCGATATCTTCAACACGTTTGATAGCTCGAGTCAACCCTGGACGGCGAGCCAGCGCGCCTCAATCCAGCGCGGGCAGACCATCTTCAATACCAGGACTTTCGAAATCACGAACGTCCGGGGCTTGAACGACGTCAAAGGACAGAATCCTTCCCTGGGCGCATGTTCAACTTGTCATAACACCGTCGATGTGGGCAACGACTTCTTCCTCACTCCGAAAGACACTGGAGTCATGAACAGCAGCAGCAATGTGCTGCCACCGTCGCCCGATTTCCCGGTATTCACCTTCCTCTGTCCGCAGGGTTCGATCGAGTTTTACAGCAATCCTGTGACGGTGAGTGGCGTCGTCTACGACCAGTATCAGACCGCCGATCCGGGCTTAGGCTGGATCACCGGAAAATGCGCGGACCTGGGGAAAATGAAGGTACCCGTGCTGCGCGGGGTGGGAGCGCGTCCCCCGTTTTTCCACGGCGGCAACGTTGCCACGATGTTCGATCTCGTGGATTTCTATAACAAGCGGTTCAACATTGGTCTCAGCGCCCAGGACGAACAGGATCTGGTCAACTTCCTGAACGCGCTGTAACTTCATCACTACGTCTCAAGGTCCAACCGGAACCTTGAGACGTATCTTCCTGAGAATGAGAAGAAGAAAGGCTACGTGGCAGGCCCTCCGCTACCCGCGCAGCTCTGACAGCGCCTTGCGGGCATCGCTGAACGTGGGACTGATTCTCAACGCGCGCTCCAATTGCTGACGTGCCAGCACCGGCTGTTTGGTTTTCTCATAAGCGAGTCCCAGGTGGTAGTGGAAGTTCGCGTCCTCGGCGCCGCCCGTCTTTTCATTCAGGCGCAACGCCTCCTGGAACATATCGATGGCGGGCTGGTATGCCCCCTTCTGATAGTAAGCCCATCCCAGCGTATCTGCCGCATTCGGCGAGTCCGGCATGCCGCGCCGCGCCGCCTGTGCCATGGCCAGAGCCACGTCCACATTGCCACCTTGCTGCAATATCAGGTAGGCAAGATTGTTGGAAGCCAGCGGATGATCTGATTGAAGATTCAACGCCTGTTGATACATGTCCTTTGCCTGATCCCAGTTGCTCTGCGATTCGTACAACTCGCCGGCCAGAATATAAAAGGAAATCTCGCGCGGGTTTTCCTTGATCGATTGCGTGTACGTGGCGAGGGCCTGGCTGACTGAACCTTCCTTGGCCTGCGCCTGACCTAGTTTCAAGAGCGCGTCGGCATTGTTCTTATCCAGTTCGATGGCCTTGCGGAAAGCGGTCTCGGCGCCGCTGAAGTCTTTTTTCCCGAATAGTGCCGTCCCCAACAGGTCATAGAACCCGCTGTTGTTGGGCGTCTTGGCGATCTGGCTTCGGGCCGCTGCAATGGCCGGCTCGGGCTGCTTCTGATCGAGGTAGGTATTCATCACGCCCTGCAGCGCATCGCTGGAGGCCGGGTCTTTATCGAGCGCCTGCTGGTAAAACTGAAGCGCTTCCGCGTATTGCTTCTGAATCAAGCGAAGATTGCCCATCTGCACATAAGGGATCGGGCTTCCCGGAGCCAAGTCGGTTGCCTTGTGCAGGTCCTGCTCGGCGTCCGAATATTTCTGGCGATTCATCTCAGCCAACGCGCGCAGAAGGTATCCGTCCGCAGAATAGGGCGAGGTGCTGATGATCTGCTGGGCGCTTTGTGTGAGGGCGTTGAGGTCACCGTGGCGCAACTCCAGGGCAGCCAATCCGCGCTGTGCGTCGGTGAGGCTGGGATCGAGGCGAAGCGCCTCGCGCCACTCTGCTTCGGCACGGGCGTCGTTGTGCTGCAGATCGAAAGCGACGCCGAGTTGATAGTGCGCCACGGCATTGTTGGGATCGTTTCTCAGAGCGGCCTGCAGCGATTCCACGGCGCCGTTGGGGTCATTGCGCCGCATCTGAACCTGCGCTCGAAACACCAGAGCCTCCGCATCCCGCGGATTGGCTTTCAGCATTTCGTCGTCCAGCTTGGTGGCGTCATCCAGGCGATTCTTCAGAATCAGAATTTGCACGTAATTCTTCTTGGCCTGAATGTCTTTGGGATGATCGCGGTACAGGGAGGAATATTCCGCCATGGCCTTGTCGAGATCTCCGCTGGCGTAATAAAAGTCGCCCAGCATGCGATAGCCTCGGGGATTCTCCGGCAGGTCGGTCTTGGTTTGCTTCAGAAAGCCTTCGGCTTCGGTCTTCTTGCCTTCGCTCATGAGCAGGCGCACCAAAGCTTCCCGCGGAGCGGTATCCTTGGGATCAATCTCAATCGCGTGCTTGAATTGCTGCTCGGCTTCAGGAAAGCGATTGCGTGTCTGGTAGAAGCCTCCGAGAGCCAGTTGGGCATTCATCGCTGTGGGCCCAGTCTCGGCCGCCTTTTTGAAATTAACTTCAGCCGGCTCCGGCAGGTTGGCGCGAAGTTGCAGCAGTGCGAGGTCAAGGTAAGACTCCGAGCGGCTGGGGTCCGCTGCGATTCCTTTCTGCATTTCCTGTATGGCAGAGGCCAGATTGTCCTGCGCGGAGTAGTAGTTAGCCCAGGCTTCATAGGTCTCAGGACGATTCGGCTGATGGTCACGCAGGATTTTCAGGTGTGGCTCGGCGTCCTTCAGTTCGCGGTCGGCAATGAGTAAGTTCGCCAGATCAACGTGAGCGGGATAATTGTCGGGTACAAGATCCACCGAGCGGGAGAGTTCCTGAAAAGCGCGCAGGCCATCGCCGAGCTTGAGATAGGTTTCGCCCAGCTGATAGTGGGCCTGGGCGAAGCGGGAGTCGACCTGAATCGCATTGGCATATTGAATTTCGGCCTCGCGGTATTTGCCTTTGGCAAAATAGCGGTCGCCACTCTCCAGATACTTTTGTTTGCGCACATTAGGATCGCGTGAGCAGCCGGTAAAAAAGGCAGCCACGAGGAACCCGACCATGAACAGGCGGAGTTTTGCGGAGCGACTCATTTCGTTTCTAAGCATCTTCTGCGGCATGTTCTCGGCGCCAACCTGGGACCATCGCGGACGTGAGGTCACTATACCAAAAGGTGGTGCAAGATTGGACGTTCCCGATAGCTACCACCGAGCCGAATATTGCAAATCGAATACTACAACAGTACCTGCTACTCCGCTGCTGCCGGCTTCCGGTTACTCCCGGTTACCGCGCTTCCAATAGAGGTATCCTGGCACGCCGAGGAGCACGATCGCGGTTCCCCAGAAGGCTTCGGTGGGGCGCGTGAGGATGGTGTTCAGGGTCCACGCTGTGCCGACCAACACGTAGATTGCAGGCAGCCACGGGTAGCCGGCGCAGCGGTAAGGGCGCGGAATGTCGGGACGCTTCCAGCGCAGCAGAAACATTCCAATCACGGTCAAAGTGTAGGAAAGCACCATGCCGTAGATAACATAGGTGTAGAGCTGATCGTAGCGGCCGCTGAGCGTGAGGAGCGCTGCCCAGATGCCCTGTCCGATGAGGCTGAACGCGGGTGTCCGCCACTTGGGATGGATGACCGCCATGCGCTTGAAGAAAACTCCATCCTGCGCCATGGCGAGATAGACGCGCGCGCCGGAGAGAGTGCAGGTGGCGGCGGCGCTGAAACAGGAGACTGCAATCATCAGCGAAAGCCACACGGCGGCGCGGGGAGAAAACAAGGCGATCGCGGCATCGTGGACGATGGTTTCATGTTTGGCGATTTCGGCGAGTGGCAGGGCGTAGAGATAAGTCATGTTCATGGCCAGGTAGATGGCGCCGACCACCAGCACTCCCAACACCATGGCGAGCGGCACGTTGCGGCGCGGTTCTTGCACTTCCCCGGCGACCCAGGTGATGTAGACCCATCCGTCGTAAGCCCAGAACACGGCGATCAGCGCGATGCCCATGACGGAGATCAACTGAGTGGGATGAAGTCCCATGGTGAGTCCGATGCCGCGCGAATGAAAGTGGGACCAGTCGCCCTTACCGATGGCGAAGCCAAGAGTGACGAAGGCCGCCATGGCGGCAAACTTCGTCCACGTGGAAAGATTCTGCAGCAGCGCACCCCAGCGCAGGCCGACTACATTTACGTAAGTGAGGACCACGATAAGGAACAGGCCGAAGACGTGGGCACGGGAGATGGTGATGCCGGAGATGGCAAGAACCACGTGCTCTTGTGAAACGATTTGGAAGACTTCTCCCGTGTAGGCGGCGGAAGCGACGGAGAGCGCCGCGATGGTGCCACCATTGGCCACGCTGAACAGCATCCAGCCATAGAGGAATGCCACCAGGTCGCCGTAGGCTTCGCGAAGGTAAATATACTGTCCGCCGGAGTCGGGGAACATGGATCCGAGTTCGGCAAACGCGACGCAACCGAAAAGCGAAATCACGCCGCCGATGACCCACACCAGCAGGAACAGCATGGGCTGCGGCAGAGGGCCGGCAATGTCTTTGGCGGTGAGGAAGATTGAAGAGCCGATGATTCCGCTGACCAGCAACAATACAGAATCGAGCAGGGTGAGTCCACGGATGAGCGCGGGTTGGGGAGCGGCGGGTGAAAGCAGAGCCACTTGCGAATCGGGGGCGGGAGTTCCGGCGGCGGTTGGGGTGGATGGGCGGTCCATTATCCGATTCCGAGCTCGTCGGAAGATTCCAGCGGCGTGCCACAGCGCCGGCAGATGACGGCGGAACAGTCGCCGCAGGTCAGGGGATCGGTAACTTCCTCAGCGCAGTTGGGGCAGTACAGGGAGCTGGGACCGGGCGCTGGCGAAGGCTTCTCCGGGTGTGTCGCCATGAGGAGGAAAACTGTAGCATAGAGCCGGGGATTGCGTCATAAGATTTACCGGTCATTCGATTAAAGGATTTAGGATTCGCCGGTCGTTGGCGAGGAATAACTGATGACGATATCCGCATCTGTTTTTATCGGAACCAGCGTCGACGGCTTCATCGCGCGACCGAACGGAGAACTCGACTTTCTGCCGGAGGGCGGAGGCGAGCCTCACGGCTACGACGAATTCATAGCGAGCGTCGATGCAATCGTGATTGGCCGCAAGACGTTCGAGACGGTTCTGGCCTTTCCCGTCTGGCCATACGGCGAAAAACGCGTTGTGATCCTGAGCAACCGGACTGTGGACTTAACCGCAGTGCGCGGCGGACTGGTAGAACAGATGGCAGGGCCTCCGGCTGAGATCGTCTCGAAGCTCGCTGCCAGCGGTGCCCATCACCTCTATGTCGACGGAGGAGTTACGATTCAAGGGTTCCTGCGCGCTGGAATCATTCAACGTCTCGTGATTACTCGCGTACCTGTGCTCATTGGAGAAGGAATTCCACTCTTCGGTGCCCTGCCGCGCGATGTGAAGCTGCGTCACGTGGCGACGCAGCACTATCCGAGCGGCATGGTGAAAAGCGAATATCTAGTCGAAGCCTTACCATAGCTTAGAGCGGTTGGCTTGAAGCGGCGGACCCGAAAGGCAGACGCTATGGCAGAAAACGCAAAAACTCCTGACGAGATACTGCAGCAGGAATTCAATCGCTGGGCTGAGGCCGGTGAAGGTGCGAAGATGGAACAGCACCATCTCGACATTACGGCGAAGACGATTCGCCGGATGAATCTGCGTCCGGGCGAGCGCGTTCTTGACCTGGGTTGCGGCTCGGGGTGGGCGACACGGCTGCTGGCGCGGCTGGTCGGCGAAGGGCCCGATGGATTTGGGCAGGTGGTTGGACTGGACGTTTCCGACGAGATGATTCGCGAGGCCCGCACTGCTTCAAAAGACTTTGATAACGTTCTATACGTGTGGGGTTCGGCGCAGCAGATTCCTTGGGAAGAAAACTTCTTCGACAAAGTATTATCGGTGGAGTCGTTCTACTACTATGCGGATCAGGACCGCGCGCTCATGGAGCTATTTCGCGTGATGGCTCCGCGCGGAAGGTTATTCATCCTCATCAATCTATATAAAGACAATCCATACTCGCTGCAGTGGGTGGACAAGCTGAAGGTGCCGGTGCAGGTGCGCTCGCAAGCAGAATACGTCGACTTGCTGAAAAAACATGCATTCGAAAATGTGGAGGCTTGCCGCGTCCCCGACGACACGTCTACGCCGGACGACTACAAGACGAAATCATTCAACAGTCTCGAAGATTTGCGTGCGTTCAAGAGCGAGGGCGCGTTGCTGCTGATGGCTTCGAAGCCGGACCTGCGTACACCGGGACCGGGTTACACGATTTACTGAGACTCAGTATCAAATCCGTCGAGCGGGTGCCTTGTGCATTCTCCGGTGGATGTCCGCTTCACTGAGCAAGTACACCGCGAGAATCGTGATTTCGGGCTCAATGGGATGCCGGTAGCGCTGGCCCGGATAAACCACGTAGTAAATCGCCGAATATAACAGGATCAGCCAGAACAGCAGCCACGCGCCAGGCTTGCCACGGCGGAGAGCTCGTCCCAAACCCCAGAACATGAGAACGGATGAGGCGAGGAAAAGCGAGTTCTTTACCTGCTCGAGCCACCAGGTTCGTCCGGCTTTCGGCGCGCCAGCCCAGTAGTAAATGAAGCGCTTCAGGCAAAGAACCGCGAAGCGACCGTAGTCCGCACGAATGTAGTCGAGCGCCTCCTGTCGGCGCATTTCGATGTAGGGCAGCTCGCCCATGGCCTGGTACTCGCGCATGGCGTAGAGGTCCTGTGTGGGATGCAAATACTCCATCCAGGTGCCGTCGGCGCCATTGCCATTGCCCAGGCGAAGTTCCGCACCAAAATTGTCGCGGAGGAAGACGAACTCACCGAAGGTTTCATAATTGCGCATCAGCCAGGGCGTGACGCATACCAGAAAAATTACCGAGGCGACTAGCACGCCTGTCCATGAAGATTTCCCTCGCTTCGCGCGACGATACCATGCCCACAGGCCGGAGGCGGGCAGGAAAGCCAGCAGCACCGTGCTGTTCAGCGCGGCGATCCCCCAAAGCACGCCGAACCCTAGCCACGGTTTTACGCCGTCGCGTTCCTCCAGGGTGAGCGCCAGCCAGACAATGACGGCGATCAAAAGCGCCGACAAACTCGTTTCCCATACCCAACGCGTGCACCAGAACATAACGTAGGGCAGAAGTACCCAGCTCCATGCCGAGCCGACGGCGACCTTCTCGGAGAAAATCCGTCGAGCGATGTGAAAAATCGGGACGCAAGTGAGCGACGAGAACATGCTATTGAGAGTCAGCAGCACGAAAGCCGATGCTCGGGAATAAATTCCGAAGATGTGAAAAACACCGGCGATGAGATAAGGGTAGAGCGGGGGCTCCCAGGCGGTGGGCCCGGTCGGCGCGCCAAAAGGGTCGCTAAAGCCCCGCCCGGAGGCGATGGCCGCCCCGATGCGGCCCATCTCCCACCCAAAGCCAAAGTTATTGTCCGCACTCTTAAACTTGTAAGTATGGCCGATGATGATCCAACTGACGCGTAAAAAGACTGCGATCGCCACCGTCCAAAACTGCGAAGTGCGTACGCTGAACCACAGGCCGCAAAGCATCGTTGAGATGCCCTGGTTTGCTGCGAGCGCAGGTCGTGAATCCCCAGGTTTTGAATCCGCAGGTCCTGAATCCATGGATAAATCTATTTGTAACCGACTGCGGGCGGAGGGGCAACCGTGGGCAGGCTAGCAGCGGCCCGACTGCTTTTCCCGCGCGTCTGTCCTATAATGAAGTGACTAAGGACAACCCATGGGCTGGCTGCAGAACAAGTTCGAAAAGAATTTCCTTATTACCACTGTGGATTACGTATTCAACTGGGCGCGTAAGTCCGCGGTGTGGCCGATGACGTTTGGTCTGGCCTGCTGCGCGATCGAGATGATCGCGTCTTCGACATCGCGTTTCGATATCGCACGCTTCGGTTCAGAAGTGTTCCGTCCCAGCCCGCGGCAGAGCGACCTGATGATCGTTGCCGGAACCGTGACCTTGAAGATGGCGCCGGTGGTAAAGCGCATCTATGATCAGATGCCCGACCCGAAGTGGGTGATCTCGATGGGCGCCTGCTCGTCGGTGGGTGGGCCGTTCAATACTTATGCCGTGCTGCAGGGCGTCGACAAGATCGTGCCCACCGATGTTTACGTCACCGGCTGTCCGCCGCGACCGGAAAATCTCTTCTACGCGCTGCTGAAACTGCAGGACAAGATCGATACCATGACGCTGGCGAAGAAGCCCACGGAAGTTCGCCTCGATCCGAATATGATGGAGAACTTCAAGCGGCAGGTAATGATCGCGCAGACTCTGCAGCCCAAGTAGCTGTCAGCTTTCAGCGATCGGCCGTCAGCAAGGCTCATGTGGGGGCAGCCGCCTCGGCTGTCCAGCCAAGCGCAGCGAGGCGGTAGTCCTTCCAATAAGATTGAAAGCTCCTATGCCGAACTTCACGAAGCTGACCACCGAATCCGAACTTCCCCCGGTCGATGAAGCTAAAGAATTCCCCTGCGGCGAAAAGACCATCTGCATCGCTAACGTGAACGGAACCTATAGCGCCATGGACAACGTCTGCCTGCATCGCGGCGGCCCGCTGGGGCAGGGAATGATCGAACGCGGCAAGGTAGTCTGCCCGTGGCATGGCTGGGCGTGGGATCCGAAGAGTGGCGCGGCCGAACAGAATCCCAGCATGAAGGTCGCCGTGTATCCGCTAAAGATCGAAAATGGCGATGTGCTGATTGAGATCTGAGGCGCCGGACACCCGACCGAACTGCGCCCTCATCCCAAGAGTCTCAGGAACTGCCCCGGCTGATTGTCGTACCCCGGAAAGACATTCGCGAGATTCTTGTTGCCCAAATGTCGCGCGACGGCCTCCCCGAGAACCTGACGAAAATCCGTGGTTAAAGCCAGATCGCGGCCCTCGTAAAGCTGCGATTGATCGAGCCCCGGCCAGCGTCCGTAAACTTTACCGCCTTTCACCGGACCGCCTAAAACGAACATCACGTTGGCGTGGCCATGATCGGTGCCGCGGTTGCCGTTTTCCCGCGCCGTGCGGCCGAACTCCGAAATAGTCGCGACCACCGTGTCTTCCCCGAGGTCTCCGAGATCAGTCCAGAAGGCGGCAATCGACTGCGAAAAGTCACGTAGCACGTTGGCGATCTGGCCTTCGGTCGCGCCCTCGTTCACGTGATGATCCCAGCCGCCGATGTCGGCAAACGCCACCTGCACGCCGAGGTTCGCTTTGATGAGCTGTGCGAGCTGGCGCAAGCTGTCGCCGAAGCGTCCTTTGGGGTAGTCGGCGCCCAGTGCGGGTTTGTACTGCGACGGGTCGGCGGACTTCAACATCTTCACCGCGTCAAAAGTTTCTTCGCCGGTACCGTGGAGCACGGCATCGAGGGAGTGGTTGTACATGGCTTCGAAAGTGTTCGCCACGGGTGAAGGTTTCGGGTTGCGGCCACCGCCAACCGAGAAATCGTTGATGTTGTTCATGGCGATGGCGGGCTCAAGCCCGCTCAGGATGCGTGGGATCGATGGGCCCATGGCGATAGCCTGGAAGGGAGATGGTTGCGCCGGACGCGGCAGTCCGCGCAACGAGCGATTGAGCCATCCGTCTTCTGTGACTTTTACACCCGGAGTGCCGGACTCCATAAAATCCTGCGCGTCAAAATGGGAGCGATTAGGGTCGGGCGAACCCGAGGCGTGCACGATCGCAAGATGACGCTGCTGCCAGAGCGGCTGGAAGGAAGCGAGCGAAGGGTGCAGACCGAAGAAGCCATCGAGATCCAGCACCGCTTTGCGCGGAATGTTTATGCTGGGGCGCATGGCGTAGTACTGCGGCTCGGCGTGCGGCACCACGATGTTCAAGCCGTCGGCGGCGCCGCGTTGAAAAATTACAACCAGGCGCTTGTTACGCGTGCCCGGAACAGCCGCGCCCATGGCGGCGCGAGCCAGAAAGCTTGGCACCGCGGCCGTCCCGACGACCGCGAGCGCGCTGTTGTGAAGAAAAACCCGACGAGTAATTGTCATGAAAACCGCTCCTGGCTGCTAGCCTTTAGCTCTTAGCTCACGGCCTAAAAACTCTGAAGTCCGCGTCCCTGGCCGGAGTCATAGGGTTCAAGCCAAGAGCGAAGAGCCCATGGCTAGAAGCTATTCACTATCTCTTCTGAAACTCCGGCGACCCCAGCAGCAAACCCGCGATCGTGCTCCCATCCGGGGGATGCGATGCGCCGTCCGGTTTTCGCTGGCGCGCGTTGTTGTCCTGCTTCTGCTGCCCGTTCTTTCCGGCAGCTTCGATCTGGGCGGCGATCGAATCATGGGTTTGCTTCGATACGTCGCCCTCCAACAGGCCCGCTTCCAGCCGGGCGAGCGTTACACTCGAATCGGCCAATAGAGCTTCGTTCCCGGTCAATTGCGCCATGTCAACTTTCACGCCTCTTACTTTGCCGCTGGTCAATGCTAACGCGAAATTCATGCGGTTGAGCAGTGCCGAAGAACTAACCCAGGTCTCCGCTTTCATGGAATAGCCCGTTGGGGGCTGCGCGCCATAGAGCGGCATGCCCATGTTGTTCAGCTGCCGAGTCAAAGGCAATGCGTCGTCGACCTCCGCGCCGGTGGCGCGAATCGCCGATGCTACGAATTCCAAAGGTGTCTTCACCTTGCCGCGGTAACTTCCGTCGTCCCAA
>Ga0302180_10001501_pt1 | contig 18618 bp, 16 predicted proteins | sample I_Palsa_E3_2_FD_200575 | JGI IMG/M metagenome (GOLD analysis project Ga0302180, IMG submission 200575) | Peat permafrost microbial communities from Stordalen Mire near Abisko, Sweden - I_Palsa_E3_2 | ecosystem: Environmental > Terrestrial > Soil > Palsa > Peat permafrost | place: Sweden... | reverse complement strand
CGTCGATCACGGCAAGACCACGCTGCTCGACTCGATCCGGTCCACAAATGTGGCGGGCGGCGAGGCGGGCGGAATCACTCAGCATATTGGCGCTTATAAGGTTGCGATTACGGACAAGGCTTCTCCTGCCTATGGACGCGAGATTGTGTTCCTGGATACGCCGGGTCACGAAGCGTTTACTCGTATGCGTTCGCGCGGCGCGAAGGCTACTGACATTGTCGTGCTTGTTACTGCGGCAGACGATGGAGTCATGCCGCAGACGGTCGAAGCGATCGACCACGCCCACGCGGCCGAAGTTCCGATTATTGTCGCGGTCAACAAGATCGATAAACCTGGCGCTTTGCCTGAGCGGGTCAAGAAGCAATTGGCGGATCGCGGGCTGGTGCCCGAAGAGTGGGGCGGGAAGACGGTGTTTGTCGATGTTTCCGCGAAGCAGAAGACCAATTTGAATCTGCTGATGGAAATGATCCTCTTGACTGCCGATTTGCAGGAATTGAAAGCTACGCCGGGACGCGCTGCCAGCGGATTGGTGCTCGAAGCGAAGCTGGATCGCGGGCGCGGTCCGGTGGGGACGATTCTGGTGCAGAATGGCACGCTGCACACGGGCGACAATTTCGTTGTCGGGAACGTGTACGGCAAGGTTCGTGCCATGTTTGACGATCGCGGTCGATCTCTGAAGGAAGCGCCGCCATCGACTCCGGTCGAGATCATCGGGCTTGAAGGGCTGCCGCAGGCTGGCGATCAGTTTGTGGTGGTTGCCGACCGTGAGAAGGCTCGCGATATCTCGGATTACCGTGAGCAGAAGGCCCGTGAAGCAACGCTCGCCAAGAGTTCACGCGTTTCGCTCGAAGGTCTGGCGGAGCAGATGAAAACGGCTGGGATGAAAGAGCTGAACGTCATCCTCAAGGCGGATGTGCAGGGATCGGTCGAGGTGCTCGGAGATTTGCTCGGTCGCTTGTCTAACGACAAGGTGCGTCTGAAGCTGCTGCGCTCGGGCATTGGCGCGATTACCGAGACGGATGTGCTGCTGGCTTCGGCTTCGAATGCGATCATTATTGGATTTAACGTTCGTCCGGAGCGTAAGGCGCAGGAGTTGGCTGACCAGGAAAAAGTTGATATACGGCTGCACTCGATCATTTACGAACTGCAGGACGAGATCAAGCGCGCCATGACCGGGTTGCTTGAACCGACGATCAAAGAAACTTATCAGGGACGCGCCGAAGTGCTCGAAACCTTCCGCATTCCCAAGGTCGGAACCATTGCCGGTTGCCGGGTTAGCGACGGATTTATCAAGCGCGATTCGGAAGTGCGGTTGCTGCGGGATAACGTCGTTGTGTTCAAAGGCAAGGTCGGATCGTTGCGGCGGTTCAAGGACGATGCTTCTCAGGTTACCAGCGGGATGGAATGCGGGATCTCCATCTCTAATTATGGCGACGTCAAGGCTGGCGATGTCATCGAGGCGTTTGTGACGGAACGGATCGCGGCGGAAGCAATTAAATAAACAGCTTGTGGTGGCCAGGCGGGGACGTCCGGCCCCCATCTAAATGGGGGAAAAAGGGCGCGGCTTGCGGCCGCGCCTTTTCACCGTGTGTCTGTCTGATTTATTTTGCGTGCACCTTCACAGCTGCGCGCGACGACCGGGCTACCGAGCGCACCAATGACATGTGAGACTGCGCTGCTGCCGCGGATGAGGAGCTGCTCTGAAGCTCAATGATACCCGTCGCAACCTGAACTCCGTCCGCCTCGATAAAGACAATGGTTGAGTCACTGGCCACGTAATACTCCAGGTCTAGCGCGCCAAGCTGGGTGCTAATCGTGGGGACGGCGATCGAGCCTCGTCCGGTTGCGGGTGAATCCGGAACGTAGAGTCCGGAAAATTGCGCATCGGGAGATAGTATTCCAAGGTTATTCTCGTCCAGGACGCCGGTCAGGTTCGCGACGGTGCTTGTACTCGTACCGGGATTGCCAGCATTAAACTGGGCAATGTCGTCGACCTCGCCGTTCGGATTTGAGCCAGAGAGATTCAGTCCATAGCCCGCTGAAGCTGCGAATGAAGTAGCGGTTTGGGCGTAGGCCGTACCCTGGAGTGATCCGGCGTTATCGTCTTCCAGCAACAAAATGCCGCCGCTCGAGGGATAGGCGGCGAATGCGAGATTAGTGTTTACGCCGTTGCTGAAGCCATTTGTCGTTATTTGGTAGCGTCCCGGAGCGTTGACAGAAGTGGTGGAAGTTGCAACAAAGGTTACCGTGCCGGGCAGGACGTTAGTCGTATTGAAGTCGTCGAAATCCTCGGTGCCGCCAGAGAGGTTCCCATTGGCATCCGTAGTTGCAAAACCGCCGGTGACGACGGGGATTTGGCTAGCGTCAGCCCCTCCAAGTGTGAAGACCAACGTGCCGGCAGTAAAGCCGGTCTGTTCTGTGAAAGCGTCGCCCGCCAGCGCGAATCCCGAATTGTCGGTCTCGATGAGTTTCAGGTGGGTTGAGTCGATGACCCAAACATCAAAGGTTTGCGTGCCGAAGCTGGCGGAGGTCGTGAGGCTTGCCGTACCCCCAGTGCTTGAGGTCAAGGACACTGACCCGGCAGAAATTGGCAAGCCGGTTAGCGAAGTCTGGGGGGAACTTGTGTCGTCGTTGAAATCCTCAGTGCCAGAGGTCACGGTCCCGGAGGAGTTGAGGGTTACTGCGCCAACAGCGCCCAACGACGCTAGACTGCTCGTCGAAAGGGTGTAGTCTACGCCGGAAAGAGAGAAGGCCAGGGACGTGAGCGAGCTTTGGGAGGCGCTGCCCTGCAAGTCAAGGGTGCCGCTGCCGGTGCCGTTGTTGTCGAAGCGGGTAATCAAGCCGTGACTGCTGGACGTCAGCACGAAATCAAAGCCGAAAGTTCCGACCGGAGTCGGAAGCGTGGCTTTGCCACGACCGTCTTGAGAGACAGTGTATGTGCTGGCGCTGACGGCCTGAGCAGTAAACACGCCAGGTGCGGCAAGATTCTGGTCGTTGATATCGACCGAGCCTGCGGTGATGTGGCCGTTGCCATCGGTAGTTATGGTTCCTGCAATGGCAAAAAAGGCGATCGTATTGCTGGCTAACGTGGTTGTTATGTCCGTTCCCGAGACCGCGAGAACGTAGGTGCCGTTCAGAGAGCTGGCGCTATAGCCGTCATTATTGGGGGTGGCGAGCCCAGTGCTGCCGGAACCGCAACCGGCGGTAAAAAAGAGGCCGCTGATTGCCGCCAGAGCGGTCAGCACACGTCCGGCGAACTTTGGGGAAATGAGGGAATTCATAAGACACTCCTGTCTTTATTGACTTAAGATGCGCTAAACCCAGATTGTAAGAGAAAGTTTTGCAGGAAAAAATTACGAAAGAGTTTCGTTTGCGAAATTCGATGGCAACCCCGCAGCCTGTCGCAGTAATGCAGTGACACAATGATAAGGGAATGTAAATTTTTGTAGTTCAGGCTTGGCTTCCGATTGCGACTGAAATGCCTTGCTGTCTTCGCTTTTCCCGCGCCCAGATTCCAATGCGGTAGAGAAGCAGGATGCTCAGGATGATTCCGTACTCGATGGGCTTGCGGTGATCGGCTTTTACCAGCCAGGCATAGTGAATAACACCAAGAATTCCGGTGAGATAAATCAGACGGTGCAGGCGCTGCCAGTTTTTGCCGCCTAAACGGCGGATGGACCATGCAGTGGAGGTCAGGGCCAAGGGAATGAGCAGGAGGTAGGCGGAGAATCCTATGGTGATGAAGGGGCGCTTGGCTATGTCTTCGAACATTTCGTGGAGATCGAAGAACTTGTCGAGCCAGATGTAGGTCAAGAAATGTAAAGTTCCGTAAAAAAACGCAAAGAGCCCGATCATGCGGCGGAGGCTGATCAGCCAGTACTGGCGAGTGATGCGACGGAGTGGGGTGATGGCAAGCGTCGCGAGGATCAGGATTAGAGTCCAGTCGCCGGTGGAGTGGGTGATGACCTCGATCGGATTGGCACCGAGGCCGTCGTGGAGGGCCTTCCAAAGCAGGCGCGCCAGCGGGATGAGGGCGAATGCGAAGAGGGCGATCTTTGTTGCGACGATCTTTGTGAAGCGCAGCTTCATTTTTAACGGGTGATTTGTAATTCGTAATCGAGAACACAAAAACACACGGCCCAGGTTTCATCTACAAATTACAAATTTCCGATATTTCCGATTGCAGATCTAAAAGTTCTTTTTCAGGTCCATGCCGGAATAGAGGCTTGCCACCTGATCGTAGCCGTTGAACATTAGGGTTGGACGCTTTAGAAATTCGCCCAGGCGGCGTTCCTTGGCCTGGCTCCAGCGCGGATGATCGACATTTGGATTCACGTTTGCATAGAAGCCGTATTCGCTCGGAGCGGCTTGCTGCCAGGTGTTCAAAGGTTGGCTGCCGGTGAAGCGGATGCGCACGATCGACTTCGCGCTTTTGAAACCGTACTTCCAGGGGAGCACGACGCGGAGCGGCGCGCCATCCTGATTGGGAAGAACCTCGCCGTACATTCCGAAACAGAGCAGAGCGAGCGGGTGCATCGCTTCATCCATGCGAAGACCTTCGACGTAGGGCCAGTTCAATACGCTTGTGCGCTGGCCGGGCATTTGTTTCGGATCGTACAAGGTGGTGAACTCGATGAATTTCGCTTTGGGCAGAGGGTCGGCGCGCTTGATCAGTTCGCTGAGTGAAAAGCCGATCCAGGGAACTACGATCGACCAGCCTTCGACACAACGATGGCGATAGATGCGCTCTTCGGGCGCAGCCATTTTGATGATCGTGTCTACGTCGAGGACCTGCTTCTTCTTGACGTCGCCGTCAATGGTGACGCTCCAGGGGCGGGTCTGGAAATTCTTGGCTCGATCGGCGGGTTCGTATTTATCGGTCGAGAATTCATAGAAATTGTTGTAGTTGGTGACGTCTTTGTAGGGCGTTTCCTTTTCTGTTGTGCTGAATGCGCTTTTCTGGAGGCCGTCGATTTTTGCATTGGCATACGCAGTGAGCGCGGGCGCGGTGAGACCGCGGAAGGCGATTCGAGTCGCCGCGGCCGCTCCGGCGATGACTGCGCCGGTTAGAAAGTTACGGCGGTTCATGTAAGTCGTTTTGGGGGTGATTTCAGACGACGCGGTATCAGCCGGTTTTCCGATTAACATTGCCCACCCGAGATTATTGATTACCCAATAAAAGTACGTTCGCCAGGTGGAATTGGATGGATTCCGAGCATCCCCGGCACTCAGACTATAGGACGCGCGAATCGGGAGAAAGTTGCAACCAGCGTCGGATTAGTTGGAAGCGGATTTTGCTATTGATTTGGGAGCGGAAGCGGATCTGGAGCGGATGACTTCCCGGACTTTCTTGGCGAGATTGTGAAGAGTGAAGGGCTTTTGCAGAAAAGCGATGTTGGGGCCGAGCGTCCCTTGCGTGACGACGGCATCTTCGGTGTAGCCTGAAAGATAGAGCACGCTGATATCGGGGCGCAGCTCGATCAATCTCTTGGCGAGTTCGCGGCCGCCGATTCCGGGCATGACCACGTCGGTGATGAGAATATCGATGTGATCTTTGAAGGACTCGGCGAGGCGCAAGCCGCAATCGCCATTTTCGGCTTCCATGACTTTGTAGCCTCGGGAGGTGAGGGTCAGGCGGACCAACTCGCGGACTGATTCCTCGTCCTCCACAAGAAGGACGGTTTCGCATCCGCCGGCTTCGTTCGGCTGGGTCTTGGCGGGGCTGGATTCTTCGGCGGACTCTTCGACTCGGGGCAGATAAACGTAGAGGGTGGTGCCGGCTCCGGGTTCGCTTTGGGCGAAGACGTATCCGTTGCTTTGCTTGACGATGCCGTAGACGGTCGAAAGGCCGAGACCCGTGCCTTTCCCTTTTTCCTTGGTGGTGAAGAATGGTTCGAAGATCCGGGATTGCGTTTCCTTGTCCATGCCATGACCGGTGTCCTCCACCGAGATCACGGTGTAGCGACCGGGCTGGATAAAACCATGTTTTCCAAAGCCGTGCCGCACGGTAACGGCGGAGCTTTTCAGGATCAGCCGGCCGCCTTCCGGCATGGCGTCCTTGGCATTCACCACGAGGTTCATGATGACTTGTTCAAGTTGGCCCGAGTCGGCTTTGGTGTGTCCCGCTTCACTCGAAAGCCTCGTGATCAACTCGATGTTTTCGCCGATCAGGGGACGCAACAGCCGCTCCATATCGGCAATGACGTTGTTGACGTCGATCACCTTGAGCTCCAGCAGCTGTTTTCGGCTGAAGGCCAAGAGCTGACGGGTCAGAGTCGCGGCACGCTCGGCAGCTTGCTGGATGGATTCGACCTTGTGGTACATTTCGCCGTCCTTTTCCAGTTGCTCCAGCAGGACCTCGGTGTATCCGTTTATCACCATCAGCAGGTTGTTGAAGTCATGGGCTACACCGCCGGCGAGTCGGCCAACGGCGTCCATTTTTTGCGACTGACGAAGCTGCTCTTCGAGGTGACGGCGATCGGTAATGTCTTCCGCGATGAGCTCCAGCACTTCTTCAGGCTCGTCGGCGCTGAGGGCGGCGCAGCCGCTGAGCCGGACGATGATGACGCGCTGGTCTTTGCGTTTCCATTTCACTTCGACGCCATTCAAAGTTCCGGTGCGGCGATAGTCTTCACTTAATTTGTCCAATTCCTGAGGATTGACGAAGACCTCATGGCGTGCATTCAGTTTAAGAAGATCTTCGATTGATTCATGCCCGAGCATGGTGACAAGAGCCGGATTGACATCGAGGAATCTTCCACCAATCGTGCACCGGCAAATGCCGAAGGCCGCGCTCAAGATCAACGAGCGGGAGCGAGCTTCGGAACGGCGCAATGCTTCTTCATAGCGTTTGTGCTCGATGGCTGCAGCCAACTGCTGCGAAACGAACTTCAGGATTTCCCGGTCGCGCTCGCAGAAACGGGTATTTTGACTGTAACTCTGGACCACGAGGACACCGATGCAAGTGGCGCCACTCTTCAGCGGAACGCCGAGCCAGTCGACGGAAGGAGCGCCGATCAGCTCCACTTCACCGCGGCGCACGAGATCGTCAAAAACAGCGGGGGTCGCGAGCAGGGGCTCGCCGGTTCGCAGGACGTATTCCGTAAGACCGCGGCCGAGGGGCTTTGATGTAGGTGTTTCGTCGTGTTCATCGACGAAGTAAGGAAAGCTCAACAACTGGGATTGGGGATCGTAGAGCGAGATATAAAAGTTGCGCGCATTCATCAACTGGCCGAGGATGTTGTGAATGGCGGCAATAAATTGCTGCAGATCTTCGGCGGACTGGCTGCGCGCCGCAATCGCGTAGAGAGCGCCGTTCAACTCCTCGGCTCGCTTTTGCTCGGTGATGTCGCGGTAGGAGGCGTACACCCCAACTTGCTGACCGTGCACGGTGACGGGCGCGGTCGAGAGCAACACCTCGACGAGGGAGCCATCCTTTCGCTGGCGGCGGGTCTCGAGCGAAACCTTGTTCTGGGTATTGATGCACTGGCCGATCCACGCGGTTTCCGCATAGCGATCGGGCGGCACGATGAGTTCATCGAGACGCTGGCCGACAGCCTCATCCGCGCTGAAGCCGAACAGACGGGTGAATTCTCCGTTGATACGAAGAATGCGTTTTTCATGATTTACGATGCTGATGGCTTCGGGCGCGTGCTCGGTGATCTGTTCGAAATAGGCTTTCTCGACTGCCAGCCGGACTTCGGCGGCGTTGCCGCTTATGGGGGGTGTTGTATCGGAGACGGGGGGCAGGGCTGGGGGCGTCCCCTGTTCTAAGGCATTTTGCTGGCCATTGATCTGCAGACCATTGATCTGCAGCCCATCGATCTGCAGACCATTGACCCGCGACTGCTCGCCGGAAGCTGCTGGGGCGATTTTCTCCCCCATACGGTCCTTTCCCCAGATGTACCGCGAATAGTGAGATGGTAAGTGGGGCGGTCTATTCGCCGGTAGTTACTGCGGTAACCGGGGACCAGAACGGCTTTGCGGATGCGGAAGTTATCTGAAAACAAACCTTGCACAGAAGGTCAGAGGGAGGGCGGCAACGCAGAACAGACCTCGCGCAGGATAAGCTTTTGTTTTTCGGTCAAGATCAGAAATTCGAATCCGCAGCGCAGGCCTTCCCTATATCGCACCACGGCTCGCAGCTTCATAAGACGAGGCGGGAGCGGAAGGGAAAATTCCAGGGAGACAACTTCGCCTACTTTCAACTCACCGCTCAGGGTCGCTCCTATGCCGTCCTCGCCAAGCTCGGCGGTTCGGCCCCAGCATGTCGATGTATGGCCTTCGCGAAATACCGATGCTTTTATACTTGCGTCAAGATGATGACGAGAAAACTGCCGCTGACGCGCGTACCCCCTGGCGGCTGCGTGGACCTCTTTGTTGAATTTCGCCTGCTCCATCTTCTCCTGTGATTGTGCGCCAGCGCGGGCGTTGCTCTCAATAAGCAACAATTTGCACGTACCAAGGAGGTTAGCTGGCGAAGGGCGAGCGATTTCCCCTGGGAGCCTCTCGCAAGGATAAAGGTGAATAGAGTAAAGGAGCGTAAAGACAGGTGACAGACTGAAGTGCGGCAGCTAACATGAGAGATAGGGCTTTCTGTGGGCGTGTCGAGACACGCTAGAGCGTTCGCCTGAGGTCGTCGTAATTCCTATGTCATATCGTTCAAATGCTGCCGAAGCCTGGTATCCCGAGCCAAATTCGCCGGCGGCGCTACACGATATACCGCTCGATTTGCTTCCGCCTGCCAGTCTCACGCAGCCGCTTTGGAGATCGCTGGTTGGCAATCTGCGCGATACGTTTGCTCCAATCAAGTTGCCCCCGCTTCAACTCACTTCGCGGCCTGTGGATGTGGGCTTGCCGCTTGGGGACCGTCTGCGCATGCCGTGGTTTCGCACCGTGTTCACCAATATCGGAGACGTGCTCTCGCCGGAAACCTTGCCGGCGCTTGAGCTGGAATCGCGGCCCGTCGATGTCGGCGAGCTGATCACCGACCAGCTGAGTCATTTCTGGTGGGCGTCGCTGTTGCGGAATCTGGCCGACCGCGTTTCACCGGAGACGCAGCCGGCGCTCAATCTCACTGCCAAGCCGATTCCGGACATCATTCCGAAGTCGTGGATCCTGTTGCCGCTATGGTCGGAGGTTGTGGATACGCCGAAGGTCTTCTATCCGGACAAGCCGAAGGATGCTATTCGGCCGGTCAATTTGCAACCGGCTGCGTTGCCGGCGGAAATGCTGCGGGCTGCGACTGCTGAACCAACTGCTAAGGATCTGCTGCGCGACATACGGCGATCGCGCATTCGTCAGCGAATCTGGGTTGGGCTGGCGACGGCGCAGGTTCTTTATATGGTTTTAGCCGTTCTAGGGAAAGTTTGAGCCCCCTCGCGATTTTGAGGATGCCAGCCGAGGACGCCCGGCGCCCGCGGTTCCAGTCTTGATCTTCATCAGCCTGCTTCTTACTGGCGCAAGCCCATCCAGCCTTCGGCGATCACCATGGAATTCCCGGGGTTGCGAGCGTCGTATTTCACTGACGTCGGCAGGCCCAGACGACAGGAATGCAGATTGATCCACTGGCGGAGGTAGGTGACGTCCTGCGAGGCTTCATAGGAAACGCCGGCTACGTCGTACTGATAGATCAGCATGGTCGCGGCGCGGTCGGCGTCGAGCGCTACTTCCTGGACATCGATGACCGTGCCATCGGTGATGCGGCCGACCGAATTCAGCCAATTGCGGCGTTCGCGCTCAACGTCTTTGGCGTTCTTCGGCTTGCGCCGTACGAGCGCATAGCCGGCGAGCGCCAGACCGATGGTGCACAAAGCAAATGTGTAGAGACGAAGCGAGATCATTGCTAACTAAAACCGAAGCCTTCCAGACTTCATCAGCATAAGCTGTAAGCTCCCCGCCGCCAAGTGCACGAACGTACGACCACGTACGACCACGGCGGTTTCGAGTTTCCTGCCCTAAAAATTTGACCTGACAGAAAGAATGACAACTTTTTTGAAAACTGCCCCGGCTTGTTTTCTGACTTTGTGTGATCAGGCACGGCCTCTCGCCCGGGTTTCATAGTCTCGCCAGGGCGTAAGGACTTTGTAGCGCGGCGTCGCGGTGACGGTTTTCCTGCTTGAGGCCAGCAACTTTCTCTTGATGAGCCAGGCTACGGCGGACTGCGCCGAACTTTTTGATACGCCTATCGACTCGGCGATCTGGCGGTAGCTGGCCTCGATTGTGGTTCCCGTCCGCTCTTCGCCGGTAAACCAGAGATAAACGAGAAAGCTCACGACACGATGGTCGTGGCCGACGAGGTCGCGCATCAGAATGTCGATGACGTAATCGTCCAGGGAAATCATGCAACACCGGCCTGCTATACCGATAGCAAATATAGCATTGAATAGGCGATTGCATCCGCAGGCGCGCTTTCTTATTCTCAGACGACTTTGCTACTTCAGCTTGAGTTCGAGTCGCGGAAAGAACAGGAGAATAAAAATGATTCGTGGGATCAAATTCGCGTGCGTTCCGGTTCGCGATCAGGATCGGGCGTTGCAGTTCTTCACTGAAAAACTGGGCTTCCGCGTGATGACGGATCAGCCTTTTGGAGCGCAACGCTGGATTGAGCTGGGCATTCCGGGTGCTGAAACTCAGCTCGTTCTGTTTACTCCCGAGGGGCATGAGGACCGCATCGGGGGATTTCAGCCGGTCACGTTCTGGACAGATGACGTGTTTGCTACGGCGAAGACGATGAAGTCGAAGGGGGTGGAGTTTGTGGCGGAGCCGAAGAAGGAGTCATGGGGGACATCGTCAATTTTCAAGGATACGGATGGGAATCAGTTTGTTCTGTCGAGCCGGTGAGGTGGGGCGAACTCTCCGACGTAGGGGCGGAGGCGTTCTCGGGCGGCCCTCAATCTGTTGGTAAACAAACCCCCGATCGCGCTCGGAACCGAAAGAAAATTCGCTCTTCGCTCTTCGCTCTAAGACCGGCGGCGATAGTAGATGTTGAATTCGAAGCCTGGGTTTGGCGGGAAGATCTCGGCAATTTTTCGCAGACGCTCTGCCATTGGAGCCGGGGCCAGCAGCGGATAATCTCGCTCGCGCAGATCGTAATAGTCGACGTCGAGGTAAAGCGAGAGCAGGTAGATTGAAATCGCGTCGGCGAAGCTGGCGGCCAGGTATTCATTCTTATATTTCTCGGCATCCGGGCCGTGCGCGGTAGCGAACTTGCGGGCTTCCCATGCGTCGAGCGAGGTTTCGCCTCGCACTCCCAACTCGACTTGCTGCCAGACCAGGTCGGCGAAATTCTGAGATACTCCGGCGCGTTCTACCAACGCGTGACCTACGTTGATGTAGAACTCGAACGCCACGGAAAATTTGTCTTCCATCAGACGGGTTGAGATGAAAACGCATTGCGCATCGCCCAGGTTCAGGTTGCGATGGCAAACGGCGTTGTCGCTCAGCACTACGTCATAACGGTCGGCGATGACGGTTTCTTCCCCTTGAGTAACAGTGAGGGGCACGAAATAATACGCCTTGCGGCTGAGCGCCGATGCGACCGGCACGGGAACCGCGGCAATCATGCGGTCGAGATCATTGTCGGGTATGGTTATTTCGCCGGACCGGGCGTAGCAGATGCCATTTGCTGCTTGCGAAACAGGACTGCTTTGCACGATCTCCGCGGGGCTGCGGGTGATCGCGGAGGCGGTTTGCGACATGGCTGTATTGTAGCCTAGTCGCGCCGCGTCTTTGCGGGTCCGAATTTCTGGTTGGGGATTTTCCGCCTTGGCCAAACAGGTTCCTGAACAGCATTCAAGGGAGCAAAAGCTCAATCTTGGCCGCTCAAGCGCGGATACGTTTTTCAGGGATTTAACGGCACGGGTTCAAAAGCGTGCCCTCCCCGTTCATGGAGGATAGCCGATTCATGCCCGGTCGCGATGGTGCCGGCCGATGATGTAGCCTATTGACATGGCAGAAACAGTTTCGGACGGGCCGCGGTGGATCGGAATTCCGGCGCGCGTAATCGCCTTGACGTTCTTGCTGACCTTGCTGTCGTTCGCGGTTGCGCTGCTCTTGAGCATTTTGGGGACAGTGGTCTACTCACAGGTGAAACACGTTGCCCCCAACCTTACGTTTGCCTACCGGTATATAGCCTTTCCGTTTGCAATAACGGTTGGGGCGATTGTGTTGGTGCTGGTACTGGCGATGGAGATTCGGAGCTACCGGCAGCGCAAGGCACTGGTTGGAATCGAGCGTCTCAGTTGAGAGCGCGCCTTTTGGACCGGCGTCCGTGATGGTCGGGGACCGCTCCATTATCGGCAAAGTTGTGAGTCACAAAACATGAGCGAATTAAAGTCGACAGGGCCGCGAATTGCCATTCCGCTGCCGCATTCGAGTGATCGCAAGTATTCCGAGCGCTCGCTGCCGCAATATGAAGACGCGGTGCGCGGGGCGGGCGGGGAGCCGGTACGCATCGAACCGGATCTTCCGCGGGCGGCATTGATGCAACAGATCGAGAGTTGCGATGCGGTTTTGCTGCCCGGGAGCGGCGCGGATGTCGATCCGCAGAAATACGCCGCGGATCGACACGCGAAGACGGCTCCGGCTGACGCGCAACGAGAAATAGTGGATGAGTTGCTGCTGCAGGATGCCTACAAGGCGCATAAGCCGGTGCTCGGCGTCTGTTATGGATTGCAATCGTTAAATGTGCAACGCGCGGGATCGCTCGTGCAGCACATCGAATCTTCGATCAACCACACTGCCGGACGCGCAGTCGCGAAAGCGCACTCGGTCATGATCGAGCCCGATTCGCGGTTGGCGGAGATCTTGGGTGATCGAAAAACGGTGGCTGTGAATTCTTCTCACCACCAGGCGGCGGACAAGGCGGGCGAGGGATTGCGCGTGGTGGCGCGATCGGCTGAGGATGGGATTGTTGAGGCCCTGGAGGGGACTCGGCCAGAACATTTTGTGCTGGCGGTGCAGTGGCATCCGGAGCGGAGCGTGAATGAGGAGACAGAGATAGCGGAATCGGCGCGGGCGATCTTTCGGGCGTTTGTTGAGGCTGCGCGCGTCAAACAGGCGGAGTTGGCGAGAGAGGCTGCGTCTGGCCGCCCTGAGTAGATCGATCGCTGAGCCCGTGCTGGCCGGGCGAGGACGTCAGGCGCTCCATCGGACAAACTTTATCTCAGCCCTCGAGGCCTTTTAGCAAGACAACTGCGCTCGCAATGGCGGCGTTCTCGGTGCCCATCCCTTCTGGCGTTTTGGCTTTGATGCCGATGCAGTCGGCAGCGATTCCGCATAGCTCGGCCAGGTGTTTGCGAATTGCTCCTGCGTGCCCGCCGATTTTTGGGGCGGAGAGGATGAGTGTGGAGTCCAGGTTTACCAGTTCGTAGCCCGCGATTTTGATTCGCTGCAGGGCCTCTTTCAGAAATATGGCGGAGTCGGCATTTTTCCATTGCGGGTCGGAAGGCGGAAAGAGCGATCCGATGTCGGGGCCGGCGATGGCGCCGAGGAGAGCGTCGGTAATGGCGTGGAGGAGAACGTCGCCATCGGAGTGGCCGCCGAGGCCCTGGTCATGCGGGAGAGTTACGCCGCCGATTTTCAGGGGGATGCCGGGTTTGAATTCGTGGGAATCCCAGCCGTAGCCGATGCGAATTTCGGGCTTCAAGATTGTTTCTCGCCTTCGCTTTTCAAGTAGAACTCTGCCAGCTCCATGTCGGCGGGGGTGGTGATTTTTATGTTGTGTGGGGAGCCCATCACAACGAATACGGGCAGACCGGCGCGCTCGATCAGGGATGCTTCGTCAGTACCGACGAAGCCATCGGCCACGGCGTCATCGAAGGCCTTCTTCAGGATGTAGTAGCGAAAACCCTGTGGGGTTTGCGCCATCACGATGCTGGCGCGTGGGATGGTCGCTTTGATCAGCGCGCCGTCGGCGGTTCGCTCGACCTGTTTCACGGTGTCGACGGCCGGCCAGCCCGCGATCGCGGCGCCGTGCTGATGTGCGGCCTCGATCACGCTGGCGATGATTTCTGGAGTAACAAAGGGGCGAACCGCGTCGTGCACCAAGACGATGTCTTCGGGATCGGCGGCGATGCGGCCGAGAGCGCTGGCTACCGAGTCCTGCCGATGCTCGCCACCTTCGACCGTCTGCAGACGCTTGGACAGGATTTCCGGGTATTCTTTTTCAACCTGGGTGCGGAAAGGGGCAATTTCATTGTGGCGCAGGGCTACGATGATTTCGTAGACGGCCGGAGTCGCGGCGAATTTGCGCAGAGTGTGGATCAGGATCGGAACTCCGCCCAGTTCTTTGAATTGCTTGCTGGGAGATCTTTTTCTGGATTTTGCGACCGAGGGCGGGGCCATGCGCGTGCCCAGTCCGGCCGCGGGAACTATCAGGAACACCTTCATACGGGCGATCAGTATAGTACACAGGCGCATAAAGAGGCATACGGAGGACGCGTGGCGCCGCGGTGAATGAAGTCACGGCGAATTTGTGCTGTCGAAGAAGCGAGCCCTGTGCCGGCCGGGCGAGGACACCCGGCGCCCCACCGCTCGGGCCCGTCCCGAAAGGAGCAGGCTAATCGGCTACGCGGTCGGCCAATGTCGCAGTCTTTTTCAATGGATCAGAAGGTGGTCCACCGGCTGGTGTTGCGGGTACCACCACCGGAGTCGGCACGGCTCCCTTGCTATCCTGACGGCCTGCGCCGCGTTCATCCCATTTGCCGAAGATCATCTTGCCGGCAGTGGTCTGCAGGACGGAGGTCACCGAAATGTCAATGGTCTTGCCGATCATTTTGCGCGCGTTATCGATGACGACCATGGTGCCGTCGTCCAGGTAGGCCACGCCCTGGTTGTATTCCTTGCCTTCCTTCAGGATGAAGACGCGCATGATTTCGCCGGGAAGGACGATCGGCTTGAGCGAGTTAGCCAGTTCGTTGATGTTGAGTACGGCGACACCTTGCAGTTGCGCAACCTTATTGAGGTTGAAATCGTTGGTGATGATTTTGCCCTCATAGAGCTTGGCGAGTTCGATGAGCTTCATGTCGACTTCGCGGACGCTCGGGAAGTCATCTTCAACAATTTGAATCTGAACGGATGCGGTTTTTTGCAAACGCTGCAGGATGTCGAGGCCGCGCCGGCCGCGATTGCGTTTTAACGAGTCAGCGGAATCCGCTACCAGCTGCAGTTCGCGAAGCACGAATTGCGGAATTACGATGAGGCCATCGAGGAAGCCGGTTTCGGCTATGTCGGCGATGCGGCCGTCGATGATAACGCTCGTGTCCAGTATCTTGAAACTCTTCTTGCCCGACTTTTCACCCCCGAAGACTCCGCCGAGCGCCGCGAGATTGAGCAGGTCGCCTTTGTTGGCGCCGACTGCCAATCCGACATAGGCCATGATCATCATGACCATGATCTGCAGGAAGCTTTGGATCGGGCCGGCAGGGATGCTGTTGCGAATGACGAGCGCGAACAGATAGGCGCCAAAGATGCCGAGCACGCTGCCGATGGCGGCTCCGATCAGGCGCTTCAGGCTCATCACCCGCAGTCGCCACTCGAAGACGATGATGCCCATGCCGATCAGCAGGCCGACGGCGCCATCAAGGTGCTGGGGCAGGTTAAAAGGATGAATGTAAAAGCAGGTAACGCCGACAATGAGAATGAGTACAAGCCGAATAAGTAGGACGTCCACGAGCAATACCTCTCTCGGGGGAGGCACCGCGATTTTCCCGCCCCGCGCCGGTCGTCCAGGGAAATGAAGTAAGTGCCTGCGCCAGCGTTCTAATTCGCGGAGCTTTATAAATTATAAGAAACGCACTCCGCGCCCGGTCATTGCCGAGTTACTTGCCAAAGTACAAAGCAGTATATACCTCCGGTGGGAAGGCCAACCAGCCTTAAGCTGCGGCCTTCGGCGCCTGGGCTTTGGGGTGGGAATTGGGCGACTCTGACGGACCTTCGCCTTCGCCCCAATCCACGTTTTCAAGTTGCAAAATTCTTCGGCTTATTGCTATTGCTATGCGCTTCTGCCTACATTCCGTCGTAATTCGGACCGCCTCCGCCTTCGGGGGGAACCCAGGTGATGATCTGGTAGGGATCCTGGATGTCGCAGGTTTTGCAGTGCACGCAATTGGCCGGGTTCAGGCTGATGCGTTTGCCGTTTGGGGCGGTCGAATCATCCAGCATTTCATAGACGTTTGCGGGGCAGAAGTTTTGGCAAGGATTGGCGAACTCTTTTGTGCAGCGCTCGTTACAGATATTGGTGTCGCGGATTACAAGATGCGCAGGCTGATCTTCTTCGTGCCTGGTGCCGGAGTGGTAGAGGTCGGTAAGCTTGTCGAAAGTAAGCTTGCCATCGCCCCTGGCGGGGCCGAGCATGTGTTTTTCCGGGCCTCCGTCGGCCGGGAGAGTGGCGATGGGCTGAAGATTCTTGTAGCCGGGATGCGATGGCACGCGGTCGCGGAGGCCGCCGGGGAAAATCTCCTGCAGCACGGTGTTGAACATACCGGCGACCATACCCTTTTCGAATCCCTGGTGGAAGTTGCGGACCGGCCAGAGTTCATCTTGAATCCAGCTGGTTTCGACCTTGCGCTGAAGTTTGCCGAGGGTGGCTGACGATGCGTCATCGCTGACTAGCGCTTCGAATGCGGTCTCGGCGGCCAGCATACCGCTTTTGATGGCCAGATGGATTCCCTTCAGGCGCGCTGAATTCAGGAAGCCGGCGGAATCTCCGATGATCATCCATCCGTCTCCGCCGAGTGGTGGCAACGACCACCATCCGCCATAGGGAAGAGATTTGGCGCCGTAGCGGATCATTTTGCCTCCGGCTAGTAACCTGGCGACGAAGGGATGCTGCTTGAATGCCTGCAACACGTGCTGCGGATCGAGACGCGGGTCGCGATAATCCAGGCCGGTGACGAAACCGAGAGAGAGGATGTTGTCTTTCGCGCTGTTTCCTTTTGAGCCGTAGATCCACGCGCCTCCGTATTCTTTCGTGGTCAGCGGATAACCCATGGTGTAGATGACTTCGCCTGCCTGGATGCGGCCGGAAGGGATCTCCCAGAGCTCTTTCACGCCCACGCCGTAGGTTTGCGGGTTGCGGTCTTTCATCAGGTCAAATTTCTGCATTAATTGCCTGGTGAGCGACCCGCGGGCGCCTTCGGCCAGCACTACCACTTTGGCCTTCACGTCGTAACCGGGTTCGAAATTCGATTTGGGCTGGTTCTGTTTGTCGACGCCCTTGTCGTCGGTGCGGACTCCAATGACTTGATTGCCTTCGTACAGGAGTTCCGATCCCGCGAAGCCGGTAAAAATTGTGATGCCCGCAGCTTCGACTTTGCCGGCCAGCCACTTCACGAAACGGTTGATGGAAATGATGTAGTTGCCGTGATCCTGCAACGGGGGAGGGGTGACCGGGAGCTGGTATTGGCCGGTCGGAGTCAGGAAGTGAACCGCTTCCTGGTGGACGACGGCGTCGAGCGGGGCTTCGTTTTCGAATCCGGGCAGTAGTTCTTTCATCGAGCGCGGATCGAGGAGCGCGCCCGAAAGGCAGTGCTGTCCGGCTTCTCGGGCTTTTTCGAGCACGTAGATATTTTCCTTGCTCAGTGGGGACTCGGGATGGCGGGCGTTGTGATCGTCGATCAACTGGGAGAGACGCAGGGCGCAGGCCATGCCGGCGGGGCCGCCGCCGACGATGACTACATCGGCTGGCATCTCGGGGTGCTCGACATTGGGGAGGGGCTTGCGGAAGATTAGCGTCATGGCCTGATTGCCGAAAGATGAACTATGAATGGGAACACGTCTTGCGATTTGTTGGCAAGTGTCCGGTCCGTGCTCATCTCCGCGGTCACGAAGTGCGAATGCCGCTCGATAGCGAGAGTGCAGTAGCGGCGCCTGAACCGAACCAGAGAAAGTGGCAATGTGAACAGTCTTGGTGGGCAAGTTGTGCTTCGTCAGCGGTTGGTACCCTGAGGATCAAGACCCGTTTCGAGAGCGCGCTTGCCGTTTCAACGGGTATGCCTGTTCCAGGCTGGATGATCTCGCCCCGCTCCGGACCCGAGGGCATTTTTCGGGTCTTCAGGCCAGTTCCGCAATGGCTTCGCGAATGGCCTGCAGCAATTCCTCCATCTGTTTCGGCGTCCCGACGGTGATGCGAACACATCCGGCGCAGCCCGGACTTGCGGAAGAATCGCGGACCTGGATGCCCCGGCGCTGCATCGACTCGGCAAACCTTTTCACGTCGCCGATTCGCACCAGAACAAAATTCGTCTGGCTTGGCCAAAAGCGCAGGCTCAACTCGTCGAACAGCTCGGCCAGTTGCTCGCGGCCTTGCTTCACCTGGGCGATGTGCTCACGTACGAAAGACTGATCGCATAGCGCCTCTTCGAGGCACGCCAGGGCTACCGAATTTACATTGAACGGTACGCCGATACGCCGCATGTAGCTGATCTGTTCGGGAGGGCCGATTAACACTCCCAGGCGGAGTCCGGCCAGTCCGTAGGCTTTCGAAAAGGTGCGTCCCACAAACAGATTGGGATGGTTTTTCAGGTCGGAGATCATCGTTTCGCCGCAAAAATCGAAGTAGGCCTCGTCGATCAGGACGGCTGCGTCGGGCCGGGCGTTTGCGATCTTTAACAAGTC
>Ga0302180_10001493_pt1 | contig 18693 bp, 25 predicted proteins | sample I_Palsa_E3_2_FD_200575 | JGI IMG/M metagenome (GOLD analysis project Ga0302180, IMG submission 200575) | Peat permafrost microbial communities from Stordalen Mire near Abisko, Sweden - I_Palsa_E3_2 | ecosystem: Environmental > Terrestrial > Soil > Palsa > Peat permafrost | place: Sweden... | reverse complement strand
CTCAGATCACTCGCTCTATGAGACCGAGCTGGGTATCCCCGTCGCACTCGCATACCTCGAAGATAGCGTCTTCGAGGGGCTCCCAAATGAGAACGCCATGCGCTGGCCCATCGCCTTCATCGAGGCCATCCCCGTCAGCGCCGATCTCTCGCGCGTCTCCTGGGCCTTTCTCCATCGCATCCTCACCGACCAAACCATCACCCCGGGCATCACCCATCCCCTCGTCGGCGACGCTGTCAGCAACGTCGCCGACATCATGAAACGCCTCGCCGATGGACATGAGGTGCCCGAGAGCACCCTCCAGAGCGCCCGGAGCGCCGCCTGGAGCGCCGCCTGGAGCGCCCGGAGCGCCGCCCGGAGCGCCGAGAGCGCCGCCTGGAGCGCCGCCCGGAGCGCCGAGAGCGCCATCGAGAGCGCCCAGAGCGCCGCCCGGAGCGCCCGGAGCGCCGCCTGGAGCGCCCAGAGCGCCGCCTGGAGCGCCGCCCGGAGCGCCCGGAGCGCCCGGAGCGTCGCCGAGAACGCCCAGAGCGCCGTGACCGACGAGGGCGCGGCCTACGTCGCGATGAGCCGCGTGCTCCTCGAGCTGCTCGTAGCAGCACCCGTCCCGTGCGAGGACGCATCATGAGCGCGCCCCTCATCCTCGCCCTACTCACCACCGCCTTATGGATCGGAGTTAACACCATCAGCAGCCAGCAGCAGAGCATCTGCACGCTGCAAGCGATCGAGGTCACCGCGGCGAGCATGACCTACCACTTACAATGCCCCACCAATCCCGACGATATCGGCGACGTCAACCTCGATCCTGGAATGGTCGTCGTCGATTCGCTCGGACGCAAGACCACGCTGAGGCAGCGCATCCGTGATGCTTGGGCACAATGCGCGCCCGACCCGAAAACGCCGCGCTTCAATCGCGATCACGCCGAAGCATGTCTCGAACACGCTATCATCACCGGAGAGGACCTACCCTAGGCCGCCTGATGAGTCCGACGATCGGACGAAACGCCGCTTCGGCGGCGTCGCGGGAATTACGCAACCAGCTCAAAGGAGCACCATGCAGAAAATCAATGGCCAGCGCGTCTGGGCTCGGCTCTGGGCAGAGGGGGAGACATGGGAACGCGAGTGATGGAGCGGCATGCGCATGGAGAGGCAGAATTCCGCGCGTCGGTCGACCGGCTTCTCGGACCGGGAACCGACGTCGCGGATGTCGTGGTGTCGTTCGCCCGTAAGGGTGGACTGCCGCAGTGCGCTTTTTGCCATGCACCGTTACCGCTACGTCTCGTTCTCGAGCGGCGCGCAAACGAGGCCCGCTACTGCTCGCCGCAACACCAGCGCAAGGCGCAACGTGAGCGCGCTGCAAGGAGAAAATCATGAACATGCACGGCCCCGCACTCGCCTCGGCGACATTGCGCTGCTCGGAATGCGGCGCCCTCGTCCATTTAACGAACGACGACAGCGAGCACGTCATTGCCCTGCTTCGTGGACTCATGGCGCCGGTTCGGCGCATGCGATTCGTCTGCGGCGCATGCGATTCGTCTGCGACGCACGGAGCGCCGGGAGCGTGGCCAACGCGGTGAGGAGCGCGGCCTACGCGGCGGAGAGCGCGGGCTACGTCGCGATGAGCCGCGTGCTCCTCGAGCTACTCAAGGCCGCACCGGTCTGCTGGCCAAATACGACAGTTCGGTGGCGAGCCGAGTGATCCCGAATACGAGTATGCCCATCGTAATGGTGAAGCGCCGTCTCCTCGATCTCTTCTGCGGCGCTGGAGGTGCAGCGCGCGGATACCAGCGTGCTGGGTTCTACGTCGTCGGTGTCGACATCAATCCGCAGCCTCGGTACGCGGGCGACGAGTTCCACCGAGCCGACGCGATGACGTTCCCGCTCGACGGGTTCGATGTGATACATGCGAGCCCGCCATGCCAGGCGTACTCGGTGACGCGTTTCACGCATCCGCACGTAAAACACCCTGAGCTTATCGTACCGACGCGTGAGAGACTTCGCGCATCCGGTCTTCCATACGTAATCGAGAACGTCATCGGTGCGCCTCTCGAAGCCCCGATCATCCTCTGCGGCACGATGTTCGGTCTTCGTGCCATTGACACGGATGGGAAAGAGCTATTCCTCAAACGTCATCGTCTTTTCGAGTCGAACGTATGGCTGAACATGCCGACGCATTGTACCTGTGGCGACCAGACCGTTCGGTGCGGAGGAGTCTATGGCGGAGGTCCATCGAACAGGAACAAAACCAAGAACGAGACTCGGGGTCGGGGAGGATACGCTCCGTCTCACGCCGTTCGTCGTGCGCTTCTTGATACGACTTGGATGGTCGGCAAGGAAGTGAATCAAGCGATCCCTCCAGCTTATTGCGAATGGATCGGCGCGCAACTCATGTCTGCTTGCGAGTTCAAGAATTCTATATCCGCTGCACAAGAGGAGACTGTCGATGAGTGAAGCGGCGAGCAATATCGTGGATCTCTCGTGCAAGACCGCCGATGTGAACATGTACGGCTGCCTACCTTGTCCGAAGTGCAGCTCGAAGTACCGATGGTCGCGAGACTACGACGGCCTCATTATTTGCCACGATTGCGGTTTTAGTCAACGACCTCGGGCTAAACCCCGAGGCTTGGATTAATACCCCAAGCCCATATTGACCAGGGTCAGTGGTCCCCGCACCACTACGTTCAATGCAAGCAAACGACCAACGTCCAAATACTTCCTCAGTTTGGACCACTTGAAGCTCACAGAGCAGACACGCCGAGTCAGGCACGAAACGGCTGTGAGCACTTAAATAAGGCTGGCTACGAACTTTCCCGAGGGGAGCGAGATTTCTTAAAAAAATCTCCGTCACTAGGCCCGTGCTGTTCCTCCCCGGCCTAAACGCCGAGGTTTCCGCAGCGTAATTTGATGAACGTATGACAACGACACTTGAACCCCCCCTCTCGAGGAGAAACCTTGGACGAAACCGATACCGCCGCCAAAACAAAGCCCCTGAAGCTCTCGCGCATTCAACGGGCACGCCGCCTTATTGAGGCCGCTGACGCGATCGAAGACGAGTTCGTGAGCATCCGAACGCGCCTCATTTCGATTCTTCCTCCGTCGCGCTATCTCAACGCGTCGCTGAAACGCATCGATGCCGCCCGCGACTCGGCAGTCAATGCGCTCTCGGCGCGTGCGGAGTCGCAGGAAGAGACGGGCAGCGAGGAGTAGACTGGGGCACGATACAATGCTTGGTTCGAGAAAGTCCCGGGTAGTACATGCCCCGGGACTTTCTCGTTTCAGAGCGTTGTGATCAGAGCGTTGTGATCGTAACGACGACACCTTCGGGATGATCGGCGTCGACGTAGCGCTTCTGGGTTCCGTCGAGGCCCACGACGAGCGAATCATCCTTCAGAAGCCCCCCGGCGACGAGCGGATCCAAAACGGCGCGCACAAGCTTGTCGAGTCAAAGGTCTGGCCGGGAATCCGGCCAGACCGCTCTCCTTCGTGACTTCGGACGTCGCAGCCAGAATACCGCAGCGACGTTGACCGGCGTGTCAATCGGTTCGCGTAGCGCGTAAGAGGCACAGCGCGCGGCATCCTGAGTCGCGGATGACCATGCTGCAAACGCTTTGCGGGCTGGTCCACGCCGAGCTGGGAGCATGATTGCACGATCTCCGCGGATCGCGGCAGTCAGACTTCCCTTCGGCATGGGTGTTCCACGCACGGTGAACGAGATAGTCACCGAAGCGACGCAAGGCAGAACTCGCGCAGGTCTGGCGGAATGCCGCTCTCGGGCGGCGGGCATTCGATGACCTCGCGACGTACGCGCTTGCGGATGCGCGCCTTTTCGGCGTCGTTATCCGTCGCGACGTATTCTTCGCGGAACTTCGCGAGCTCGGCGATCATGATGGCGTCCAGCTCGCTCGTCGGAACGAACACGCCTTGAGGACGCGGCGGTGTCCAATCGCGTTCGAGATGCCATCCCGCGGTCGCCGAGACCAGTAAGAGCAGCAACAGCACGGCGGCGACCGCGATCGGAGGGTTCGTGATAAGCCTCTTCAGGCGCGTTCTCACGGGGTCCTCCAGCCCCGAGTCGACGTCGAGTTCATCCGTTCCCCAGCCTTCTCGGCGCGGCGTTGGGCGCGCTTGCGAAGCGCCTCCTCGACGCGCATCTTGCGGGCTCCGTACCAGCACCAATACGCCGTGATCCCTGACTCCCGAGCGGCGCGGATACGGTGCTTGGTCTGCGCGGCCCCCACCGCCAGTAACGTGGGGAAGTCCTCGACCTCGTCCCACAGCTCGAAGACGATCTCCCACTCGCCATACTCGAGCCAGCGGCGGTCTTGCCGACGGGCGTTCTTCCAGACATCGGCGACCTGGAGCCACTTACCATCGCCAGTCGGCTTCGGCGCCGGAAACAGCGTCCTCATCGGCGCGCTCCGGCCGCCCAGGGTCCGGCACGCTGCGCCTGCGACCTCCACGGCGGCGCTGGCGGCGTGTGGTACGCATCGGCGAACGCCTTGAAGTCCCACGGGTTCAGCAACGGCCTTTCCCCGCCGGCGGTCCAGGCGTCGTGCAGCGCCGAGAAGTACCCGCCGACGCCCATATCCCGCCAGAGCGGCGACGCGGCGATCGACGAGAGACCGGCCGCAAAATGCCGAGCCGTGGCAAGGTTCCGGCCCTCGTCGACCGAGCAGTTGGCACATTTCCAGACGCAATATCGGGCGCAGACGATGCGCTCTTCGGGGCCGAGCTCCCCGAGAGACCGGTGCCATAAGGGCCCGACGGCATCCCGGACCGCGGCGCGCCAGACCTCCGGGTCCGGCTTGGGTTTCGGCGGCTTCGAGGCGCGCTTTCGCCGCGACCCCGACGCTAGCGCGTGAGAACCGACATCGACGGCAGCGAACAGGACGCCCTGCTCTCTCGTCCCTGCCGTCGTTTCCCTGGCGCCTTTGGCGCTTACCAGCGGCGGCGGGTTCGATGGCGCCGCAAGCGCCTCGGACCCCTGAGTGTTCGAAGAACACGAAGGGACGGGAGACGAGGACGAAGTCCGAGTCTCCTTCACACTAGACCCTTGTGATCTGCGCGCGCTCGCACGTGAGAGGGTACTAGACTGGTACTGTGGTGGTACTGAATTAGGCTGTTTATTCGAGGCTAGTGGTACTGATTCAGAATTAACGTGGTACTGAGGTGGTACTGAGGATTTGACCTCGCCCATAACGCGCAGCACGTCTTTCGTCTGAAGAGCTTTCCCGCACATACGCTTGAGCATCGCTTGAACAGAGCGCCTTGAGACCTCGTCGGCGCTGGCTTTCACGCCGTCGATCGCGGCGCGAATCATTGCGTCCCGGTTCATGGCGCCTGCCCTCTAAACCACTCCCTGATGAGCGCCTCGCGTCTGTCGGCGACCGCCTCTCGCTGGGCGCTCACGAGAAAAAGCATCCCGCCAGAAGGGAATGCGAATGGGGCTGACGTAATATCGCCATGAAGGTCTCCAGTGGTCCAGAGCCGGGTTCACGTCCGGCTCTTTTCATTTCCAGGCTACTTCGGCGGCCCAGGGTGCGGTCCTATGGCGATTACCGAAGCACGCCGATCAGGTACAGCACCAGCAGAATAAACAGCACGGCCCCAGCTCCCGGCAACGTGTAGCCGCGGAACGGCTCATAGCTGTAGGAGCCGAATCCTCCCACGAGGACCAGGATCAGAATGATGATCAGGAGTGTGCTCATTGGATGATCCTTTCAGAAGAATCGAATAACTGGATTCTCGCCAAGAGGCAAGGCGCTGTCCTGTTGAAAACTTTTTATGTCCTCCACGAGATGATAGTAGTCAGCCTCGATGACGCGCAGGCGCTCGACTTCCTCGAGTAGCGCGCGCCGGTTCTCGCCTGAGCGCATTAACATGCGTGGAAGTTCCGTCAAGTCTTGATCGGGATGGAACGTCATGCCCGCGATGCGCGCCGCGTCCTCGGCGATCAGGCGCCGTGCCTCGGCGAGCTCGAACTCGATGTGATCGGCACTCATAACTTGATCTCCAATTTTTCCGCGATACATGATGGGCAAATCGCCGTCCGAGCTCCCGGAGTCACCGCTGCACGGCGCGGATGTGCTGCGGCGACCACGTTCGCAATTCGCTCAGGTGTCGGCTCAAAACCGAGCAGCTCAATCAGCGTCTTGGCGGCATCCAGAGTCGGTCGATTCAGGGCACGTTCTCTGTTTCGCTATATGCATATTGCACGAGCAACGTTCCCGTCTCGCCGTCGTCGAGCGTGATCGATCCCGTCTGTCCGACGCCAAGGCCAAGCGTAAGCGAGGTGATGTATCCCGATGCCGTGAGCGGAAAGGAGACCGGAACCGGATGGTTCACGGGAGGACTAGGCTGTGGCATGACGGCCATCGCCGTTCCCTGCATGTACGCATAGCTGTTCGCCGGCAAGATCGGTGGTGGATCAACCTGCAAGATGAAGCATCCAACAGTCGGGTACGTCGCTCCAGTGCCGAAGGTATACATGCCGGTGTAGGTGTTCGTGACAATCGTTGTCGGCGCGGGTGAAGGCGTCGCATCCGCATGCCTGAGCGAGGTGCTCGTCGATCCGTAGTAGTCCGCTGCCCACGTATTCGTGTAGGCACTCCCCCAGCTCGCCGGAGCAGTCGAAGCGGTCTGCGAGTAGATCGGCCCTGACGGCATCGAAATGACAGTTCCGTAGCTGGTAAAGCTGATGTACGAACCCGCCGCCGTCGCTGGCTGCGCGAGGCATTCGGGCGCATCTGGAGGCGCTGGAGAGGGACTCGGAGAGGGACTCGGCGTTGCGCTGGGGGCAGGGGTAGGGCTCGGCGACGATGTTGGAGCCGCCAATGGGATTGGCGTGCGTGTAGGCGTCGGAATGGGGCTCTGCGTGGGCGGTGCGGTAGATGCGAACGGCACTGTCGTCGGGCTTGACTGAATACCCGGCGTGAGGGTTGGCGACGATATCACGATCGGCAACGGAGCCGAAACCGAGGAACTGGACACGGGACTAGCGGGGTGCTCAGTGGCGACGGCCGCCTGCGGCACCGAGGAAGAACTTCCTCCCGAGCAGCTAGAGCAAACCGCTGTGGCGATTAGCCCGGCGAACGCGAGTGACGCCAAAGAGCGGTACTCGTCAGCGTCAGGCATCCGCGGGCGCTCTACGACCTCCCGATCACTCAAAGGGGAACTCGGGAGGTGCGACCTCGATCCAAGCCGGATCAGGCTTCGCTCGTTTCAGGAGCGAATACGGCATGTATATTACCGACACGGCAATTCCATCGTAGGCTTCCTCGTCTTTCCTCCGCCGATCAGGTTCCTGGCTCATATCCAGACATACACCGTATGGTCTTCACACAACACGGTCGTCTGGAGGTGCTGCGTTCCATCTTCGTGCGTGTACATGATGTCCGAGACGGAGATCGCCTTGCAGGGCATGTTCGAAACCTTGTGCCATCCGTGCGGCTCCTCCGACGCCTTCGGAGCCGGTTTTGCAACTGCCGGCGAGGGAGCGGCCGGGACCGGCGTCACGAGCGCCAATACGAGAGCGAAGAGTTGAGTGGTCACTGCTGATCCTCCGAAGAAGCATTTTGGAGATCGAGCCGACGGTTCAGTTCGTCGATGATCTTCGAGACGTCGTCCTTCGTGAATCCGACGCTCGATTTCTTTCCGGTGATGAGTTCGTTGATCCCATGCCTGCGCGTGTCATCATATCCGAGCTCGTCGCAGAGCCTGAAATACAGGCCGCGCTGTTCTTCGGACATGACGTCGGAGGCGGATTCATCTCCTGTTTCCCGTGGAACAAGCTTTTCGAGCACCTGCGTGGCACGCGTCTTCCCCGCTGAGGCGATTTCTTTCAAGAGGCGCGCGGCGGCAATCGACTGCTCGATGCTCAGATGTCCACCGGCGTATCCGGAGAAATTCGCTACCAGCCATTTCCCGAGCGTCCCTTCGGGCGAATCAGCTTTCGCGTGCAGCGCGATCAGCTCCGAGTTCGGCACGCGCTCGGGAGGAGGAGGAGTCTCCTCAACATATTCCGCGTCTTGAACTTGATCCTCAAGGTCCTGCGTGAAGATGTCGCTGCAGCCCGTGGCGATCAGTGTCGCCGCGATGAGGGCGCGCTTGTCGGCCATCTTGAGGATCGTGTTCTCGAGTTCGACGACGTCGGGATTCGGAACGCGCCCGACAACTTGAGAGGTGATGCGCTGATCGTATGTTTGGAACTTATTTCCACAGCCGTCGCGCTTCTTAAAGCACAGCCATCCGCCTCCGTACTCAGGCTTCCCCGCGATGATCGCCGGCTTCCCGCAGGACGGACACAGACGCTCCGTCTTGCGCCATCGGTATTTTGCCTCCCAGCTCGAGCAAACGCCCTCGGCCTTGCCGACGACCATCCGATCGTCTTCCTTCGGGCCGGTCTGGCGGTAGATGCGGCAGGAACGACGATAGCGGATGTAGGCCTCGCCTCCATGATCATCGCCGGTGACATCCACGATTGGGGCCTCGGCGTCACTGAACTCGGCATGCAGGCCCATGTTCGCTAATAGCATCTCGGCGCCAGGCTTGAGCAGCGTTGGCTTGGTCCCTGTGCCCGGAATCACGCCATAGTGCAAGTCGACGTCCATAACGCCTTCGAAGAAGCGACGCTTCTCGCGCTTGCGTTCGATCGCTTCGTCGACGGCAACGGCAAATGACGGCGTCCACGTCGCGATCGCTGAGGATTCCCTCACCGCCAAAGGGCGGGCTTCTATCGTCTCGCTCATAGGGCGCCTTTCTTGAGCCGCATCACGCGGCTCTCTTTCTCAACCAAATAGGCGGCGTACAAGTCTGGATGATCGGCCTTGAATGAGGCGATCCGAAAATCGCTCTGCTTCTGAGCCTTCCAGGTCAGCAGCTCAAGCGGCTTGCCCTTGGCGTCCACACCGTCGACGATCACCTCGGCGTCGCCCATTGCGCTGGCGATGAGCGTCTTGAGACGGTCTTCATCGGCGTCGTAGACCTTGAGAGACTGCTTGGCAATCGAAAACTGCTTTACCAGCGACCGCAGCTCCGGCGTCGCCTGAATCGTCTTGCTCGGCGTCGAGCGAGCAAAGACGCGCGCCGCATCGGCGTAATCAACCGGCGCTGGCGCCACGCCCTCGGTCACGCACCGCCAGAACGCCGCCTCGCGCTCGATCAGCGCCGCGATGAGCTTTTCGTTGCGCGGCACGCGGTAGATGCGGATATCCTCATGCGTGCCGCAGAAGAGCGCGACGTCGAACCGAACATAGCCCTTCACGGCCATGTAATGCTGGCACTGGACGAGGTAGGATTCGGGGACTTGATCGGTCTCTGGCTCTCCCCAGAGCGTTGCGTCGTTGGCCTGGAAGACGTTGGTGGTCTTGGCCTCGACGCCGATCGGCTCGCCCGTGACTTTGGCGTCGAGGTTGGCAATCATGAACGGATGGTCGGGATGGCGCGCGTTCTCGGCCACCCGGCGTACGCGCAGGCCCGTCCGCTCGGCGTAGCGCCCTAAGACAGCCTCTTCGAGCGCCGTGCCCCACATGACCGCGGCGTTCTCTGACAGATCCTCAGGTGTGACCTGGCCGCGCTTCTCAAGATAGAGTTGGAACGGCGTCTTCCACGGTGAGAGGCCGAGAGCAGCGGCGGCGTCGCTTCCGCCGAGTCCGGTTTGACGTTCGGCGAGCCAGGATTCACGCTCGGTTATCGTCACTCGATCGTTCCTTTCCGAAGGCCCTCGGCATAGAGAAGAAGCGCCCGCTGAACGATCCAGGCCTGCGAGCGCTGGACCGCTGCCTGGTGCTCGAGAATGACGCGCCGATCTTCGTCGGGCAGACGCACAATCTCCCGGACTGCCGAGACCATACGGTTTGAAGGGGTCTTCTTCTTGGACGAGGCCTTCTTTGCCATGGGTGGAGCATAGTGGACAGAAGTGGTCTAGTCAATCCCCTCTCTAGGCAAACCAGGTCCAGGTCGGCGTTCCCCCGGAATAGGTAAAACTGATACTCTGACCAACTGGCAACGGGAAGGACGCATATCCGCTGGACGCGACCTCGATGCCTGTCACGCTCCCACCGATCGAGACCGCGGTGATGGTCGCAGCGCTAGCGGCGACGAATGCCGTGACCGGGTACCCCGAGGTATTCGTCACGCTCGCAGTCGTCGCCGGGAAGGACGGAGCCGTTACCTTCCCGATCGGTCTCGAGTTCTTCTGGGCGTTGAACACGTTGGATGCGATGCGCGCGGTGCGTGCGTCATCAGGAGTCGTCATCAGCAACTCGCATTGCAGACGGCGAGCCAGCTCGCAAGGTGCGTTGCTCCGCTCGGTCCGCTCGGATTGGTGGGGATGTTCGTCGAGTCGAGCTGCAGGTCGTAGCCTCCGAGACCGCCGCCGGTCAGACCGCCCGTATCAATGCCGTTGCCGGTCTTTTCCTGCGTTATGGGCGTACCCCACGTCGTCGCAAAGTAGTTGGCTGCAGTCGGCCAGTAGTCGGTAAGCGGCCCTCCTCCGCCGGTCGTCGAGAACGTGGCGATCGTCTCCAGCGACATGGGCCCTCCAGAGGTTGTCGGAGCGTCTCCCAGCGTGTCGGTAATATACATGCCGTAGTTGTGCATGGCGCGGATAACGATCTTGGTGTACTCAGGTATCGTCCACGAATTGATCGTCGCTATTGGTGCCGTCACGATGATCTTTTGTCCGGCGTTCCAGAGATTGAATGATCCATACGAGCACGCGTCGATTGCAGGAGCGACATATCCTCCATTGCAGCTATTCACGGTTACCGAAAGCGCGTGATTGATCTGGTCGTTGATGAGCTCTTCGGGATGAATAAGCCCCTGCGAGAGGATGCGCCCGGATACCGTGACGGTTCCTGACGAGCAGCACCAGCCATTCGAACTCGAAAGCGGAATTTGCAAGGCCGACCCGACGGTGCAGGTCGTGTTCGATTGACCGCAGGCGGTAGACGGACCGCTCTTCCCGTATCCGATATCGTAGAGGTCGTACTCATAGGTTCCAGTCGGATCAATGATCGAAGCGTGAGCCTCGCCTCCATCGACTCCGCTGTTCTGGCAATCGGGCGAAGTGCTGGACGTGCACCATCCCTCCCATTTGATTGCGGTAGGAATATGGATTTGAGCGTTGCAGGCGTTTCCATGATTTACCGGATCGCCACTCGCGCACGAGATCGTTTCCATTGGATCGCTGGTCTTTGCGTACCAGACGGAGAAGCGGTTGTCCTCGACGTTGAGCGACTGCGCGAGCGTCGGAGGAGAGCCTTCGGCGAGCGGCTCCATCGCGTAGAAGAATTGGGAACCGTAGAGGACTCCGACCCACGCCCATCCGCTCGATTCAGAACTTTCCGCTGCGAGGTCTGAGATGATCGTCGAGCTGTTCGACGCGATCGACGGGCTCGGGGGAATCGTCGCGCAGAACGTGCTATTCGGAACGGTGGGAACTTCGTCCGCAGCACCGTTGCATGCCCCAGGACTCGGCGACGGAGTCGGTGTCGGGGATGGGGTTGGAGTCGGTCCCCCGGGTGTCGGCGTGGGCGACGGTGTCGGAGCGACGCCGAGTCCCGACGCGTTGTACTCGTTGGCAACTTGCGTCGGCGTAATCGCCGTCGACAGCCAGATTGCTACCGGGCCCATGTTTCCGACCCACGGATACTCGTAGCTCTCAACATTGAAGCCGTAGATGAAATCGAAGGACGAGGCTGCAACGTAGGTTGCCCCTGACGTTTGCGCAAGCTGGACGCCGTCCTGGTAGATCGTCAGGGTGCCAGCAGCATCCGTGCAGACGTATTGATGCCACGCCGTATTGAATGTGATCATCGCGGTGACGTTTACCGTGCCGACCACGCATTCGAGAATCGGTGATCCTGTCGTGACGATGAAGAAATCAGTACCAGGATCGCCCGTGATCCCTTCAGTCCAGTCCTTGGAGACCAGTTCGAATTGCGTTCCCGTTGAGGCCGTTGCGAGTTTAGCGAAGGCCTCCATCGAGAACGTATTGGTCGCAGGATCGGTCGTGATATCCGAGGTGACGAATCCGGTTCCAGATGAACTCGTCGCAATTTGCGTGGTCAAATCGCCAGCGGGATCGAATCCCGGCTGCTGACAAGCCGCAGCGTTGTGGTAATGCGCCGTGGTCGAGCCGACGAGGGTGGTCGCCGGTCCCGTGCCGGTGCAGCCAGCATCGTACATCGGCACGAGCTGGTCAGGTGAATCATTGGCGATCGCAACCATGAGGGGAGCCGGAGTGGGCGTCGGGCTGGGGGTCGGCGTCGGGGAAGGCGTCGGGCTCGGAGATGGAGTCGGCGATGGCGTCGGGGAAGGGCTCGGCGTCGGCGATGGCGTCGGGGAAGGCGTCGGGCTCGGACCAGGGGTTCCCGCCGTGCAGGTAATCGCCGAACTCGTTCCCGAGCAGTTGAGCCCAGGCGATGGGTTCTGCACGGTCGCCGAACACGACGGAGCCTCAAAGAGAAAATAAGCAGCGACGATCGCTGCTAGTTTCGAGCACCATTCGAATCGGTTCCGCACGTCAGCATCCCCCTCCGCGTAAAAGTGTGCCTTTCCCGCAAGACGATGTTCCTCCAAGACCGCTCGCGGCATAATGGTTCGAGATTTGCGTCTGCGACCACGTCGCGCTCACGGTATACGCGGCAATCCCCATCTCACCGACCCAGGACCAGGAAAACTCCTCGACATCGACGCCGTAATAAAGCCCGAGCGCGCTCGTCGTGTACGTTGCGCTTGCTGATCCTTTAGAAACCGCGTCTTCATAGATCGTGAGCGTTCCGCTTCCGAGCGTGCAGTCCCATTGATGCCAATTCGTGTCGACGGTGATTGCCGTTTTTAAGCGTTCCGATCCGGTATCGCATTCTTCGTAATAGGTTCCACCGGAATAGCTGATCATCAACTCGAGGCCCTTGTTTGAATCTCCAATAGGGGAGTCGATCGACAGGAGCGCTTGATTGGCATTGGTGCTGGTAGATGAAAGCTTTGCGAAAGCCTCGAGAGAAAAGGCCGTAGAGGGCTGCGTGGTGGTGTTGCTCACTATGTAGCTCACCGAAGCACTCGAGGTCTGAATCGTAGTGACGAGGTCTCCTTGGAGGTCGAATCCCGTTTGAGCGCAAGGGCCGCTCAGGCTATGGTAGCTCGCCGTCGTTCCCGTCGGCGTCGTCACGTTTCCGGTTCCCGTACACGCGCTGTCTACCGGGTTGATGAGCTGAGTTGGAGAGTCTCCTTGGATCACGGAAACGAGCGAAGCCGAAGCCGCGCTCGGAATCAAGAAAATCAAGCACGCGATTACGGCGTGAAAGAAACTCGCCGATCGCCGATTTATCATTGCTGTAGATACTCGATCGACCCAGAGAGCTGAACTGCGGCGTTGGTCACGATGCACAGCGAGTCCCCGGAGGGAACGATGTAGACCTCGCCGGCGCCGTTGCCTTCGACCCATCCGGCCTGCGCCGTGAGCGGGACAGCTCCCGTGAAGGCGGTGGTACCACTTGCGCAGGACGAACTCGTGCTGTACTCCAGCGTAACGCTATCGGTGCCGCCCGCCACGAGAAAGACCTTACAGACGAGCACGCGTTTCCCTGACGAGAGCGCAACGGCCGTCGTCGTCGTGCTGGTGCTCACGTTGACCGCGTAGTTCGACTTCGAATCGGCTTCGCAGGGGTCGACAGTCGCGCCGTTTACCTGGGTGAGATTCGTTGCCACGGGAACGCCGCTGGCAACGCCCTGCACGCCGAGGATGTTCCCCGACGCCGAGGAGCCGGCGGCCGTCGGGGCACCGATCGCCGTTCCGCCGACGGAGCTCATATTCGTCGTCAGGCCGCTGTTGATGATGGACGCGCAGGTAGCTCCCGTGACATTGCAGACATTGACCTGAGCGACTCCGCTGGTGGTCGTCTTGACCGGCTGGACGTTGGTTCCATCGAATCCAGCGATGCCCGTGAAGGAGTTCGCGGTCGCCGTCTGGGTCGCGCCCGAACTGTAGGGCAGGAGCTGCGTGACCGAGCCACTCACCGTCAGCGTCGGAGCCGAGTCAACGTCGACATGCAGATTTGAACCGGTCGACTGCACGACGGTCGCGTTCAGCGAAGCCGCCGTGGGCTGGGAGACCTGCGTGAGCAGATTGGCCGCGGTACCCTGCGTCGCCGTCAGGGTACCGCTCACGGGCTGCGTGACGGCCGATCCGTCGACCTTGAGCGCGTTGGACGAGGTCACCGCGGCGCATTGGTTGGCGGTGGTCGGATCGCAGGGCGTCGCCGCGAGGATACCATGGGCCGTGCCGCCGGTCGTCCGTACGCGATCGATGGTCGACCCGTTGAAGGCCGCCATGCCGAGAGTACTCGCTGTCGTCGCGGTCTGACCATCGGTGGTCTCTCCGTAGGGAAAGGCGACTGTCGCAGAAACCGAACCTGCCGCGACGTTGACCTTCACGTTCCCAGAACCGTCAAGGGGGCCAACGATGGTAACGTTCCCGCCACCTCCGCCGCCGCCACTGCATCCCGTAGAGCAGTTGATCAGGAGGTTCCCGTTTGCGTCGGTCTGGAGGATCGTGTAGTTCCCCGAAGTCATCGCGATCGGCGTGGCATTGTACTGGGCATAGGCACCAACGGCGGCGATCGCCGTGCCGGGGATGTTGTTCCCAATCGTCACCGGGCGGAAGAAGTCGATGGACTGCGCGTCGACCTCGCCAACCGATCCGGCCACGACAAGTACGATCCCCAAGGCGCCCAGCACCGAGCGAATCCATGTGCACGGCTTGAGCAGCCTCATCGGTTCACCCCTCTCTTGAGGTCATCGACCTCCGACTTGAGTTTCTTGATCGCATCGAGTGCAAAGGCAAGCGCCACGGCAGTCTTCCAGCCAACGGCCTCACCGTCTTCATTCACCGCTGCAACGCTTTCTGGGAGTTCGTCGGCGATGAAACCGTGCGTCAACGGGTCGCCTTCGCTATCTCCGCTCCAATGAAAGCTCCGCAGATTCATGCGCTCAATCTCTGAGAGCGAGTCTACCACCGGATAATCGATGTCTCGCTTCATGCGTCGAGCAGACGGAGCTGAGTATCCCGAATGCGATACGTATCCGTACTCTAAAGAAGAAGACGAGTTTCCGAAATTTATCTGGCCTGCAGTTCCCGTGGATGAGTTCGTAAGTATCAGATTCGTTTCGGTGGTTGAGAATCCACCTAAACCTGCCGAGAACCCAGACCCATTAAAGGCAACTCCATAGAAGTTCCCATTCGATGCGATCTGAGCAATGTATTCTCCACCGACGTTGAATATCCAACCATTCGTAGATCCAGAAGGGACATTAAACGACATTCCATTCGTTCCGGCCCCATCGTTCACGATAGCCACCGTTGAGTTAGTGATTGAGGACCCATACCCAAAAACAAGCGCTCCTCCCTTATCAACCGATACCACCGTCGTTCCATTCAACTGAAAATCGGCGATGTTGGCCGTGGGAGAAGGCTGACTATTGACGACGATGGCAACGGTGTTCGCTGAACTCGGTTGGATCGAAAGCGCCTTGAAATCGATTCCCGATGCCCATGATGATATCGCTAAGAAATTTCCGTTGACCAAAGCAGACAGAGCCGTTGTCCCAGGTGAAAAAGTATTCGGAATCGAGAGAGTTGACATGATGGATTACGTCCTTGATCTCTGGCCATAGACTCCGGTTCCTCCTGAATATATCCATGGAGAGAGAGCCGATGTCATCTTAATGCCGAATGCGAATTCAGAACCTTCATTTCCGTCGAAGTCTATACGAGAATACGGAGGACCGAATCGCGAGAGGCCAGTTCCTCCCCATGTGGATTCATCCCACAAGGAAAAATCCCATATCATCGAATTTCCGAATACCGATCCTGAAGAACTGGAAATGCTGTTTATGATCTGGTTTCCTGAATCAATGCTCGTAACGAATTGCGCTAAAAAAATATCGGAAATGAATAGCTCAGGATAGAAACGCTGAAGCGCCTTGGTAGCTCCCGTTACTCCAAGTTGGAAGTTTTTCGACTGGCATTGTGCCAAGACCGGAGCCGTGTTATTTGGAGCATCGTCATACATGGTAGTAAACGTATCAGTGTCCCAATTCAAAGCCGCTCCCGTCGTCGAACTTCCGACGATAGCCTCATAAGGGGCTGGATCGGAGGGAGCATCGAGCAGGCACATGGACGCGATTCCACCCGCTGGAACGAGAACCGTCCACCCTCCGACATCGAGGTCATAACACAGAATCGTGTCGGGAACGCTAGAAGAACTGCAATATCCGATATGAAGACGGTTATTGTATACGCATGACCAGGATAGGTTTCGATTGTTTGCCATTGGATATCCGGCTACGAAAGGATCATTCTGAATCCAGGGCTGGACTTTCACTGATATCTGTTTCGGAACTGACATTCCGTCGAACGAATAGACTCCGTTATGACCTAGGAAGAACACGACTCCGTTTGCCGATACCATCGTACGTCCCGCAGCTACTGAATCCTCGAATGGCATCTCCTGAAGATAGAACGTGCTCGGTCCCGTTCCAAAGAGAATTCCAATGCCTTTGTTGAGACCGACGATGAGCGATGCGTTTGCTCCGGCACCAAGCGCGCACAGTCCGGTCACGGGGCACGAGAAGACGAAGTTCCTGATCGCCGGCAACGTCTCCATTGAATCAGTGATTCCGTCTCCCGATCCGAATATCTGATTCGGCGTAGCTGGAATGCCACCGAACCAAAGGATTCCGTTCACGACCGAGCACCAGGACGCTCCACTCGCAGCCGACCATCCTGCGGGAGAATAGAGAGAATGAGCTCCATCATACACATACGGACCGCCGACTCCGGTACATATAACGATGACGTCAGTCAATCCAGACGGGTAATGAGTATCATTGGGGTCTTGGATACGCGCCCACGTCATGGGATTCGCACCGGAACCAATAGAACCGATCGACGTGTACGCCGATCCGGTAATCGAGTACAGCGTGTCTCCAATTTGCCCAAGCAAGAGCTTCGTTTCGGGAGAGATCACGCTTCCGTTCTGCACGCCCTGAAAGAAGCGGGCGAGGATCATCATTCCCGTAGCTGGAGGATTCGCGGTGCTGTAGAACGACATCCCATTGCGCATCCGGAAACCACCACCACCGTCACCCGTTGCCTGAAGGTATCCGTCCTTGGCAATCGTGAGGTCTTCGTCGCCGACGAGCTGCGGGGGATCGAGAACATTCAAGCCGCCACGGCAGCCGTAATAGGCGAATTCCATGGGCTCGGTCGTGCCTTGCTGAAGCTTCCCGAGCGTTTTGATTCCCATGTTAGCTCGTCATCCACCACGAAGCGTTGGGAAACGAACCGCCGCTGACATCGCGAACCTGCCCGGACTTCGGCTGCGTGCGGCGATTATTCGTGCTCTCGAGACTCTTAATCATCGACTCGTACTGAGGAGACCAAATTTGATTCGCTTCAGCGGATCGCTGGCGATTGTAAAGCACGCGCATGATCGCAAAGAGAACAGCCGCCTCTTGAGCTGAGGTATCGAGATTCGTCCATGAAGAGGAAGTCGTATCTGCAAAGAGCTGAGGGCGAGCCTTGTAGTAGATATTGACCTGTCCAGGCATCGCCGCTGGATAGAGCTGCATGGAGAGAGCGCCTCCGGCTCCCGCTCCCGTCGCAGTATTCGACAAAGGCGGGTTTGATCCAGAAGACCACGGCGTTCCTAAGATCGTGAAGGGCGTTCCCAGCGGCTGCGGTGTTGGAGTTAGCGGACCGGAAACCGTCTGGCAAAAAAAAGTTGATTCTGTACCTGCTGGAGTGGTGCTTACATAGACCATATATCCGTTTGCATTCGCAATGCTCATGGGGGAGGAAACCTGAACTCGCTCCGAACTGATCAAGGAGATTTGGGTCTGAAGGCTAGGAGTCGTCTCTCCATATGGATTCGTATAGGTCAACTGAACAAACATCGGCGTAACCGTTGATGTTCCGAGCCCGCTCACCGTAGATAAAACGGGAGCGGCTGGAGCCGGAAGTGCCGTCGTCGGATTCGATCCCTGGTCCTGATAGACGAAGAATGCCTGCGGAGGACCGAATCCGACCGCAGGGAATCCAGCCGCCGCATCCATGAACGTTGCCTGTTCAAGCTGAACCATCGGATAGACGAGAGCGCCTTGAGCAAACGGGGAAGAGTTCCCGCTATTTTGAGAGCTCGCATTCCCCATTGAGAAATTCGCCGAAATCACATCGACAACGTCATCGTTGAGCGTGATCGTTGTCTGATTTGTAACCGTGTAATAAGGGGCCCAAAGACGAATACCACCCGTCCGTCGTACCACTTCTTCAAGACCTTTGTTGAGGAACGTGAGAATGGTGGATTGCGTCGGAAAGGTGTACTCACTGGTGCACGCCTGGATCATCGCGATCGCAGACGCCCCCGAGTATCCGATAGGCGTCGCCATTTATCGCTTCAACCGCCGATGGGAAGAGCGCTTCGTGGAGCGGATATTTTTCTTCCCCAAGCGCTCATTCGAAAGAGCGATCGCGATCGCTTGCTTCTGGGCCTTCTTCTTCCCAAATTTACGCTTCGTTCGGGCATATGTTTTACCGCCGTGCAGCTCACGAATAGATGTCGAGGCTTTCTGTCCCTTGGGAAGCGGCATTCATCACCTTAGATCGTGTAAGTTCTCACAATAGCGGCATCAGAG
>Ga0302180_10001492_pt1 | contig 18698 bp, 18 predicted proteins | sample I_Palsa_E3_2_FD_200575 | JGI IMG/M metagenome (GOLD analysis project Ga0302180, IMG submission 200575) | Peat permafrost microbial communities from Stordalen Mire near Abisko, Sweden - I_Palsa_E3_2 | ecosystem: Environmental > Terrestrial > Soil > Palsa > Peat permafrost | place: Sweden... | reverse complement strand
TAGATGTTCGAAACCTTGGCATGCGCGCCGGCGAGTGCGGGTTCTGCCGCGCCTCGAGCGTGCGAGGCCGGCTGATCGCCGAGCATCTGCTTCGGCGTAAAGACCGTGCCGGTATCGAGATCCATCTGTGGCGCATGCAGCTCGTAGCGCACGCGGACCAGGTCCGCACCATAAACAGCCTGCTCGAACGTTTGCGCGACGACGACCGCGACCGGCTGACGATCGAACTCCACGATGTCGCTCTGCAAGAGATACAGTACCGAATCTTGCGGTCCTGATTTTTTCTCGTTGACCCTTGGCGCGTTCTCGTGCGTCATCACGAGTGCCACACCGCTGGCTTTACGCGCGGCTTCGGTATCGATCGCGACGATACGGCCGGACGCGATTGTGCTCGGCACGACGACCGCGTGCAACATGCCGGGAAGAACGCGGTCGCACGTGTATTTCGCCGCACCCGTGACTTTGTCGGGTCCGTCGACGCGGCTGCGCGGAGTGCCGACCACCGGAATGCTCATGCGCTCGCGCCTTCCAACGCTCTCACGAGCACGCGCTTGGCAAGCGGAATTTTGAAATCGTTTTGGCCGTAGCCGCGCCCTCCCGAGAGCGCGACCTCGGCCGCGTGTTCATAGCTTGCGCGCGTCGCCCGCATACCCGTCAGCGTCTGTTCCGCGTCTCGCGCGCGCCACGGAATCGTGGCAACGCCGCCGAGCGCGATATGCGCGCTGCGAATCGTCCCGCTATCGACCTCGAGCGCAACTGCCGCCGATGCAAGCGCAAATTCATACTGCGCGCGATCGCGCGCTTTGACATAAGTCGAACTCGCAGCATAGCCGAGCGCCGGCACCGTGATCCCGACGATCAGCTCACCGGGCCGCAGCACATTCTCGATGTGCGGTGTCTCACCCGGCGGCCGATAAAACTGCTCGAGCACGACATCGCGGCTACCGTTCGCATGCTCGATGTGTAGGATCGCGTCCATTGCGACCAATGCGACCGCGACGTCCGAAGCATGCGTCGCGATGCAATGCGGACTGGTACCAAGCACGGCCTGCATGCGATTGACGCCGCCCAGAGCGCCGCACCCACTGCCGGGATTGCGCTTGTTGCAGGGCGTCGCGACATCTCGAAAATAGGGGCAACGCGTACGCTGCAGCACGTTCCCGCTCATCGAGGCCATGTTGCGCAACTGTGGAGACGCGCTTTCCCGCAGGGCGATAGCGATCGCCGGAAACGCCTTTTGCACCGCGGTGCTTGCTGCGACATCGCTCATCCGCGCGAGGGCGCCAAGATAGAGCGCACCGTTACGGACTTCGATCGAACCCAGAGGCAGCGCGTTGATATCGATCAAGACCTCAGGACGCTCGACGTCGTCCTTCATGAGGTCGAGAATATTCGTGCCTCCGGCGATAAAGTGCGCGCCTCGCCGGCCGCCCGCGGCGATCGCCGCACCTACCGTGTCGGCGCGCGCGTAAGCGAATGGATTCATGACGATTTCCCTGCTTCTAGCACCGCATCGACGATGTGCGGATAACAGCCGCAGCGACAGATGTTTCCGCTCATCTGCGTGCGCACGGTGTCGCGATCGATCGCGTGACCCTCGGCGAGCATCGCGACCGCCGAGACGATCTGCCCAGGCGTACAGAAACCACATTGAAAGCCGTCGTGTTCGATGAAGGCCGCCTGCACGGGATGGAGCGTCTCGGCGTTGCCGATTCCTTCGATCGTCGTGATGCGATCGCGTTCGTGCATCATCGCAAGGGTCAAGCACGAGTTTATACGTCGTCCGTTGACCATCACCGTACACGCGCCGCAGGTTCCCTGGTCGCAGCCTTTTTTCGTTCCGGTAAGACCCGCGTGGTCACGAATTGCATCCAGCAGCGTCACGCGCGGCTCGACGGTCATCGAATGCGGCACCCCGTTGATCCGCAGCGTAACGTCGGTTGCTCGTGGGCCTTTGGTTGCGAGACCCTGCGCTTGGGCCACGCCGGCGCCTGCCAGTGGGACCCCCATTGCAGACACCCCCGCGGAAACGATAAAAGAGCGCCGACTCAGCCGGTCGGATCGTTCATCTGACACGCTGCCATTCTTCCCCGATTTTCGGGCGAATCACCGGTTACGGCAAGTCGGAAGGCTGGTCGACGTCCGCGTAGGGCCAATCTTCTTCGATCGCCACCGTGCGCCGGGTCAGCTCAGGATGGTCGCGCAGTTTGGCGATCGGCTCGTTGTCCGGCAGTTTCGCGATCAGTGCACGAGCGCGCGCCGAGAAATAGACCGGATGACCGGGCGTACCGTCGGACCGAATTGGGTGCACGACATCAGCGTCTTCGACCGCAGCGGCGACGTCGGCGACGTGATGCGGTTCGATCAGAAGCAGGTCGGCAGGAAGAACGAGAATCGGCCGATCCGGTTCAATCGCATCGTTGGCAAGCCGGAGCGAGTGCGCCATTCCCCGCTCCGGCTCGCGATTAAGAACGGCGCGCGCCCGCAATGCGCGGGCAACAGGCTCTGTCGCTTCGCTGCACACGACGACCGTATCGAAAGCGCCGGCTGCCCGCACCGCGCGTTCAAACAGCGTGTCGTTCTCCTCGAGCTTGTGCAGCAATTTTTGCGACCCGAAGCGTTTGGATTCCCCGGCAGCGAGTACGACGACGGTGAGCACCGGTCTTACAACGGCTCGCCGATCGCCGTTTGTGCAGCGTGCACGAGCACGCCCGATCCGATGAGCTCGCGCGCCGCCTCGATATCCGGGGCCGGTACACGATCCGCCGTCCAAGGTGCGATCCGCTCGCGCGCACATTCGTAGGCCGCGTGCGTGCCGGCGCCTGACTTCAGCGGCCGCCGGAAATCCGTCGCCGCCAGCGAGCCGAGGAGTTCGCAAGCGAGCGCGCCCTCAACATTGTCGAGCACTCGGACGAGATTGTTGGCCGAGGTCATGCCCATACTCACATGATCTTCTTGCCCCGCCGAGGTGGGAATCGAATCAACGCTCGAGGGCCACGCGAGACCTTTATTGTCGTTGACCAGCGCCGCAGCCGTGTATTGCACGATCATCAGGCCGGACTGTAAGCCTGAGCGCCCGGTAAGAAACAGCGGCAGCCCGCGGTCTTCCGCATTGAGCAAGAGATAGAGCCGCCGCTCGCCGATCGAGGCAAGCTCGCCGATCGCGATCTTGAGAAAATCGATGGCAAGTGCGATTGGTTCGCCATGAAAGTTTCCGCCCGAGAGAAATTCGCCGTCCTCGGGGAAGACCAATGGGTTGTCGGTGACCGAGTTCGCCTCGATTTGCGTCACGCCGCGCGCATAGGCGATCGCATCGCGTACTGCGCCGTGCACCACCGGAATGCAACGGAACGAGTACGGATCTTGCACGCGACCGCACTCGCGATGTGAGAGCATGATTTCCGAGCCCGCAAGCAGCACGCGCAGATTGGCGGCGACCCGCTCTTGGCCGGGATGCGGGCGCAAGTCGTTGAGGCGCCGGTCGAAGACCCGATCGGTTCCCAAGAATGCTTCGAGTGACATCGCCCCGATCAGGTCCGCCGCAGCCGCGAGACGTTGCGCTCGCAGAATTCCCAACGCGGCGATGCCGGTCATAACCTGCGTGCCGTTGATCAGTGCAAGTCCCTCTTTAGGACCAAGCGTAACCGCGCGCAAGCCGGCGCGTTCGAGCGCAACCGCGCTCGGCAACCGCTCTCCATTATAGACCGCCTCGCCCTCGCCGATGAGCGTTAGCGACATATGCGCGAGCGGTGCAAGATCGCCACTCGCGCCCACCGAGCCCTGGCTCGGGACGATTGGCGTCACGCCGCGATTGAGCAGCTCGGCCAAGAGCTCGAGCGTCTCGAGCTTCACCCCCGAATGCCCCGCGGCGAGCGAGTTCACGCGCAGCACACCTGCGGCGCGCACCAGGCGGCCATCCAGCGGGGCTCCCGTTCCGGCCGCGTGCGAACGCACCAAATTTAACTGCAATGCAGCTGCATCTGCGGGATCGATTTGCACGTTGGCCAGACGCCCGAAGCCGGTTGTTACTCCGTAGATCGCATGACCGCTCGCAAAGCGCTCGTCAACGAATGCGCGCGCCTTGGAAACGCTCTCGCGGGCGGCGGCTGCGATCGTGACCTGGGCGCCGCCGGCGACGGCTTCGATCGCCTCGAGACTTAAATGCCTGCCGTCAAGTTCGACCGGCGGTTGAAAACCTGTTTGTGACATGGATCAAACGTACTTCCGAGTGGATAACCCCACGCCTGCCGTGTATAACCGCAAAAAACTTGTGGATAGCGTGTGGGTGAGCGCGCGCGTAGACTTGAAGCGGCGCTGGCGCGGTGCTACCATCTCCTCACTTCGAATTCATCGAAGGGCGACGCACGTATCGGTCGCGATCGAAAGCACTACGTGTTATGGCTGCGCTGGTAGCCATACGCGGCGACGATCGAACCGCCGTCGACGTCAGTTGGGCTCTCCCACCCGGGAGTCCGATAGGCGGTCCCGGTGCGCGAATACGTCTAAACTCGCTGGCTATACGCCGGCGAGTTTTGTTTCGCTCGTATACTTTTCGGCGATTTGGCGGGTGAGCGCCGCAACGCGGTTGCGCACGTCGGGCGGCCCGAGAACTTCAGCCTGCGAACCCCAGCCGAGTACCCAACGCGCAAGTTCGTCGGCATCGCTCACGCGATATTCGATTTCGACGCTGCCGTCGTCCAAGCGATCGATCTGCCGGTCGGCGACGACACGCGCAGCGACCGCCGCCTTCGCAACACGCGAGGCAAAGCGTACACGCACGGGCGTTGCTTGCCCTCCGTGCATCACGCCGCTGATCGAATCGGATGCGAACGCATCCACGTCAAAGTCGTGCGGCTTGGTAAACGTGTGCGCGCTCACACGCACGTCGCTCACGTTGTCGATTGCAAAGACGCGTTTGTCATGGCGCGCGTGGTCGTAGGCGACACAATAGATGCGGCCGGAACTCACGATGAAGCCGTAGGGATCGGCTTCGCGCGTGCTGCGGGTTCCTTCTTTGTCCTGATAAACGAATTGCACGCTACGCGATGAGCGTTCGGCAGCCGCGAACAGGCTGAATGCGCGCTCGCCGTGTTCGTCGAGCGCAGTCTCGGAGAGGCGAAATGCGACCGGCGAGGGCGCATCAACGCTCGCGCGCACGGCGCTCCGCGTCGAGCCGAGCAGCTTGTCGGTGATCTCGTCGATCGAGGCGCCGATCGCGCCGCCGATCGAGGCGCCGAACGAGCGCAGTGCGACCAGGCCAAAGAGCTCGCCGTTCGAGAGATCGAGGCGGCGCAGACTGTAGCCCGCGGCAAACCGATAGGCGTTGGTCGCCCGGTCGAAATACCACGGGAAGCCGGCATCGGCCAGCACCGCAAGATAGCGGCGCAGGCTGCGGGTGCTCGGGCGCTTCGCTCCCTCGGCAATCCGGTCTTTGAGGTTCTCGAACGAGTGCCGTCCCTCGTCGATGGCGCTCAGCAGCCGGACCAAAAGCACGATCTTGGGTTCCGTTGTGCGTTCCACTGATTCCATACTCTAGCGCAGATCATGGCCTTGTGGTGTGCCAACTGCCAGGCCTACTGCTCAAATTTCGATCAATTCAGGCGGCTGGACGGCCGTGTTAGAATGGACGCCATGCTCGACGTTGCCGTGCCGCCTGCGGTCGCTGCCGATCTTGCCGCCATTGGGCGGTTTGTGGCCGCGCGCGGCTGGGTGCCGGCGACCGCCGGGAACTTCTCGTGCCGTATCGATGCGACGCACGCCGCCGTCACCCGCTCGGGAATCGACAAGGGCAATATCCGAGCGCAGGACCTCATCGCCGTGCCGCTGGCCGGCAAGCTCCCCGCAGGCGTCTCAGCGGAGACGCCGCTGCACGTCGCCCGCTACCGGCGCGACCCCGGCGTCGGAGCGGTTGTTCACGTCCACACCGTCGCGGCGACGGTGCTCTCGCGCGCCGACGCCGCCCAAGGGTTCGTCGAACTCGACGGCTTCGAAATGCACAAGAGCCTGCGCGGCATAACCACGCATGAGAGCATCCTGCACCTGCCCGTCTTTGCCAACGATCAGGACACCGGACGCCTCGCCGAACGCATCGAAGAATCGCTTAGCGACGACGCGCCGGTGCCCGGATACTTGCTAGCGGGGCACGGGTTATACGCTTGGGGACCCACGATGGCGGATGCACAGCGCCACCTCGAAGGACTCGAATTCTTGCTCCAGTGTTCATTAGAGGAACGGAGATTACGCCGATGACCACGACCCTGACGACCACGCTTCGCGTTTACGATGAACAGCATCCCGAGACGCTCGTGCTCGATACGAGCGACGGTGAGCGCATCGCAGCCGAGCTGCGCGCGATCGGTGTGCGCTTCGAGCGCTGGGCCGCGGATGCGCAGTTGCCCAAAGGCGCGGATCAGCAAACGGTCATCGATGCCTATCGCAGTTCGATCGACAAGCTGGTCGCGCAGTGCGGTTACCAAACGATGGACGTGATTCGTCTCGAGCGCGGCACGCCGAACACCGAACCGATACGCAAGAAGTTCCTCGACGAGCACCAGCACTCAGAAGACGAAGTGCGCTTCTTCGTCGAAGGCCGCGGCGCATTTTACCTGCACGTTAATGGGCGAGTGTATCAAACGATCTGCGTCAAGGGCGACCTGATCAGCGTGCCGGCCGGCACCAAACATTGGTTCGACATGGGCTCGGATCCCGAGTTCACGGCGATTCGGCTCTTCAACAATCAGGACGGCTGGGCGGCTAACTTCACCGGCGATACCATTGCCGGCGGTTTCCCGAAACTCGATTAACAGGATTCAGCTTCGCTGAATCCTGCAGGGATGCGATATTGAAGTTTAGAGCTAGCATGGCGCTGATCGATATTGAAGGCACGGTCGGCTCGATCGCGTTCGTTCGGGACGTGCTCTTCCCATTCGCCACGGCGCGCATGGACGCGTTTGTGCGCGAAAACGAGCACGATTCCATCGTCGCCGAGGTCCTCGACCAAACCGCCGACGAAGCCGATATTCCGCGCAGCGACCTGAACGCGCTGCTGGAGGCGTTGCACGACTGGGCCGGTCGCGACGTCAAAGTGACGCCGCTCAAAACGCTACAAGGCTTGATTTGGGTGCAGGGCTTCGAGTCCAGCGGCATCCAGGGTCATCTCTATCCCGATGCGATTGACGCACTGCGCCGTTTCCACGACGGTGGAGTCGCGCTCTATGTTTATTCCTCAGGCTCGGTCCCAGCGCAGAAGCTGCTTTTCGGTCATAGTGTCGCAGGGGATTTGCTCCCGCTCTTCTCGGGCTTCTACGACACGACGGTCGGCCCAAAGCGCGAAGGCTCCTCGTACGAACGGATCCTCGAGAAGATCGGCATCCCTCCGAACGAAGCGATCTTCTTTTCCGACAATGAAGCCGAGCTCGACGCCGCCGAGGAGGCCGGCATTCAGACGGTGCAGCTCGCCCGCCCGCAAGACCAGACCATTCCGACGACGCGCCACGCTTGCGTCGAATCGTTCGACGAAATCGAGGTCACCCGATGAGTTCGCCCAAGCGTTTCTATGAAGATTTTGAAGTCGGCGACGTGCGCGAAACCGGCCGTTACCAGGTCACTGAAGAAGAGGGGCTGGCCTTTGCGCGCGCTTACGATCCGCAGCCCTTTCACCTTGATGCAAAGGCCGCCGAATCGAGCTTCTTTCGTAAGCTGGTTATCAGCGGATGGCATACAGCGGCGATTTCGATGCGTTTACTGGTGGATGCGCGATCGGGCGAAGATAGCCCACTTATCGGCAGCGGCGTCGACGAACTGCGCTGGACCTTCCCGGTCGCGCCCGGCGATGAGTTGCACGTGCGCAGCGAGGTCATCGAGAAAGCGCCATGGCCCGGCGGTAAACCGCGCGGTACCATTCGCTTTCGCAACGAAACGATCAATCAAGACGACGTGGTCGTCATGACGTACATCGCAAACGCCATCGCGCCGATGCGTCCCTAGCCCCGTTCGGTCACGGTCGTTTTACCTCGCTCGCGAGCAGCGCGTCAATCAGTGCGATCGCTTGTGCGCCGCGTTCCTCGTACGTTCCGCGCAACACCGTGAACGGACGCCCGAGCTGGGTGAACAGTGCGATCAGCCGTTCATACATCCAATAGCGCTTGTGCTCGCCGTCGCGGATCGCATCGGCGACGAAGGGAACATCGGGGTACGGCACGAGGTAGCACGCGATGCGCGAGGGAGGCAGCGGCCAGCGCGTCGGCACGCGATCCAAGTATCGCTCCGACCAGACGCTGGCCGCGAGCGCATCGGTGTCGCAGATGAGTACGCGGTTCGCATAGCGCGCGGCGTCGTCTTCGCGGCGCTGCTGCTCGAAAGCGATGTGCACGAACTCGTCGTCGACCCACTGCCCCTGCAAGCCGTTGCGCAACTTCTCGAGCGAGTACTCGCGGCCGTATTCCGGAACCCATGCCGTCGCGTAGTGCTCGGCAAGTCGCGCGCAGAGCGTGCTCTTCCCGGTCGACTCCGAACCGACGACGCACACTCGCGGCACGTAGTGGGCCCGCACCGGCGGTTCGAGCCAATCGAGCATCGCGGCCGGCGCGCGGCGTACCATCGTTCCGCTAATCGGGACGAGCGCGCGTTCGCGGTCGACGTTAAAATGGCGCGCACCGAGCTGCGCCGCGAGCATCTCGCCGTAATCTTCCGAGGTGAAGAGCAGGTGGACCGGTTCGCCCAGGAACTCGCGCACACGAGCCGCTTCGCGCGCCGCATCCTCGGGCGTGATCCGCGGATAGTTGAACGTCGAAAAAATCCGCACGTCGAGGCCCGGATGAATCTCGCGTAACCACTGCGCGCGCAGGTCTGGCGCCACGGTTTGCCCTTCGTAGTCGAAGAGCAACACGATTAAACGATCGCACCGCGCGCGCGCCGTGTCGATCAACAGGGCGTGCCCACGGTGCGGCGGGTCGAATTTTCCGGCTACCAGTCCGGTACTGCGCAGCGCGCTGTCCGGACCGGTAGAGGTCATGCGTGCGCCGGTTCGCTCGGTTCCGACGGCAATTCGATCGAAGGGATCTTCGAGAATTTCAGCTTCTCGGGATCGTCCGCATCGACATCGGCCAGCACGTGGTCGCCGCCGACGAAGTTCCCCTTGAGCATCTCCTCGGCGAGTTCGTCCTCGACGTTGCGCTGAATCGCGCGACGCAGCGGACGCGCACCGAACTGCGGATCCCAGCCCTTCTTTGCGAGCAGTGTCTTGGCTGCCTCGGTCACCTTGAGGTGCATGTCTTGCGCGCGAACCTCGCGCAAAACTTTCTCGAGCTCGAGCCCGACGATCTCCTCGATCTGCGGCTTGGTCAGCTGATGGAAGACCACCACTTCATCGACGCGGTTGAGAAACTCCGGGCGGAACGTGTGCTTGACCTCCTCGAGGACCTTGCTCTTCATCCGCTCGTAGCTCTTGGTCTCATCGTCTTCCGTGCCTTTTTGCGGGCGGAAGCCGATGTCGGTCGTGGTCTGCATGCCGGCGGCGCCGACGTTCGAGGTCATGATAATGACCGTGTTTTTGAAGTCGACCTGACGGCCTTGCGAGTCGGTCAGACGCCCGTCGTCGAGCACTTGCAAAAGCAAGTTGAAGACGTCGGGGTGCGCTTTCTCGATCTCGTCGAGCAACACCACGGAGTACGGACGGCGGCGCACGGCTTCGGTGAGTTGTCCGCCCTCTTCATAACCGACGTATCCGGGAGGCGCACCGACGAGGCGCGAGACGGAGTACTTCTCCATGTACTCCGACATGTCGATGCGGATCATCGACTCTTCGTCGTCGAACATGAACTCCGCGAGCGAACGCGCGACTTCGGTTTTGCCGACGCCGGTCGGCCCGAGGAACAGGAACGAGCCGATCGGGCGATTCGGATTCTTGAGGCCGGCACGCGAACGGCGGATCGCACGGGTGATCACGTTGATCCCTTCGTCTTGACCCACGATCCGCTCGTGCAATTTGGCGCCCATGTTGAGCAGCTTCTCGGTTTCGGCCTGCGCGAGACGGCTGACCGGAATCCTCGTCCACGCCGAAACGATCTCGGCGACGTTTTCGCTGGTCACCTGGAGCGGCTTATCGGCGTTGCGCGCCTTCTTCTCTTGCCACTCTTGTTCTAGGCGCGACTTCTCGAGACGCAGCTTCTCCTCGCGATCGCGAATCGAGGCGGCCTTCTCGAACTCTTGGTTCTTGACGACCGATTCCTTTTCAGCGATCACGCGGCGCAGTTGCGTATCGACGTCGCGAATCTCTTGGGGCGGCAGCGTCGCCTGGAGACGCACACGCGAGCTGGCTTCATCGATCAGGTCGACAGCCTTGTCGGGCAAAAAGCGATCGGTGATGTAGCGGTCGGCGAGCTTCGCCGCCGCGGCGAGCGCCTCATCGGTGATTTGCACCTTGTGGTGCGCTTCATAACGGTCGCGAAGCCCCATCAGAATCTCGACGGTCTCTTCGACTGACGGCTCGCCGACCATGACCGGCTGGAAGCGCCGCTCGAGCGCCGAGTCTTTCTCGATGTGCTTGCGAAATTCGTTGAGCGTCGTCGCGCCGATGCATTGCAGCTCGCCGCGCGCGAGCGCCGGCTTAATGATGTTGCTTGCGTCGATCGCGCCTTCAGCGGCGCCCGCACCGACCAGCGTATGCAGCTCGTCGATGAAAAGAATGATCTCACCAGCCGCGCCGCGGATTTCATCCATCACGCGCTTCATGCGTTCTTCGAATTCGCCGCGGTACTTCGTGCCAGCCACGAGACCCGCGAGATCGAGTGTGATCACGCGCTTGTCGCGCAGCGGATCGGGAATGTCGCCCTTGATCACGCGCTGCGCGAGACCCTCGGCGATGGCGGTCTTCCCGACGCCCGGTTCACCGATCAGTGCCGGATTGTTCTTGGTGCGGCGCGAGAGAATTTGAATGACGCGTTCGATTTCGTTGCTACGCCCGATGACTGGATCGAGTTTGTTCTCGCGCGCGAGCTGCGTGAGGTCGCGGCCGTACGCATCGAGCGTCGGCGTTTTGCTCTTGCCTTTGGGAGCGGGCGGCTGACCTTCCGCGCCCAGCAGCGAGGTCGTTTGCACGCGCACCTTCGCGGGGTCGACGCCGAGATTGGTCAGCACGCGCGCCGCCACGCCTTCACCCTCGCGGATCAAGCCGAGCAGCAGATGCTCCGTGCCGATGTAGTTGTGATTGAGTTGACGGGCTTCTTCGAAGGCGAGTTCGATGACACGCTTGGCGCGCGGCGTAAAGACCATCTCCTGCTGCACGGTCTGACCGCCCCGGCCGACGATCGCTTCGACCTCTTGCCGCACCTTGGCGAGATTGACGCCGAGCGACTCGAGGACTTTTGCGGCAAGGCTTTCACCTTCCGAGATAATACCGAGCAGAATGTGCTCGGTACCGATGTAGTTGTTCCCCAAGCGCTGCGCTTCTTCTTGAGCGAGCACGATGCTGCGTCTCGCACGCTCGGTGAACGGTTCCCACATTGACATTGCTTGGCTCTTCCCTCCGAAGACTGTGCCTTGCGCCCCCGCGCAAGTATTTTACTCTAACGCTACCCAGGCCAGGCGGGTTTCGTGTCGCTCTTTACTCTTTTCTATCGGGCGGTACGCCGCCGCATCGCCAGGGGCCTCGGGTGAGCCGCAGGATGCGGCTGAAGGTCCGCAGCGCAGGATGCGCGGTTGGCCGTAGGCCGAGCGGACCGTGTGTACTAAGATGGTAGCCATGCCAACCAGCGATCAAATCCGCACCGCCCTGGCCGAAGTGAAGGACCCCGAGCTGAATCTGGGCATCCTGGAGCTTGGGCTTGTCTACGATGTAAGCGTCGAGGGGGAGACCGGCGAGCACGCGACCGTGGTCATGACCCTCACCTCACCCATGTGCCCAGTGGGCCCGATGTTCAAAAAGTCCGTCGAGGATCATGTTTTGGCCGTCGAGGGGGTCAAGACGGCGACCGTCGATATCACTTTCTCGCCGCCGTGGGACCCGGTGACCATGGCCTCCGATGACGTAAAGGCCGCCCTCGGAATTTGGTAGCCAGACTTTATCTCGCAAAGCTAAAGCTTTGCGAGGCTAAAGTCGCGCGGCTTCGCTCGCGCTACTGTGCCGTTCCAATGATTGCGAAGGTGCCGGTCCCGTGCGCGATGAGTTTGCCGTCGGGGCTGAGGACCCGGCCCTCGGCGGTCGCTAGGTTCGCGCCTACGTGAACCGCGCTTGCCTCGGCGGTCATGCGCCGCCCGTCGGGCAGCAGTGCGCGGACCATGTGCACGTGCAGGTCGACCGTCGTGGCCATGCGGTCTTGCGGCAAACGCGTCTGCACCGCGAGGGTCAGCACGGTATCGAGCAGCGTCGACGTGAAGCCGCCGTGAACGACACCCGCAGGATTGGCCGTCCACTCATGCGTTGGAACCGAGAACGTCACGCGCCCGGGCTCGGCGGTTTCAAAGACGAAGCCGAACGCGCTGGCCAGCGGCGGCGGCGGAGCTTGGCCCTCGATGATGCTTTGCATCCACTCTAAGTGTGGCTTGCCCGCCATCGCACGCGCGAGGTCGCGCGGGTCGGACCAAGTGAACGAGTACTCGCGCAGGGTCTCCATCGTGTTCTCCTTTTAAACGGGTGCCGGCGTTTGCAGCGCAAGCGCATCGCGAACGATCGGCCACATCGCGGGGCCATTGGCCGATCGAAAAAATCCCATATGCCCGACGGCCGTTGCACCGTACTCTTGCGGAACGACCTTGCGGATCTGCGGCGTCGTACCGGTGAAGGCCGACGCAAGGCCCTCGATCGCACGATGCGTCGCCCAACGGTCGTCGGTCAACTCGAACATCACGAGCTCGCCGTGGTAGTTGGCGCCATTGCGCAGTGAGACGAGCGTCGGATCATCCAGAAAATAGCGTGGCTGCAGCACCCACGTACGCCACTCGCGCGCGACCCCGGAGGCCAAGTCCAGGCCGAAGCCCATCCGCGAGCCGGGCGAGTATCCGAAGAGTGCGGTGACGACCGGCACGACGAACTTCATCAACAGGTAGATGCGGAGGTTGTCCGGCCACGCGCAGTTGCCGTAGTAACCCAAGAACGAGGCCACGGTGACCGCGCGCGACACTTCGTGATTGTTCGGCGCAAGCAGCAGTGCGTGTCCGCCGTACGAGTGTCCGACGAGATGCAACGCGAGCTGCGGGTAGCGCGCGCGCAGCCACGCGATCACTCCCGGTGCGTCGCGTTCGCCCCAATCGCGCATGCGCGCATCGCTACGTCGAAGCCGCTGCGGACTTTCTCCCGAGCCGCGGTAGTCGTAGGTGAGCGCGGCCGCACCGCAACTCGCAAGATACGAGGCAAAGGCCGCGTAATAACCGCGCGGTACGGCCGTCGCGCCGCTCACGATCACCGCGGCGCTCGCCTCGCCCGCCGGTTCGAAGAGCGTGGCTCGAAGCGGCACGCCGTCCAGGGCAGCAATTTCAACCTCGCGCTTGTTCACGCCGTCATTCATGGCAGCACGCGTTCTTCGAGCCAGCCTCGCAGCGCGGCGCAGACGTTGCGCGAATGCGTGCGCGAACGCATGCCGCGCGCTAGCAGCACCGCGCCCTCGAGCGATGCGACGATAAAGTCGGAGGCCTGATCGACTTCTGTACGCGCATCGATTTCCCGCGCCAGCACGGCGCGCTCGACGTTGCGACGCACGATACCGCGCATCGCGCCGAACGCCTTCGAAACGCGCTCGCGCAGAAATGGTAACGCGTCATCGGCCTCAACACACGCGTTGATCACCGGGCAGCCGCCCTCAATGACCGGGCGCTCGCAGTAGTGCTCGAAGGCATCGATGTAGGCACGAAGCCGCCCCAGACCAGGGCCTGCGCCGACGAGCGCTTTGCCGAAATACTCCACCACTTGCGCGTAAGCGAAATCGAAGGTTTCGAGCGCGAGCTCTTCCTTGCTCGCAAAGTGGTTGTAGAGGCCGCCCTTTTCGAGCGCGGTTGCTTCGAGGATGTCGGCGATCGACGTCCCCGCGAACCCGCGACGGTTGAAGATTGGCGCGGCCGATGCGAGGATCGCTAGCCGCCGCTTCGAACCTTTCACAAAACAGACCGTTCGGTCTGTAACCCTTACGGTCCTTGGGGACGTTCCAACAGGAAATGCAATCACACGCGGACCTGGTTGAATACGGCGCACGGCGCTGGCTGATCGTGGTCGGGGTCATGTCCGCGACGCTCTTGCAAGTCCTCGACGCAACGATCGTCAATGTCGCGCTTCCAACGATCCAGGGAAACCTCGGTGCCAACTTCGATGATGGTGCGTGGATCGTCACCGGCTACATCATCGCGGCGGTCATCGTTATCCCGCTCACGCCGTGGCTGCAGCAGCTGCTCGGGCGGCGCAACTACTACGTCGGCGCGATCGTCGGTTTTACCATCACCTCGATCTTGTGCGGTACGGCGACGTCGCTGAGCGAATTGATCTTCTACCGCGTGCTGCAGGGTCTGTGCGGCGGCGGCCTGATCGCGACGGGTCAGGCGATCATGCGCGATACCTTTCCCGCCAAGCAGCTTGGTCTCAGCCAGGCTTTAACGGCAGTCGGTGCGGTGGTCGGCCCCTCGATCGGACCGACGCTCGGCGGAGTCCTTACCGACTCGCTCTCGTGGAACTGGATCTTCTACGTCAACATCGTGCCGGGCATCATGTCGGCTCTACTCTGCGCCATGCTCCTACGCGATCCGCCAAAACGCCTGGGAGGCAACTCGTTCGACGGCATGGGTCTTGCGCTGCTGGCGACGGGTTTGGGCTCACTGCAATACGTGCTCGATGAGGGCGAGCGCTACGATTGGCTGAGCGATCGCAACATCTTCCTGACCGCGGTGCTCGCCGTCGCCTCGCTTGCCACGTTCATCTATTGGGAACTGCGCGTAGTCAAGAATCCGATCGTCGATATCGGAATTTTTGCACGCAAGCCGGTCGTCGCTGTTGGTTCTGCGCTTGCGATGCTGCTCGCGTTCTCACTGTTCGGGGGCGTCATCCTCGCGCCGCAATTTCAGCAGATCCTGCTCGGCTTCACCGCGACGCTGTCAGGGCTCTCGATCCTCAGCCGCGCGCTGGGCATCATGGTCATGACCTTCGCGACGCTCGCCCTGATGAATCGCTTCAAGATTCGTCCACAGATTTTTCTTGGGCTCGGCTTTATCATCGTCGCGATTGCCAACTTCCAGACCGCCGCGGTGCTCACTACCAACAGCGTCTTCGGGACGTTCCTTTTTCCACTGATCTTTGGCGGAATCGGGTTCGGCATGATCTTCGTCCCGCTCTCGGTCACCGTGCTCAGCTCGGTACAGGGCTTTGACACGCAAAAAGCTACCTCGCTGATGGCACTGTTCCAACAACTCGGCGGCTCGATCTCGACCGCGGTGCTGGTCACGTTGCTCGACCGGCGCGGCGCCTTCCATCAGGATCATCTCGCGGCGTCAATCAACCTCGCGAGCCCTGCAGTGCAGCACGCGTTGCAAGCGCACGCGCCATTGACCCTGGTGGCCGGGATCGTCTCGCAACAGGCCGCCACCATGGCATTCGCCGATGCCTTCTTCTTTTTGGGTGTCGTCACGCTGGTGCTTACGCCGCTCGTGCTCTTGCTGCGTCCGCCCAAGGTTGCTGCCCCCGCAGGGCATGCGATTGCAATCGAATAATGCGGCTTGGGTGAGGACGCACGAAGAACGATACCGCGAGCTCGCCCAAAAACGCGAGCTAGCGCAAGCGCCGGCGGGCGCGGAGGCGGTCGAGAAGCAGCATCAGCGTGGTAAACGAACGGCCCACGAACGCATCGACGCGCTGGTCGATGAAGGCTCGTTCACCGAGCTCGATGCGTTTGTCACCCATCGTACTAACGCGTTCGGCTTGGACGAAAAAGAGTTCCTCGGCGACGGCGTGGTCACTGGACGCGCGACGATCGACGGGCGCCAAGTGTTTCTCTTTTCGCAAGATTTTACGGTGCTGGGCGGGTCGCTCGGCGAAGCCTACGCCGAGAAGATCTGCAAGGTCATGGACCTCGCGCTGCGGACCGGCTCGCCGATGATCGGCATCAACGACTCGGGCGGCGCGCGTATTCAAGAGGGCGTCGTTTCGCTCGGCGGCTATGCCGAGATCTTTTGGCGAAACGTGCAAGCCAGCGGTGTGATTCCGCAACTCAGTTTGATCGCCGGCCCGTGCGCGGGCGGCGCGGTCTACTCACCGGCCATCACCGATTTCATTCTGATGACCGATAAGATCTCGCAGATGTTCATCACCGGACCGGAGATCATCAAGACGGTCACCGGCGAGGACGTGACCTTCGAAGAGCTCGGCGGAGCGATGGCGCACGCCAAGCGCAGCGGCGTCGCGCACGTGGTTGCGACCGATGAAGACGACCTCGCCGCGCAAACCAAACTGCTCTTCTCGTACATTCCACAGAACAACCTGGACGATCCACCGCGCTACGCCTGCGAAGACGACCCGATGCGCGAGAACTCCGCACTCGACGACCTCGTCCCCGACTCGCCGAACAAGCCCTACGACATGCACGAGGTCATCGAGGGCGTTCTCGATTACGGCGACTTCTTCGAGATCCACGCGCTCTACGCGCAAAACATCATCTGCGGATTCGGGCGTATCGCGGGGCAGAGCGTCGGCGTTGTGGCCAACCAGCCCAACGTGTTGGCCGGAGTGCTCGACATCGCATCATCGGTGAAGGCCGCGCGCTTCGTGCGCTTCTGCGATGCGTTCAACATCCCGCTGATCACCTTCGTCGACGTTCCGGGTTTCTTACCCGGCATCGCCCAAGAGCACGGCGGGATCATTCTGCACGGCGCGAAGCTGCTCTACGCGTTCGCCGAGGCGACCGTACCGAAGATCACCGTGATCACGCGCAAAGCCTACGGCGGTGCGTACGACGTCATGGCCTCCAAACACATCCGCGCCGACGTGAACCTGGCATGGCCCACCGCCGAGATCGCGGTCATGGGCGCAGAGGGAGCGGTGACCGTGATCAACCGGCGAGAGATTGCGGCGGCTAAGGATAAAGCGGCCAAGACCAAAGAGCTGATCGATGAGTACACCGAGCGTTTTGCCAATCCGTACATTGCTGCGGGGCGCGGCTATGTCGACGACGTTATCGAGGCGCACCGCACGCGTGGTGCGATCGCGACCGCGCTCGAGATGCTCGAGAACAAACGCGTCGAACGCCCGAAACGCAAGCACGGTAACATCCCTCTATAACAACAAGGAGCATCACAGCGAATGACCACGCGCAAGGATTTTCTCGTGGCGGGAACGCTCGCCGCAGCGATTCCGGCGAACGCAATCGCTGACGCCCCGGCAGCAACGCACCCCAAGGCTCCCAAGCTTGAGTTCGATCTCGATGGGTTCATCGCGCTGCTCGACAGCGCGCAGGCGCACAAGAACCTCTTCACCGCTGTGCAGATCGAAGGCGGCGAGGTGCTTTTGGCGATGCGCAATACCCTCAACGGTTACCGCGACGTCGGTGTCGATTGGAGCGACGTACTTCCCGTCGCCGTCCTCTATCACGGCTTTTCAATATTTCTAGCCTTCGACGATCTGATATGGAATCGGTACGTGATCCCGTTCTCCGGAAAGCTCAAACACGGAAACGGCGCGGCGCAGATCGCGTCGGTTCGCAAGTTAGACGTCGGCGGTAACCCGTGCTTGCGCGAGCAAGGCGGCGACGGGGACACCTCGATTCGTTCGCTGGTGGCCGACGCCGGTGCACGCTTCTTTGTCTGCAACAACGCGGCGCTGGGCACGGCCTCGATGGTAGCCAAGGCGCTGCGCAAGCCGTTCGATACGGTCTACGCCGACTTCGGCCATCATCTCGTGCCGAACGCGATGCTGGTTCCCGCAGGTGTCTGGGCCGTGCACGCGATTCAAGAGCAGCGCTTCACGCTGCTCCAAACGTCACTCGCTCCGCCGAAGGGTTAGGCGCGCGATGCGGAATGCGCTCATCGTTGCTCTTTTGCTTGCGGCAACGCTGGCAGCGGAACCGACCCCGGCCTTCGTCGATTCCATGGTTCAAAAGGCGATGGCGAGCACCGGCACACCGGCAGTGTCGCTGGCGATCGTACGACATGGGCAGATCGTCTATGAAAAGGCGTACGGTCTGCGTTCACTGGATCCAAAAGTGCCGGCGACCACCAACACAACGTTTCCGATCGGATCGGTGAGCAAGCAGTTCTTGGCAGCAACCATGGTCGCGATGGCCCGCGAAGGGAAGCTTTCGCTCAACGATCCTCTAGCAAAATATGAACCGAGCTACACTGACGCTTCGCAGATCACGATCGCGCAACTCCTTGCGCACGAGGCCGGAATTCGAGACTACTTCCCGCTCGACTATGCGACGCTCGAATCGTTTCATCCAATCACGATGCAAGCGCTCGCGGATCGCTACGGGCACCTTCCGCTCGACTTTGCACCGGGAACACGCTGGCAATATAGTAACAGCGGCTACACCATCGCGGGCGTGATTGCTCAACGCCTCGAGGGTGCGGAGCTCTTTGACGTGTATCGTCGCAGATTCTTCGCTCCACTCGGCATGACGTCGGCGCATTGGATCGATGGCGGCTTCGGCTCAACCGATGCCATCGGCTACCAATCTTATTTTTTCGGACCCAATGAAGGTGCGCCGGCCATGGCCGCCGCGTGGCTCAACGCC
>Ga0302180_10001490_pt1 | contig 18703 bp, 16 predicted proteins | sample I_Palsa_E3_2_FD_200575 | JGI IMG/M metagenome (GOLD analysis project Ga0302180, IMG submission 200575) | Peat permafrost microbial communities from Stordalen Mire near Abisko, Sweden - I_Palsa_E3_2 | ecosystem: Environmental > Terrestrial > Soil > Palsa > Peat permafrost | place: Sweden... | reverse complement strand
TTTAATCGCAGGAATCTTCGTCATCGGGTGCATATTGTCGTTTGTCGGGACTCTGTATGTCGCAAGGGACGTGCTTCAGGAAGTGGATGAGATGAGCCGAATACTGCCGTCTGAGGACTTGTCTCACGCAATGGACATATTGGATGAAGCGGAATAGCCGTGAGAGCCCACCCGTCGAATCTCCAAGCACGCTGTTGTATTGTTATCGCCGACGAGAACCGCCCGGAGCGAGTCGGCGGTACGTTAAACGGGGAGAACACAAGCTCTCGAAGTGCTGAAGCGGCCATGAAAATGGGATTCCTGCGCCAGGCATCACTGCGTGCGAGCAGGCTAGTCTCTGCGGCGCACGTGCTGCTGAGCGCGCAAGAGTCGGACCGCAACATCTGGGAAAGGCCTTTGTGGTTTACCCGCCCGGCAAATCGATTTATTGCCGATAGTGGGACGCCCACCGCGCTGTCGACCGCGGCCGCCATTTTATCGGTGGCAGCCGGGTCCCCCTCCTGCCTTGTCGCGATACTGCCTAGTGATTTTTGGGTAGCCAGAGGGTCAGTTTTAATCGAGGCGATCGAGCGGGTCTTCACATCATTGCATCGAGTGCCGGGAGGCGTGGCCACGCTAGGTATGGTCGATGCTCACACCGAAAGCGATGAAGACTATCTAGTCGTGGGTCCCGACAACGCTCAAACGGGCGCGGTGATTCACGCGAAATGGAACCGACCGGCGCTCCCGATCGCGCGCCAGCTGACCAAGGAGGGCGCCATTGTTTTTTCGGGGATCCTGTTAGGGTATGCTCATGCGTTCTCAGCACACATTTATGAGTACTGGCCGCATCTTGCGCGAGAGTTGGACCTCACCCGCGAATCGAATTCCATCTCCGAGTGCGAACATCGTTTCCCATACGATGCATACAGGCACATCCCGCGTTCTGTCATCGGGTCAGTTCGCTGGTCTGCGCCGACTTTTCCAATGCGGGTGTTTCGTGTTCAAGGCAGCGGCTGGTGCAGTCGCAAGTTCCCGCGTGAAGTCGCGATTGCGCCGGCGGCTGGCCGCCAATTGCAGCCGCAAGCAACTATCGTGTCCGCGGAACGCGATTCAAGAAGGCGCTGATATGTTCCGCAATCACAAGTTCCGGATCATCAAGGGCAGGGCAGAGAGAGGGTGCATCAATGAAGCGGATTTTCCGCGAACAATTGGGCAACCATGGCCGAGTCGAGGTAGGCGCGGACACGCGTAATTGTCCCCTCTTAGAAATAAACTACCCAGCAGTAACGATTGTCGAAGCGCATGCCGTTCTTTGCGGTTGCCAAGGAATGCAGCTCAACCACTGCCTGGTCACCCTGGACGATCAAATATTCCACATGCAGCTGCGCGCCCTGCGGTAGAACCCGGCCCAGTTTGGCGAAGGTGCCCGCGATGAACGCTTGTTTGCCGGCATACTGACCCGCGAGAGGGTGAGTGCCCATTACGGTCCAATCGACGTCCTCGGCCACATGCTCGAAGAAGGTCGCTCCGTTACCATTCTCCAGCCCTCTGAAAATCTCGCGTACTTGATTGGGTGAGATGTTCATCTGAGTTCCGCCTCGAAGCTGTCAATTTGGAAGTGGCGTGAGAGTCACGGCGCTAAACACGCATCGTGTCCGCGGAACGCCCCGGGAGGGATGCCCACAATCTCTTGGAAGCGCCGCGAGAAGTGACTCTGATCCGAAAATCCAGTGGTTAAGGCGATCTCGATCAGAGGCAGGCTGGTGGTGGCGAGCAGTTCGCGTGCCCGCATGACCCTGTTTTGGATCACATACCTGTGCGGCGTCACGCCAACCGTCTTGTGGAACGATCGCGTGAAGTGCGACGATGACATTCGCACAATGGCCGCGAGCTCATCGATATCCAAGGCCGAGTCAAGGTGCGCCTCGATATGTTCCTCGATACGCTGCAGCGCTCCCTGCGACAGCCCGCGTTTCGCCCGCCCCGTCGACGGCAAGGATGACAAGTGAGTGAGTGACTCCAGGCGCGGCCGGACGTGTAGCAATACACGTGCATCCCGGTACGACACCATGGCGCCCGGGTCCGGCGGGGTAATCAAGGCGACCCACGGTTCGCCGTCGCCCGACGCAAATAGCGTGGTTGAGACATCACCATAGTTTCGCCGCCGCAGTAAAGTAGGATTGGGACGGAAAAGCGCGGAAACGGCGAGATGATGTCCCATCCGTTGGCCCCTTTCTTCCAGCAATTGGCGTGCCTGTCGATCCGCTCCCACTAATCGTTGATCGCGATCGGTTGCGAAAAGTATTATGGTGCCCGGCGCGTTTCGCGGCATCGCCGCCACCACACAATGGCGGCGATGGACCAGACGGAACCACCGCTCCGTGATCGCGCGCGCAACCGATTCGACCAGCGCACGAAGTAGTTGCTCGGAACAATCCGAGCGCGCCGCATCGGCTTGAATGATATCGAGCGACGCAAGCGCGCGTCCTTCCGCGTCCAAGATGGGGGTGGAAAGTATCGAGGCCCCTCGCGGCGGATTGAGCCTCCCGTCACCAACGTTGCTGCGGACGCCGTCGATCGGGATTGTTATCGTATTGAGCGGCAAGATCATACCGTCCAGGCCGCACATGACCGCGGTGCACTGCTGAGTGCGCAAGATTTCATTGAGACGAGAAATGTCCTCGTGAGCACTCGCCAACAGTTGTTGCGGCCGCGCTTGGCAATGATTAGTTGCAGTATTGGTATGACGAGTCGTACTTGTTGACGGACGGAGATCTGAAGTGCCGGCCCCGCGAGGGGGCAAGCGCAATTTCAGGTCCGGCATATTGCGCAGGCGCCCGCGCACGTCCCACATGCGCGCGCTTTGCGCGGCGTCATCCGAAGACTCTGCAGAGTTAACAACGCCGAAATTACTGGCTAGTGATACGCGAAAATCGGAGTTGCTTTGATCTGTTGTCAAGATGGCGGCCCTCTTTCTGACAAATGAATATGGCGGAACGGTAATCGCATTGCGCGCACCGGCCTATGACGTTTTTCTATTAGATTCGACGCGACCGCTGTCCAAGTCACGTAATGGAAAAATGCTATTGGCGTGGATGGCGGGCGTGCCTAGACTCAACCCCACTTCTCGTCCAATGGCCACCGTCACAAGGGCAACCACAATGTTCGATTCAAAAATGCTGATCGTCATTTTATTTCTGGCCCTGATCATTTTCGGCACCACGCGGCTTCGGTCGATCGGAGCGGACGTTGGGGTAGCGGTCAAAGGATTCAGACAAGCGATGCGCGAGAGCGATGGGCCTGTGCGAGCTCCACTGCCGGAGCGGATGTCTCGGCCGGACTAGGCAGGAACAGTGCCGTGAAAAATGTTGCGTCATCGACGTCCGGCACGAAGTGATCCCATGAAACGCGTCGCAGCCACCCTAGCGTTGATCATGTTCGTCGTGGATCTAGCTCTATGCGGCTGCGCCGACCTGCCTCGGCAGGAGGCCGTGCCGCCGCGCATGACGCAAAGAGCGCTGACGCCGGAGGCGTCCGACGACCGTTATTGGCCGGACCTCGATCAAAGCGGTGCGGTAAGAATTGCCGTACGCGCTGCTGAGCGAGAGCGGGAATCGCTGATCGCAGCTGGTAAGTCGCCGAACCAATTACCGCCAGAAAACTTTCTTGCGCTATCGAGTGGCGGAGACGATGGTGCTTTCGCCGCGGGACTTCTGGTGGGCTGGAGCGCACGAGGCGACAGACCGGTGTTCAATGTGGTGACGGGCGTCAGCGCCGGAGCGCTGGTCGCGGCGTTTGCATTTCTCGGGTCCCGATACGACGACGTGCTGCGGACCGTTGCCAGCCGGATCGAAAGCCGAGATATTTTTCACTCGCGAAACTTGTTGGCTGCGTTTACCAGCGATGGCCTGGCGGACGACCGGCCATTGGCCGCGTTGATCGAAAAGTACCTCACCGCGGATGTATTGCGCGAAGTGGCGCGGGCCTACGCGATAGGGCGCTTGCTTTTCATCGGCACGACGAACTTGGACGCGCGCCAGCCCGTAGTGTGGGACATGGGCGCCATCGCTGCGCGCGGTGATGCCGCAGCACTCGATCTCTTCAGAAAAGTGGTTTTGGCCTCGGCGTCCATTCCGGGGGTGTTTCCGCCGGTGATGATTGATGTCGAGGTGGACGGCAAACGATACCAAGAGATGCATGTAGACGGTGCTGTCACGAAACAAGTATTTTTATTTCGCTCCTCGTTCACCAAGGAATTGAGTGAGCCAACGGCCGCGGGCGAGCGGGAACGGCACTTATACGTCATCCGCAACGGTCGAGTCGAGGCGCAATGGGGATCGACGCAGCGGCGGACAACGGCCGTGGCTCACCGGGCGCTCGATGCGCTGGTGGACCGTCAGGCGGTCAACGACATCTATCAACTGCAGTTTCTAGCGCAGGAAGATGGCTCGGACCTCAATATTGCCTACATAGACTCCGGCTTCGCGTATCCCCATGCGCAGCTCTTCGCCGGCGACTACATGCGCCATTTGTTTCAATATTCCTATCAACTCGGCGCAAACGGCTATCCGTGGCGAAAGTCGCTTCCCGATGCGGAATGGTCCGTGGTGCAGAGGGCACCGCGGAGAGACCCGCTAAGTCCCGATTTGCTTTTGTCAGTCGCTGCGGTGAAACGCTAGCGATATCCGGCCGGAGGGAACCCGGAGTGAGGCGCGAGTTCGCCATCAATCAAATGTTTACACCAACTCCAGCAGCTCGAACTTCGGGCCGCTGAATCCCGCGCTGATCGAGAAGGTCAATGCCAATGCGAAAGCGCTGCACGATGCGGACCCGTCGAACAAGGCGCCAATCCCGGTCGAATTGGTCACCGCCTCGACCAGCGGGCTCGATCCAGAGATAGGCCTCGCGGCCGCCTTCTATCAAAGCTGCGCGCGTTGCGCGAGCTCGCAACGTACCGATCGCCGCGGTCAGCCGCTACGGGTCATAGGGTCTTTGCCGACGAAGCGGGCGCGTGCTCGTGTTCGATTTCGACGGTGGCCGTCAAGCCTGCCACCAATCGCACGCCCTGCGGTACCTGATCCAGGCGTATGCGTACGGGGATGCGTTGTGCGAGCCGCACCCAGGTGAAGATCGGATTTACCGTGGCGAGCCCTTGTTGGTTGGGCTGGGCGTTCGGGACGTCGATTCCACGAGAGATACCGGCGACATGACCGCGAACGGTCTGGCGATAGCCCATCAGCTTGATCGTTGCCGCATCGCCTTCATGAATCGAGGCAAGTTGGTTCTCCTCGAAATACGCGTCCACCCAGAATGACTCTGAATCGACGAGCGAGACTTCGCTTTGCCCAACGTCGGCGTAGTCGTCCAGTTGGGCCAAGAGATTCGTGACCCAGCCGTCGACTGGGGCGAGGATTCGGGTGCGCTCGAGATTGACTCGAGCCTGATGCAGATCGGCGGTTGCTTGCTGGACTTTCGCGCGGGCAATCGACGCGTTGCTTTGGTAGAGCTGTAGCTGTTCCAGCGCGACGGCGTCGAACTTAGCGAGACCCTCCCGGCGCTGCGCCTCGCGCGCGATGTTTTGCCCGTCAAAAATCGCCTGTTGCAACACGGCCTCGCCGCGGCTGACGGCGATCTTGTAATCAGTGGGGTCGATAACCATCAAGAGGTCGCCCTTGTGCACCAACTGATTGTCGGCAACTCCGAGTTCCACGATGCGTCCGGAAACCTCCGGGGCCATGGTTACGATGTAAGCGCGCACGGTGGCGTCGCGAGTCCACGGCGCTTCAACATAGGCCCGCCACATACTCTGGCCGGCCGCGGTGGCGGCGACGACGCTCGCCAACGTGATGAGCACCGCGATGGTCCGGCGCAGGATGCGCGGCCCCGGAGGCGCACCGTCGATGCCGGGGTCCGATGGTTCGGGCTCGGGGGTTTCGTTGGACAGCTTCGGAGCACGTCCGATCGGCAATCTCTCGCGCTTCGCTTTAGCTTTGATGTCGGACATGGCGGGCATCAGCCAGCAATGAGGAGCACGATTGATGAGAGCACAATCATGTAAATGGCAAAGACGAACAGCGCCGGGTGCCAGACAAAGCTCAGCAGTCCGAATCGGTCCGCAACCCGGCGCAGGACGATGATCACCATCCATGCAGCGACTATCAATACGGAAATGGGCGCGACATACACCCCGAACAAGTTGATCTCCGAGAACCTCATTCGGTCACTCCGGCGTCGAAGTAGGACGCATATTGGGTCAGTACTTCCGACAATGCGAGGACGTTTCCACGCGCATGCAACACCAGGCGCTGCGCTTGCGCCGCCCAGTGCGTTCCCGCCAGTACCTGGTCAAACCTCTCGAGCTCTGCGGTTGCCACCGGACTTCTGCCTTGAGCAATGGCTGTGAATGCAGGCTCGAGTCGCGCGCCAAGCTTTAAGCGGTGGGCGATGCGGCGCAGTCGAGTCATTTCAGTGCCCGCCGCCAGCGCGGCGACAATTTGTGCGCGTTGCAGTGGAACAGCGGAATCAGGAAGTACCGAAATGCGGGCGTACACGTGACGTTCCCAGTCTGAGGGCCGATACGAAGTCGGGCTGCATGCAAGCCGGCGCAAATCCCGCCGCGTGAGGATGAGAAGCCGCGCGGTTCGTGCGGCCGGCGCCAACGGCGGCAGTACGCGAAAGGCCAGCGCGGCAATGACACTTCCCGCAAACAGCGCGAGCGCGGAGTTGTAGAACTGCGCGGTGTCATAGCTCGTCAGGTTCTCGGAGGCGAGTAGCGCCACAAAATTAACCCCCATTGAGGTGAACACCGCCGGCTGCCAGCTCAGTGCACTCATGGCGCCGACCGGGATGAGGTAGCACGCTAGGGCGACGCTGAATCCGACGAAGGTCCCAAGCTGCGGCAACACGGCGAATTTGACGATGGCGGCAAACACCACCGCGAGGCCCGTGCCGAGCAGAAACTGCATTGCACCCGAATAGGCTTGATCGGCTCGCGGTCCGAACACGACCACGGTAATAGTCGTCCAAATGATGCAAGTCGTGCCATTTGACCATCCGCTCACGACCCAGACCAGCTCCGCAGTTCCGATGGCGAGGAATGCACGGCTTGCATTGATAAAGGGAGGGTACCAATCGGCCACCTCCAGCCGAGAACGCGTCACGCGCAGACGCGGTGGCGTCGGATCGGCGACCAGCAACGCGAGCCCGCGTAGCGCCTGAGAAATACCCATGAAGACCTGGGCGGTCTGGTCGATCAGCAGCTGCCCCGAGCGCGTGCCGGGCGGGACATTCACTAGCGCGCGCACTGCCTTCTGACATGCTCGCAGCAGGCCCACGGGATTTGCCGTCCAGTGCGCCGGGTCGCCGTATGCTTGCACCCCTCGCAGCTCGCCGGGAATGCTCTGCAACACTTCGCGCACCTGCCGCGGCTGCCGATCCTGCGACAGTCGGACGAGATGACTCACAACGGTTCGCCATCCTGCCAGCGCGTCAATCAAACCATACACCGCTTGCTGCAGGCGATATGAATTGTGGCGCAACTGAGAAGATTCACCGATGGCCTGGTCGATCGTGGGATCGAGCGCGATGACTCGCCGAATGAACTCACGTCGAATGGGCTGCGTGTTCGGCAGCTCGCGACGGGTTGCCGTCAAAGTCGCGACAAATTGACTCGTGATTTGCTGCGTCAACGTAGCGAGAACGGCAGCGAGCCGCCGCCGCGCGCCTCCAAGATCGGTTGCGCCGAGAATGACGCCGGCGCAGGCGATGCCAATGCAGATTTCGCCCGCTCGCGTCACGGCAAACATGAAAGCGCTCCCGGTCGCACCCCCGGTCGTGCCGAGTTCATCGCTGGCAACAATTACAGCGGTGAAACCGGCAAGCGCGGCGGCATAGGAGGCAAAATTGCGCAGCAGCGTTGCGACCAGAGCGCACGCGCCACCCCACAATGCAAGCCCGACTAAGAACGCGGTCCGGTTTTGCACGAAACAGGCAGTCAGTACGACGATGAAAGTCGCACCCGTCAAAGTGCCGATCATGCGGAACCAACCCTTGCGCAGCGATGCACCCAGGCTCGGTTGACTCACCGCCGCCGCGGATGCGCCTGCCCAGTAGGCATTGTCAAGCTGCAGCCAGAATGCGATGTACAGGGCGAGACATACGGACGCCGACAACCGCAGACCAAAGATCAGCGCGGGAGTGGCAGTGCCGGCCGCACGTCGCAGCGAACCCGCAGAAAAATGTCTGCTCCAGAGTTGCCCGGTTGCCGGTGCGGGCGGAGCCATCGGCTTAGTATGAGTCCGATTGTGATCGGACCTTGCCATGGAACACTCTGCAACTGATGGCGGTGTAGGCCAACATGAGGGGCAGGACAAAGAGACCCTCGCCCCAAAACATGAACGCAAGGCTGGCATGCGGCGCGGCCGCCGCGTCGATGGTGATGGAAAACGGAATCATGTAGGGCCAAAACGAGATCGCAAAGGTGCAGAATGCCGCCGCGAAAGTGGCCGCAACCAAGCAGAATGGTGCGAGCTCGCGTCGCCGGCGAACGCTTAAGATCAAGCCGATTCCGGCGCCGATTCCGAGCGAGGGAAATAGGAACAGATACGGCCGCTCGAGCCATCTTCCTAAGACCTGAAGGTGTTCCCGCAACGCGAAGATGAATACTACCGCGAGAACGGCGAGCGCGATTAGCGACAAGACGGGGATCAACCGATAGGCTCCGGCCTGGACCTCCCCATCACATTTGCGCACCAGCCAGCACGCCCCCAAGAGCGCATACCCCAGGCACAGACCCGCTCCGCACAACACGGAGAACGTGCTTAGCCATCCGAACTCGCCGCCGGAGTAGTTGCCATGCGAGAGAGGAAGGCCGGCAACCAAAGCGCCGACCATCAGCCCCTGCATGAAGGTCGCGAGCAGTGATCCGCCCGCAAAGGCAGCATCCCAGACCCAACGCAGATGCAATGCCTTATTGCGAAATTCAAAGGCGACGCCGCGCAGGATCAATCCGGCCAGCATGAGCACCAGCGGTATATAGAACGCGGAGAACAGGGTCGCGTAAATGATGGGAAATGCGCCCCACAGGACTACGCCAGCCACGACGAGCCAGGTCTCGTTGCCATCCCAGAACGGCGCGACGGCGCTAATCATGGCGCGGCGTTTGTCGTCGTTGCGCGTAAAGCCGAAGAGAATGCCGACGCCGAGGTCGAATCCGTCGAGCAGGACATACAGGAGAATGCTCAAGGCGAGGACTGATACCCAGAAGGTGATCATGGCGATTCCGGCATATCGTTAATGAGGTGATGCACAACTTGCACGGCACCGAACCCGGAGGGCGCCACGATGAAGGGCTCATCGCCCAGCGGCGCCTGCCGGCCACGCGTGGCGCTCGGCGGCAGCGCCAACCGACCGCCGGGTCCCGCGCGCAGCAGCCGGTATATAAAGAGCACGCCAAAGGCGCCAATGAAGGCGTACAGGGCGCAATAGACCACGAGCGAAATAAACGCAGTGCGTGTGGCCAGAATGGGGGTCAGCGCGTCGGCCGTTCGCAGCAGTCCATAAATAGTCCAGGGCTGGCGGCCCACCTCGGCGGTAAACCAGCCGGTCAAAATGGCCACGAACGGCAGAGGAAAACTCCAGAAAATGCACCAGAGCAGGGCGCGGTTGCGTTCGAGGCGCCGCTTGAGGCTCAAGTAAGTTCCGACCCAAGCGAGCAGCAACATGATGAGGCCGCAGCCGACCATGATTCTGAAGGCGAAAAAAGGGATTACCATCGGCGGCCGATCGGCACGCGGAAAGTCGGTCAGCCCGACCTCCTTTGAGTGCAGGCTCAAGCTGCCGATCACGCTACCGAGAACGGGAATTTTGATCTGATAGTGGTTGGTCTCCGCGGCGGGATCGGGGATGGCCATCAGGATCTCGCCTGCCGGTTGCTCGTCATGCCAGCGTCCCTCAATGGCCGCGAACTTGACCGGTTGGCGATCATGTACATAGTCGCCGACCAGATGTCCGAAGAAGAGTTGGATGGGCAGCAGCACGGCGGCCAGAATCAAGCCCATGTGAAGCATGACGCGAGCCTCGGCGTTGAACTCGCGACGCAGCACGTACCAGGCTCCGGTGGCCGCGACGCAGAAGGCTCCCGTGAGGTAGGAAGCGAGCAACATATGCGGAAATCGCACCCAGACCACGGAGTTGAAAAGAATCTGCCGCCAGTCATCGGGAACAAAACTGCCATTGGCGAGGACGTAGCCCGTCGGCACCTGCATCCAGCTATTGTTCACCATGATCCAATAGGCGGACAGCGTGGTGCCCAACGCGACCATCGCAGTCGATACCAAGTACAACCAAGGAGCAACCCGGGCACGGCCAAAAAGCAGAATCCCGAAGAAGCTGGCCTCGAGGAAGAAGGCCATGAATGTCTCATAGGAGATCAGCGGTCCCTGAATCGGTCCGGCCATGCGCGCCAGCACGCTCCAATTCGTACCGAATTGAAATGCCATGACGATTCCGGTCACGACGCCGATCCCGAATGCCACCGCGAAGACTTTGAGCCAGAACTCAAAGACCACGCGGTAGGTCGGGCGCCCGGTCGCCAGATGCAGCGCCTCCAGTATCGTCAGGAACGCCGCCAAGCCGATCGTGAAAGACGGGAAGATGATGTGGAATGAGATGGTGAAGGCGAACTGCAGCCGCGATAGGAGAAGCGCCGTGATGTGCATGGTGAGACTCCGCTAACGCCATAGGTTCGAGCGGGCAAGGTCGATGATTTGATCGGTCTGGCCGCTCATCACCGCGCGCAGCATGTAGAGCGAGAAGCCCTTCGCCATTTCCACAGTGATGGCGGGTGGCATGGCGAGTTCGGTGCGATTCACCACCGCATCAATCAGAACCGGACCATCGTGCGCAAATGCGGCAGCGATACCGGGTTCGACATCGCTTGGGCGTTCGAGGCGAATTCCGCGCACGCCGACGGCTTCCGCCATGGCCGCGAAATTCGGATTCTTAAGATCCGTACCGATGTTGGGGAAGCCGGAGGATTTCTGCTCGAGTTCGATGAAGCCTAAGGCGCCGTTGTTGAAAACGACCACTTTGACGGGAAGTCCAAGCTGCACCAGGCTCAAGAAGTCGCCCATCAACATGGTGAATCCGCCGTCTCCCGACAGCGAGATCACCTGTCGATGCGGAAATGCGGCTTGAGCCCCGATCGCGTGCGGCATCGCATTTGCCATGGACCCGTGCCAGAACGAGCCGATGAGCCGTCGCTTGCCATTCATTGCCAGGTAACGAGCGGCCCATACTGTGGGCAAGCCCACGTCGCAAGTGAATATTGCGTCCGCCGCGGCATGATCGCTGATCGCCTTGGCGACTTGCTGCGGATGGATGCCGTGCTTGCCGGACTTGGGAACCGCCAGCTCGTCGAGGCCCTTGCGGGTCTTGACGTAGTGTTCTCGCGCCAGCGCGAGATGCGAATCGTCGCTTTTCTGTTCGAGCAGGGGCAGGAGCGCTTCCAGGGTCGTGCGCACATCGCCCACGACGCCGAGCTCTATCGGCGTGCGGCGCCCGATGTTCTCCGCTCTCACATCCACTTGCGCGATGCGCACGCCTGCGCCGTGCGGATAGAACTGACGATAGGGAAAATCGGTCCCGAGCATCAACAGCACGTCGCAATCGAGCATCGCATAGTAACCGGAGGAAAAGCCGATCAGACCGGTCATGCCGACGTCGTAGGGATTGTCCCACTCGACGTATTCCTTGCCGCGCAGCGCATGCACCATCGGCGACTGCAAACGCTCGCCCAAGCTGAGAAGCAAATCGTGCGTTCCTTGACATCCTGAGCCACACAAGACCGTGACGCGCTTGCCGCCGTTCAAGAGCGCCGCGAGCTGCGTGATCTCGGGTTGCGCCGGGGTTATCGACGGCGCGACCGGCAGCAGGCTCGCGGTTTTTGCCGTGGGCACGTCGGAGGCGGGCAGCAGCGCCACATCCCCGGGTATCACCACGACAGAGACGCCGCGCTTGCTCACCGCCTCACGAATCGCCACCTCCAGGATGCGAGGCATTTGGTCGGATCCTGAGATCAGCTCGCAATAGTGGCTGCACTCTTTGAAGAGTATTTGTGGGTGAGTTTCTTGAAAGTAGCCCGCGCCGATTTCCGACGAGGGGATCTGTGCCGCGATGCCGAGCACCGGCACTCGCGACCGATGGCAGTCGAACAGTCCATTGATCAGATGCAGATTTCCCGGCCCGCAGCTGCCGGCGCAGACCGCGAGATCGCCGGTCAAATGCGCTTCGGCGCCCGCCGCGAAGGCGGCCACCTCTTCGTGCCTAACGTGCACCCACTCGATGTCTCCGCGGCGGCGCACGACGTCGGTCAGGCCGTTGAGGCTATCGCCGACGACGCCGAATATGCGCTTCACGCCGGCCGCCACCAAGGTATCTACGAATTGATCGGCGACACTTCTAGTCATCTTTGCTGCTCCTTGAATCTGTTGCCGCGATCTGTTTCGCGGTGTTTGAATGCTGCCCGCTCAATGCGCCGTCATCTTGGATTTGCGCGCGGCGATTGGATATTTCGCTCAGATCCGCGGTCGCGCGGCTCCAGTCCCCGCCAAGAGCCCTTATTAATAGGACGCTGGCCGTAAGGCGGCGCGTATCAATACCGATTGCCGTGATGCGTGCGGCCAATGCGGCGTTTTCCGTCGACACGACCTCGAGATACGTAACGAGGCCGCTCTGATAGCGGTAGTTCGCCTGATCCAGCGCCCCTTTAGTCGCGGCAACGGCTGCGGCCTGGCTTAAGTCTTCCTGCTGCAGTTGCCGAAGCGCGGCAAGGTTGTCTTCCACTTCTTGAAACGCTGTCAGCACGCTCGCGCGATAGTTCGCCACCTGCTCGTCATAAGCCGCCACCACAGCGACCGACTGGGCTCGGCGCAGACCGCCGTCGAAAAGCGTGAGCACGCCCTGTGGCCCGATCGACCAGAAGCGGCTTGGCGCAAGCATCCAGTTGGCGAGAGAAAAGCTTTCCGTTCCAGCCGCGCCCGCCAAACTGAAGACCGGGAAAAAGGCGGCGCGAGTGACTCCGATGCGCGCGTTGGCAGCGGCGACTCGCCGCTCCGCGGCCGCCACGTCCGGCCGACGCTCAAGCAGTTGCGACGGCAGGCCTAAGTCTATCGGCGGAGGCTTAAGGGTCGGCGGCAGCGGCCGGGGTGTCAATTTGAAATTTGACGCTGGCTGTCCAACGAGGGTCGCTATGGCGTGTTCAAATTGCGCACGCTGCAAGTTGCTATCTTCCGCTGCGGTCCTAGCGGACTCGAGCTGGGCCCGGGCCTGCAGTACGTCGGCGTTAGCGGCCATGCCGCCGCGATACAGGACCTCGGTGAGCCGCAACGCGCGTTGGTAGTCGGCGACCGTGTGGTCGAGCAATTCCTGCTGCGCATCCAGACCGCGGAGCGCGAAATAGTCGTCGGCGAGATCGGCGCGCAGATTGAGGTCGAGGGCGGCAACGTCGCCTGCCGTCGCCTGTTCGGTGGCGCGCGCTCCGGCGATGGCATTGCGTACCCGGCCAAAGAGATCTATTTCGTAAGAAAGGGCTACCCCGGCGATTAAGTCGCTGTATTGCGCCGGTTCACGCGAATCGTAAGTCGGCGAGTTCACGGATGCTCGCGTGCGGTTGGCGCTGGCATCGGCTGTTGCGCTCGGAAACTGGCCGGCGCGGTCTATCCGCGTCTGCGCTCGCGACTCTTGTAACCGGGCATACGCCGCCTTGAGGTCCTGATTGGCGTCCGTCACCTGTGATTCGAGCGCGTCGAGAGTCGTGTCCTGAAAGACGGTCCACCACGGCCCTTGTGCCTCGGTATCCGACGGCGTTGCCAGCTTCCAACCTTGCGACTCCTGGTACTCGGCGGGTGCGGCTGGCGTATCGGGCCGCTGATAAGGCGGAGCGAGAGAGCAGGCGGCGAGCGCGCCGGTAATTCCGAGAATGGTGTGTACACTGGATTTCATAAGGACCCTCTACGCTGTGCGAGCGCCAGAAATTTATGTCCGCAGCATCGGTTGGTAGTCCAAATCAAGGCTTACCACCAATGTCGCCTGCGCAGCGCGGTGGGCGAAGGGCAGCCATTGGCGATAGCGCGCGTAAACCTCCTGTGAATCACCCGCGGCGGCAAGTTTCGCGAGCCGACTCATCTCATCGGTCAAGTGCAAGAATCGAGCGACCCAGATGTCCCGCGTCTCCACCGTTCCAAGATGAGCTGCGGCGAAATCTTCAAAGGCGACGGGCTCCGGCACGGCGCTCGTCCACCGGAGCTGTTCGTGCAAATAATCGACAAAGCGCTCGAACTGAGAGCTTAAGCGAACGAGCAGAGGCTGCTTGGCGACGGAGTTTCCCGCCGGCAGCCCCCAACGCAATGCGGCCAGTGTTCCGCCGAACATGTAAAGCACATAGGGCAATGAAAACTGATCTCTTCCGCTTTGAAAGAAGTACGCAACATGGTGCATGCGCAATCCATCGGCATAAGACCAAAAACTGTCATTGATCGCTTGCAGATAGCCGTCCAATCCTTGGCCTTCCGGGAAGTACGGCGCGAGATTGACGATGGGATCACCGACCCCGTGTTCTGCATCGGAAAAGTTGGAGGACAGGGTACGTAGGTCGCGGATCACTTGGTAAACACCGAGTAGAAAGGTAAGTATCAGCGTGATCAGGAGCGGGGCGCACAACGTCTCGGCAATCGTGAGCGCGCGCAACAAGTCGGTTTGCGCGTTTATCTGCGATGTGCCAACGGTGGATAACTGCGCGGCGCTTAAGTACAGGGCGCTAAATAGTCCCGCGCCCACGCCATGGCCGTCATACTCAAAGTTGGCCCCGACCATGAGGCCGTAGTAGATGAATCCGAAACCGACGACGACGCACCCGAGCCAGATGGTCACGCTCAGCAATACGTTCAGTCCGGTGACCTGACGCAGCGCGAAGGGCCGCCAGCGTCGTGACAGACGCCGAGTCACGCTGCGCAGACCGTACCACTGCAACCTACACAAGCGAGTTGCGAGGAAGCCGGTCTCCTCATAATTCAACACGACTAGGAATACATCGACGAACGCGACGATCAGCACCGCAGTCCCGAGAATTATCCAGAACGCATGCATATTTTTGCGCGACCCACTTCTTTAGAACATGGGATCGATGGGAGAGGCGGGAGTGCCGCGGGCCTCGATCGCTTTGCCCGCGAGCAAACACAAGTCTTCGCGAAAATGGCCGGCGAGAATTTGTACGCCAACCGGAACGGAACCGATCAGGTTCGTCGTGACCGCCAGACCCGGTAGTCCCAGGGCCGGCGGCGCCCGCAGCGGAAGTTGCGCGTTCCACACGCGCTGGAAACCTGCCTCGCCTTGTAGGTCGAGCCCGTCGGGGAATGGCAATTCGCCCGAAACCGGAAGTAGCAGCACCGGATACTTCGTAAAGAACAAACGCCATTCGCGCTGTACGGTGGTACGCAGCACCATGGCGTGGCTGACGACATCGCAAGGAAGCGGCTCGGCCATGCCTCGGACCGCCGCGACCACAGCAATCGCGGCGGGATCTCCGTCGCGTTTTGCCGCATCAACCAGTTCTGCATACCCATCGCCGAGCCAGAGGCGCATTTGCACGTCAGCTGCCTCGTGTATCGACGGCACATCCTCGATCTCTTCGACTTTCCATCCCGCATCGGACAGTCGCTGCCCCGCGTCCAAAACGGCCGATTCGACCTCCTTTGCAATCTGCATTCCACCCGGTCGAAGGCACATCGCGGCGACAAGCGGCATGGGAGGGCCCTCCAGTGGAACCGGCGCCCACCAGGGATCGCGCAGATCAGGAGTCGACATGGCCGCGAGGCCAACGCGAAGATCCTCAATGGTGCGGGCGATAAGCCCCGTGGAGGACATCATCTGTGCACCGATTGCGCGCTCCGGTGAAGAAGCGTTGTAGGCCGGAACTCGCCCGAGAGTGGGTCGCAGCCCGTGGACTCCGCAAGCATATGCGGGGTAGCGCAATGAGCCTCCAATATCTGTGCCTACGGCCAGGTGCCCGATTCCGGCCGTCACGGCGGCGGCGCCCCCTCCAGTCGAGCCGCCCGGAGTGAGCGCCGGATTGCGAGGGTTGCGAGTGGCTCCGTTAAGCACATTGCTCGTAAACCAACGCAGAGCGAATGTCGGCGCGTTGCTGCGACCCAAAAGTACCGCGCCGGCGCGCACCAGATTTTCGACTGCCGGGCTATTTACTTTTGCAATCCAATCTTTCTGCAGGCGGGTCCCGTTCGTGGTGGGGAACCCCGCCATATCGGTGTTGATCTTCACCGATACAGGGACGCCGGTCAGTGGGCCCGGATCCTCGCCCCGAGCCAGCCGCTCATCCAGCCGATCCGCCTGCTCCAGTACGAGCTCGGGCGTATGTGCAACGATCGCATTGATCTGTGGGTTGACCGCATCGAGCCTTTGTAGCGCGGATTGTGCAGCTTCGCGGGCTGAGACCTTGCGAGTACGGACAAGGCGCGCAAGATCAGTGGCTGGTAGACGCCAGAGTTCAGTCCCCGTGCCAGGGGTCCTGTTCCTGCCCATGCCGCTCTGCGTTGGTGTATCCACGACGGTTGTGGCCATTTGCGTTCTCTCCTAATGAATCTGTTGCGACTGCGTCGTGTTCAGATGTTGCCTGCCTGTTCCGTTGGCGGATTGGATCTCTCCGCCCTGATTGGACAAATCGCGACCGCTCTCGGCGCACGCGAAATCGCGGAAAGAGATGAAGCGTCTTGTTGAAGCGAAATGTCCAAACGCTGCGCGTAAATCCAATCCGTAACGAAGTCGAACAGGCAGCATCCCACCGTACGAAGTCGATGCTTCTCAGGTCACACAACACACTTGGAGCGTTATGAACAAGCAAATCATTGCAACTGCCGCCGCGCCGGCAGCCATTGGCACTTATTCGCAGGCCGTCAAGGTGGGCAACACTCTGTGGCTATCCGGGCAAATTCCTCTGGACCCGCATACACAGAAATTGGTCAAAGGCGATGTCACAGCACAGATCACGCAAGTGTTCGAGAATCTGAAAGCGGTCGTCACGGCTGCGGGTGCCACTTTCGATAACGTCGTAAAGGTTAATGTGTATTTGACGGATATCGCCAACTCCGGGCTCGTCAACAAAATAATGGCGGAATATTTCCGCGAGCCTTATCCCGCGCGCGGCGCGGTCGGCGTTGCCTCGCTCGCAGCTGGGGCACTGGTTGAGGTGGAGTGCATCGTCGCCGTGTGATTTGGTTTCCTCTTAACGGAAAGGTGTGGTAGGCGCCTGTTGCGTTGACGACTATTGTCCATCTCACTTTTAAAATCCAGGTAAATCGTCATGTCAGTAGTATTGTTATCGTTAACTCGACGCAGCGTGGGTGCAAATCTAATTGCAGCGTTTCTTGCTGTCGCAGCAACCGCGAGTACGTTCAGCTTTGTTCTGCTGGCAACCTGCGGCTACGGTCAGACGGCTCCTGCCACCGCAGAGACTGATGCACGATCCTAATTGACCGAAACACTAGAATAGGAGTCGTCAAATGACGAGCCCAAAAAGCATCTTCGCCGCCATCAGTCTCACGATTGGCGCAGCGCTTTCTATGCCGCATGCCAAACCGAGAGTCAGATTGTCATGCAGCGTGAAGACAATCTGGCCGCTGCCGGCTTCATCGTTAAGCCCGCCAATACTCTCGAACGCCAGCAGATGCTTCATCGCTTGCCGCCGCACACATTTGTGCAAAGAGCAAACGGTAACGTAATTCATTATGTTTTTGCGGATCCGCTCGTGTGTGGCTGCTTATATGTGGGCACCCAGCAGGCGTACAACGCCTACAAAATGCATCAGCAACAGCAAAATCTCGCCGATGAGCAAGCCGTTACCGCACAAAGCTATGCGGATCCAGCGTGGAGTTGGGGTGCCTGGGGGCCCGTGGAACCCAATGGATTCGTCTATGGTTACGGGTGGTAACCGCTGATGGACCGGTATGACACATGGTTCTTCTAGCGCGTCACGGCGCACGCGCATGATAAGTTCCGTTATCAGGACACGAATACTAACCGTCGGTGGTTTCAGCGTTTCAGCAGGCACGGGTGCCGTGCCTGCTACGCTTGCCGCAGCGCGAACAGCGCAGCCTCTACTCTACCGGCTCCAGCAGTGCGTTCCATCCGACGAGTACCGCGAGCGTCAAATACGGTACTTTCGGGCGCAGTCGGACCGGATTCGGAGATTGCGCTGAACCAGAAGTCGATTTGATACCAATCAACTGCCGAACATGCTTGCCGGCGCCATGATGATCTTGGCGCCCGCGCCTTCGCGCCATGATCAAAGGTCAATGTCCTCGGACCCTTCGCTTGGCTGGAAGGCCAGCCAATCTCGCAACGGCATCTGCCGGTACCTTGGCGAATTCGCTAGGTTCCATTTTCCGCAATCCGCCGCCGTAGCAGCGGCCTTCGGCGAGTAGAGTCTTGGGGGCCATCGCGTTCAAAGCTTGCCAAATAGGACGAAGGGCTTCGGTACTGCCCATAAAGCGACGTCCGAGTATTGGCTTCGGGTATAGCATATAGAGATTGTTGGTCGCTATTGCGCGCGAGTGATTGAGGAAAAATCGAAACGGCCCACGTGTCTTGCCAATGCGACCAGCATAACTACATACGATCGGTGAGGGAGTGCGTGACTCCTGTTTATACCAGA
>Ga0302180_10001484_pt1 | contig 18723 bp, 18 predicted proteins | sample I_Palsa_E3_2_FD_200575 | JGI IMG/M metagenome (GOLD analysis project Ga0302180, IMG submission 200575) | Peat permafrost microbial communities from Stordalen Mire near Abisko, Sweden - I_Palsa_E3_2 | ecosystem: Environmental > Terrestrial > Soil > Palsa > Peat permafrost | place: Sweden... | reverse complement strand
CGAAGGGACGGCTGAAAGTAGCCCAGGACGCCAGTCCTGGGTTAAGCAACTAGAAGCCACGAACAGTCCCGAAGGGACGGCTGAAAGTAGCCCAGGACGCCAGTCCTGGGTTAAGCAACTAGAAGCCACGAACAGTCCCGAAGGGACGGCTGAAAGTAGCCCAGGACGCCAGTCCTGGGTTAGGCAACCAGAAGCTAGGAACAGTCCCGAAGGGACGGCTGAAAGTAGCCCAGGACGCCAGTCCTGGGTTAGGCAACTAGAGCCAGGAACAGTCCCGAAGGGACGGCTGAGAATGTCCCAGGACTCCAGTCCTGGGTACACTTGCGGAGTGTGCGTCCTCGCGTGGACTCGTCAGCTCCATAGCAATCCCAGGACTGGCGTCCTGGGACATTCTCAGCCGTCCCTGGCGGGACTGTATCCTGGTTATCATCCCTACCCAGGACTGGCGTCCTGGGCTACTCTCAGCCCGTCCCTTCGGGACTCAGTTCGTAAGTGAAGTTCTCACGCACGCGCTTTACAGGCCGCAGAGAAACTCAATTCTTGAAGGGTACGGCCTTAGCCGCCCCATATCTGCCTGGTTTTGGCAGATGTGGGATTCCGAGAACCTCTTCCCTGACTGTGCCGGGAACCACAGCCGTGTCGGTTGCCGGGAAGTGTCGAGTCCCGCAAGCTTCAGGAGCCGGTGCCGCCGGCGACCACCGACAGAGTCCGGATGAGAATCTTGAGGTCCAGCCAGATGCTCCAGTTCTGGATATACGCCGTGTCGAGAGAAATATAGCTGTCGAAGGAAGGATCCTGCCTTGCCTGTACCTGCCACAGGCCCGTCATGCCAGGCAGCACATCGAGCCGCCGCAAGTGGCTCAGGTCGTACCGCTTGACCTCGCTGGCGATCGGAGGCCGCGGGCCTACCATGCTCATATCCCCGCGCAAAACATTTAAAAACTGTGGCAATTCGTCAAGCGAGTATTTGCGCAGGAAATGGCCAAAGGGGGTGATGCGAGGGTCGTTGCTGACCTTGAACAAAACTCCGTCGCGCTCGTTCATGTGGAGAATTTCAGACCGGCGACGCTCTGCATCAGCGACCATGGTGCGAAATTTAAGACACCGGAAGACCCGGCCCTTCTTCCCAATGCGATCCGAGCAATAGAAGACAGGCCCGGGAGACTCGAGCTTAATCGCAGCGACGATGGCCAGCAGAACCGGCGACAGCATGAGCAGCGCAACTGAGGAGAGGAACACATCGAGAATGCGCTTGAGGAATAATCCAATCACCGGGGTCTCACCACGGTGCAAAGGAATGGTCGGAAACTGGCCGATGTACTCGATAGGACTATTCCATGCCAGACCGTCGTAAAGCTCGGGCACGACCCGGAAGTCGACCCCTGCTTCCCTCGCCTCGGTCACGATTCGGGTGACCTCATGGGCATCGCAGGAAGCGGAGAGAAAAATCTCATCTGCGAAAAACTGCCGCGCCAGCGGCAATAACTGATCGATGGAACCCAGAACATCGCCGGCCACAGCTGGATTGTCGGAATCCACCCCCGGGATCTGCACATAGCCCTTGAAGCTATATCCAAGGTGGCGAATGCTGTCCAAATGGTGGCGCATTGCCTGCCCCACCCTGCCCGTCCCCACGATAATGATGTTGCGCACTTCAAGACCGTTTTCAAAGCGGCGGTACATCATCATCCGCCACATCAGGCGCCGGACGCACAACAGAACCGTCGTTGCCACCACCGTGATGATGACCACGCCGCGAGAAATCACCTCTCCACGAACGATGTAAAGCGCGCCCGACAACAGCAGCCCCGCCGTCAGGCAGGCCTGGATAGTGAGACGCTGTTCGTGCAGGGTGTTGCGCAATTGCATGGGGCCGTAGAGGTGATACCGCTTGCTGACCAGGATCAGAGAAAGAATGAACCATGCCAGGCAGCCCAGCAGGACCGTGGGATGGTTATGGAACATGATGTTGGTGCGGTAGGGGGAATCCGCGCCAAACAACCCTTCGCCCAGCCAGCCACGAACCGCAATCATCAGCGCGGCCAATACTATGACCACATCCCCCAGGATCCACAAAACGCCAACTCGGGTGCCCCTGCCCTGGGTGCTCGGCCGGGATTGGACCGCAACACCGCTCGGCCGCAGTTCTTCACGGCCGTTGGTCGCCAAACGCTTGAGAAGTCCGGACGTTGCCATAGATGTCCCGCCAGTGGCTCGGAGAGGCTGCAAAAGGCTACCTACACTTTGCCCCTCAGAAACAGCCGAGTCACAAAAATTGTAGACGTTACGCTGTTACTACTCAGGTACTTGGACGATCACACGCCTTACGCTACGAGTGACTGAAAGTGGATGAGGCTGCACCCGTTGGCTGACTGTTCGCCACTCGCGGCACGTGAAGCAGTACGTGAGATGCAGAGAATGCCCTGAAGGTTCTCGCGTGGAAACAACACAAGTCTGGGTTGCATAGCAACTAAACCTTTGTTCTGCGTGAGTTGAATAGATCCCTTAAACCCTTCCGGGAGCGGTTTCCCGAACCGGTTCAAGCCCGCATCAGGCACCGGTAAACTCTCTCCGGCAGACCTGAAGCTTACTTGAGCGAGCATACCATCGGGTAACCCGCGCGGGGCACATGTAACCCCGAAGGTGTGGTTACTATTAGGGGACGCTATAACCAGAAAGTTATCCGAGCGCCGGTCCTTTGAAAATCAGGCTTCGGGCAATATCAATTTGTCTAAATCGAGAAACTCACGCAGGAAGGGATCCGTCGTTTGCTTGAGCTCGTCCATGGTGCCGAAGAAGTAAGCTTTGGCCTCGTGCAGGAAAAGAACATGGTCCGCCAGCCGTTCAGCAAATCGCATATCGTGCGTAACCACGATGCTGGTAAGGCGCAATTGATGTTTCAGCTTTTGAATCAGGTTCCCCAACAGGCGGCCCATGAGCGGATCGACCATGGTCGTTGGTTCGTCATACAGAATCGCTTCAGGCTGCGCGGCAAGCGCTCGCGCGATGGCTACGGAGCGCTTCATGCCAGTGGAAAGATCGGAAGGAAGCTGGTCTGCCATTCCGGCTACACCCACCATGTCCAACAGCCCATTCACGACCTGCTGAATTTGATCTTCAAGCAGTTGGCCGCGCTCCCTTAAAGGAAAGGCCACATTCTCGCCCACCGTCAGCGAATCGAAAAGAGCACCACTCTGAAAGACCATGGTGACTTTCTTGCGCACAGTCTCCATCTGGTCTTCGTGGAAATTTGTGATATCCACGCCGGCCACCAGGATGCGGCCTGTATCTGGCTTGAGGAAGCCCATGATCTGTTGCAGCGAAACCGACTTCCCTACCCCGGACCGGCCCAGAATGCAAAGGGTCTCCCCCGCCTGGACAGAAAAGCTGACATCGATGAGCACGTGAACGTCCCCAAAAGACTTCGATACATGCTCAAAAGCGATGTAGGGGCGATCCTGTGGCTCCCCTTCCGGATTCTTCTCCCGATCCGTGGGAGGACCAACGATTTCAATTGGCGTTCCGGCGGGGATGCCCATCGTGCTCATTGGGTTAAGACTAAAGCATTTTCGATCCCTGCTATATCCTCGGGCGTGTTGCAGTTGTGAAACCACCGGTAAGCAGGCAGCGGAGAAAAGGCAAACATGTCCGGATCGGCCGAAGCAACCAGCTCGACATCAAAAATGTCTACGGACCCAAACCGCGGCGCCGCGGCGCAGACCACGGGCATCACTTTGTAGTCGCCGGCGATGAGCGATCGAGTGATGGGTCCCAGCAATTCCCGGTGGTACACGGCGCACAGAGGCTGAGGACGGCCGTTGATCCGGGGAAGAGTGACCATGGCCCCCGTAATCTTCGCGCGGCGCAGCATCCACGCCAGGAACTTCGCCGGCAAGAGGGGAATATCGAGCGGCAGAAACACATTGAGGGGGCGGCTGCTCGCAGTGAGCGCTGCTTCAATCCCGCCCAGCGGTCCGCATCCCGGATGCAAATCAGCAATAGCGACGGCATCCAAACGCGCGCCCGCAACCCTCGGAGGAACCGGCAACGGCAGAGCACGGAGCTTTTCCAGGGCAATCTCAAGCATCGATCGCCCTCCCAGTTGGAGCAATGCTTTATCCCGCCCCATGCGCGAACTGCGGCCTCCGGCAAGCACAAAACCTTCAGCCCCTTCGTAGTCTTCGCTCATCTAAAGAGCATACCCGGGAGTGGAATTACCAAGCGGAAGAAGACGGCCATCTCTTCCAGTCTTATATACTGGCCACGGTCGCTTATTGAATGGCAGAAGCAAGACGAAAAACAATCAGCAGTGGTGTGGTCTGGACTTTTGCCGCGATCGCCCTCGTCGTCATCTTCTACGGTGTTCGCCATCTCACCCGGGACAAGCTGCCGCTGCGGGTTGCCGAGGCCCAGGTACAGGACCTCATCAAGCCCAGCAGCACCAGTGGACGGGTCGAGCCGCAGCACATCTTTGAAGCGCATGCTCCAGAAGCCACGACCGTCAAGAACGTATACATCCACGTGGGCCAACAGGTGCGGCCGGGTCAGCTGCTGGTTTCGCTCGATGACACCAGCGCGCTAGCCAGGCTAGCCACAGCCATCGCAGCCTTGCGGACGGCTGAATCCGCCACCCAGAGCGTCGAAGGCGGCGGCTCACACCAGGAGCAGCTTGCCCTTTCCAGCAACATCGCCAAAGCGCAACTCGACCACGACCAGGCCACCCGGGACCTTGACGTCATCAAAAAGCTGGAGGCCAAAGGGGCCGCGGCTCCCAGCGAGGAAGCCCAGGCACAAACGCGGCTGCAGATCGCAACCGCCTCTTTGCAGTCGCTCGAGGAACAAAAGACAAAACCCTATGCGGCGACCGATCTTACGCGCGCCCACTCGAGCGTAGCCGAGGCGCAGGCAGCCGTTACCGCCGCCAACCAGGTAATCGCGCAGTCGAATGTACGCGCTCCCTTCCCCGGCACGGTTTATTCGCTCCCCGTGACCCAGTACGGATATATCGAGCCGGGCGGCGAGGTCTTGCAAATGGCTGACCTCTCCAAGCTCCAGGTGCGCGCTTACTTCGACGAACCGGAGATCGGCGACCTGCATCTGAATGACCCGGTCAGCATCGTGTGGGATGCCAAGCCGGACATGCAATTCCATGGGCACATCACTCGCCTGCCCTCCACCATCATCACCTACGGAACCCGCTTTGTCGGCGAAGTGTTGGTGAGTATCGAAGACTCCAATGGAGTGCTTCTTCCCAACACCAATGTCGTGGTCACGGTCATCACGCAGGAAGTCAAGAATGCGCTCACGGTTCCCCGCGAGGCTCTGCACATCGAGGGCGGACGGGATTACGTCTACGTAGTCTCGAACGGCGCGCTGCATCGCACCCTGGTCCAGGTGGGGGCCATCAATCTCACCATGGTGCAGATCGTGAGCGGCCTTAAAGAACACACGGTGGTGGGCCTGGGGACGACCAATGGCACGCCCATCTCTGAGGGTGTTCCCATTCGCATCGTCAATTGAGGATATCGGTGAGACGCGCCTGCCAGTTCGTGTTGCTGGGCATCGCTACCCTGCTTGCGCCCACCGGCGCGCGTGCTCAGGGAGTCTCCTTTTACACCGTAGTCGACCTTGCCCTGCGGAACAGCACCCAGGTGCGCATCAGCGCGGCCGACGTACAACGCGCCGAAGCCGCGGTCATGGAGAGCGTGAACGCCTATAAACCCGCCATTTCCGTCGGGTCCAGCCTGGGGTATTCCTACGGCTTTCCTGTCGGGCAGCCTTCGGTCTATAGTGTCGCCGCACAATCGCTGGCCTATTCCTTTTCGCAGCCCGACTATATCCGCGCCGCCCGTGCGGCCCTGATCGGTGCGCAAATGCAACTGAAAGACACCCGGCAGCAGGTGATCCTCGACAGCGCGCTCGACTACATCGAACTGGCCACCCTGAGCCAGCAGATGACGGCGCTCGACGAAGAGACGGCCTTCGTTCACAAACTGGTGGAGATCGAGACGGAACGTGTGGATGCGGGTTTGGACAGCAAAGTCGAACAGACGCAGGCGCGTTTGACCGGAGCCCAGATCGCGCTAAGGCGTCTCCACCTGGTGGATCAGGCCGAGTTGGTGCGCGCCAGGCTGGCCCACCTGACCGGTCTCAAACCGGCAGACATTGTCTGTGAATCGCAAACCATTCCCAGCGCGCCCGAAACTTCGGAGCTGACCGGAATCGACGACAACACCGGTGTGAAGGCTGCGTATGCCTCAGCGAGGTCCAAGCTTTACGTTGCCCGGGGCGACGAGCGGCAGAATAATCACCCCACCTTCGGCTTTGGACTGGAATACAACCGCTTCGCTAAGTTCAACAACTACACTGAATACTACAATCACTTTCAGCACAACAACTTCGATATAGGGATTCAGATCAACCTGCCGTTGTTTGACGCCACTCGCAAGGCGAAGGCCAAAGGGTCGAGCGCCGAGGCGGCTCATGCCAGCGCTCAGGCCGATCAGTCGCGGGACCAGACCGATGAGCAGATGCTGCAACTGCAGAAGAACATTGCCGAATTGACTGCTCAGGAGCAAGTAGCGGAACTGCAAAACGAGTTGTCCCAGGATCAACTCGACGCCATTACTACGCAGTTGCAAGCGGGCAGCCCCGCCCCGGGTGGCTCGGCGGTGCTCCCCAAAGACGAGCAGGGTGCGCACATCCGCGAGCGCACCCACTTCGTTGATATGCTTGAAACCCGGTTCGAACTCACCCAGGCGCGGCTTTCTTTGCTCCGGACCGTGGGCAGGATCGAGGACTGGGCCAAGGCAATCCCCGCACCTCATCCGTAACCTAAATATCTGTCACTGTTGAATTTGCGAGTCCTCCCGCCTGCAGCCGCCATCCAATGCTGGTAGACTGTAGGTTGAGCCTATGCCGCTAAAAACGTTACTCTTAAACCCTCCATCGTTCGAGAACTTTGACGGCGGAGCCAGTTCTCGCTGGCCTGCTACGCGTGAGATTGAGTCTTACTGGTATCCGGTGTGGCTTGCCTATCCGGCCGGGATGCTGGAAGGCTCCCGCATGCTGGACGCGCCCCCTCATCACATCTCCGCCACCGAGACGATTGAGATCTCCAAGGGCTATGAGTTTCTGGTCCTGTTCACCAGCACTCCGGGATGGACCGGCGATCAAAAGCTGGCTGAAGCCATCAAGCGCGCCAATCCGCAGATCAAGATTGCTTTCGTTGGGCCGCCCGTCACCACTTCTCCCGATAAAGCCCTGAACGAATGTGCGGCCATCGATTTTGTGTGCCGGCGTGAGTTTGATTTCTCCGTAGTGGAATTCGCCAACGGCAAACCTCTGGATGAAATTCTGGGCATCAGCTATCTCAAGAATGGGACCGTGGCACACACTCCCGACCGTCCCCAGGTAGATAACCTGGATGCGATGCCATGGGTCACGGACGTCTACAAGCGCGATATCGATGTAACGAAATACAACGTCCCGTTCCTGCTGTACCCCTATGTTTCGCTGTACTCCACCCGGGGCTGCCCGGCGCAGTGTACTTTCTGCCTGTGGCCTCAGACCTTGAGCGGCCACGCCTGGCGCAAGCGCTCGACCGACGACGTCGCTGCGGAGATGGCGCATGCCAAGGAGCTCTTCCCCGAGGTCAAGGAATTCTTTTTTGACGATGACACATTCAATATCCAGAAAGCCCGGACGGTTGAGTTGTGCGCAAAACTCAAGCCATTGAAGCTCACATGGTCCTGTACCTCGCGTGTGACCACCGACCGCGAAACCCTGAAGGCCATGCGTGACGCAGGCTGTCGCCTTCTGATCGTGGGCTTTGAGTCGGGCGATCCCCAGATTCTCAAGAACATCAAGAAGGGCGCAACCGTGGAGCGCGCGCGAGACTTCGCCCGCGACTGCCATGAGCTTGGACTCACTATCCATGGTGACTTCATCCTCGGTCTGCCCGGCGAGACCAGGGAGTCGATCCGCAACACCATCAACTTCGCCAAGGCTCTGGATGTGGAAACCATCCAGGTCTCGATCGCGCATGCCTACCCCGGCACCGAGTTCTATGATTACGCCGCTGAGAACGGCTTCATCATCAACAACGGGGCCATGGTGGACGAAGGCGGACACCAGCTGGCGCACATTGAATATCCAGGCTTGCCCAAGGACTATGTACTTGAAATGGTCCACCGCTTCTATGACGAGTATTATTTCCGTCCCAAGGCGGCGTGGCGCATCGTGAGCAAGGCCGTTGTCAATCGCGACGTGAAGCGGCTCTATGTCGAAGCCAAGTCGTTCCTCAAGCTTCGAGCCGCACGCAACAGGATTGTGGCTGACGGCAAGATAAAGGCTGCCAACACTCCGGGCCCTGCGGTCAACGCCGGCGCCTGATCGGGTTGTAGCCTTGCAGACCTTAACCCCGCGCAGATATCTCGTACTCGTGGTGGTGACGCTTGCCTCCGCGCTTGGAGATACCTCGCTCGGGGTCGGGATGAAGCGCTTGGGTCCAGTTCCCCTGGGCCATCCCGGGGCATTATTCTCTGCACTGCGAACTCCCTGGGTGGCGGGCGGGATTCTGCTGTTGCTGGTGTGGACCGCCTGCTATCTGACTGCCCTTTCCTGGGCTGATTTGACCTTCGTGCTGCCGGCAACATCGCTGGCTTACGTTGCGGTGGCGTTCCTCTCCAGGTTCTTTCTGCAGGAGCAAATCTCGCCCGCGCGGTGGGTAGGGATCGCCCTGATCACGGCCGGTGTCGGCTTTGTGACCCGCGGACCGGCTTACACTCCATGAACCTGAGTGGAGGCGAGGCGATTGCGGGAATGGTGGGCGCCATTGTGTTGACTGCCACAGCCGGCGATGTATTGCTTGCGTCTGCCATGCGTGCGGTGGGCGATCTGGATGAAATCAAAGCAGAGCGTGGCTTGCGGGGAGCGATCTGGGCGGTTGTCAGCGAGAGCCGCTTCCTGGCCGGCGGCGCTTTCATGGCGTTGAGTTTCTTTTCCTTGCTCTTCTCTCTTAGCCACGCGGATGTCAGCCTCATTGCTCCTGCAGCGGGTTCCCTCACCTTTGTCAGCAATGCGGTAGCAGCGAGATGGCTGCTTCACGAGAACGTAGATCGCCGCCGCTGGCTGGCAGCCATATTCGTTTGCTGCGGCGTCGCGCTGCTCAAGCAGTAGACGGTTTGCTTGGACTAGAACAGGCCGCAGCGAAACTTTGGACCGGACACAAGAGAGGTAACCTCAAGGACCGCAGGGGGCTAAAGCCCGGAACATTTCGATCATTTACGGCCCGACTAAAAGTCGTGCCCTGATCCAGGGCAGAGCTTTTGCGGCTGCTTGTAATGCCCCTGCCAACGTCAGCCCTTTCTGTCCTCACCAGGGCTGAGTTTGCGTGGGAACTGCTGTTTTTCGCCTCGACATCCAGCTCTGAGCAATGGGCAGGTTATCTGGTAATCACTGCTCTGATGTTTTGTATCAGGGAACGACCTCAGGTCGGGCCGTTGAGGGCCAACAAAGCTTTGGGCTTTAGAACCTGCGTGAGAACTTGATTTTGTTTCAGGGAACAACTTCACGGGCTGCGGAAAAGTTCTGTTTTGTATCAGGGCACGACTTTAGTCGTGCCGAAAACGATCGAAAATACATCGGGCTTTAGCCCCTGCCTCTCCTGCCCAGTCCCAAATTTTTCCGCAGCCTCTTGAGTTCCTGGGGAGCGGATAGGTGCCAGCCCCGGACTTTAGTCCGGGGGAGCGGGTTTTCAAACCCGCGGGAACGTTCCGGCAAATAGATTGAGGGCTTTAAGCCCTGGTGGCTGCTTCTGAATCGGCTATCGACTTTTCCGCAGCATACTTAGCCACTCAGGGCATTTGTCAGCCCATAAGCCTCTCTGCTTTCCATCAAACGCTGATCGAGGACTTAGCTAAAATCCCGCCGTCGCAGACCACATGCGACCCGGTCATATATGCACTCTCGTCGGAAAGAAGCCACGCAACCACTCGCGCTGGATCCTCCGGCCGTGCCAACCGCCCCAGGGGAATCTCGCGGCATAGTTGCAGCCGCGTGCTTTCAATCTCTTCTGCAGGAACGTTATTCCACATCATCCCAGTCTCGGTTGCTCCCGGAGCAATTGCATTTACCCGTATGCCAAACTTCGCGTAGTCGATGGCCATGCAGCGAACCAGTGAAGAGATTGCCCCTTTGGTAGCGCTATACGCCCCACAACCTCCCGCAGCCAAGGCCACAAAGCCTGCCGGCGACGAGGTGCAGACAATCGAACCGGAAATCTGCGCTGCCAACATCGGCCGCAGACCATGTTTGCAACTAAGAAAAATACCTGTCAGATTGGTATCGATAACACGCTGCCAGCGTTCGAGTGGCATTTCATGAATTAGTCCGCCCATATCGATGCCCGCGTTGGCGAAGATGCCATAAGGTGCACCGAACTGTTCATGGATCATGGCAAAGGCGCGTTCCACCTGGCCTTCGTCACTCACATCACAGGATATGCCGGCCGCTGCGCTCGCACCTTCAGCCCGCGCAGCCTCCGCAGTCTGCTGAGCGCTGGCGCCATTCTTATCGAGAACCGCGACCCGGTCACCGCGCCTGGCGCAAAGCAATGCGGTGGCGCGGCCGATACCACCACCGCCTCCGGTAATGACGATGAGCCGTGACGATGTCATACCCGGACCGCGCAGCGCCTGATCCCGTTAACCACCCTGCGGAAGATACGCAATACAGTCGATCTCCACCTTCATGCCCGCGGCCACCATGCCCGACCCCACCGTAGTACGTGCCGGCTTGGTGGCGCCAAACACTTCCGCGTACACCTCGTTCATTGCGCCGAAGTCTTGCACGTCTTGCAAAAACACAGAGCACTTCACCACGTTCGCGAGGTCCCCGCCGGCGCCCTGCAGAATGGTCTGCAAATGACGCAACACCAGTCGCGTTTGCTCCTCCACGCTGGCCTCTGATTGCATCTCGCCCGTGGCTGCATCCACTGGCCCCTGCCCGGAAATAAACAAGAAATCCCCTGCCCGCACCGCGCTGGAATAAGGCCCCTGCGGTTTTGGCGCACCTGCTATTTGTAATCGTTCCAACATGAACTTCTCCATTGCCGATGAGAATTGGTGATGTGCTACGGTACTTCTAGCCAACCGGTCTTCTGCAAGCTTTTCATTCAAGATAGCAGAGGGAGGACAGCGATTCTTTTCATCCGCCCATGACCATACGCAAGCACTACGATGTGGCCATCATTGGGCTGGGCACCATGGGAAGCTTCGCCGCCGTGGAGCTGGCCAGGCGCGGCCTTTCCGTGATCGGCCTCGATCAATTCACGCCACCGCACGGCCGCGGCAGCCATTCCGGCAGCTCCCGCATCTATCGCCTCGCCTATCCCGAGGGCAGCGGCTATGTGCCATTGACCCAGCACGCGGGCACGCTGTGGGACCAGGCCGCCGAACAAATGGGAAGCAAACTCTTGCACCGCACAGGTGTGCTCTACATGGGGCCTCCGGAGGACAGCTTTTTGCGCGAGGTAGCAGACAGCGCGTCCACCCACCATCTGGAAACGGAATCGTTCACGGCAGTAGAAGTTCGCCGCCGCTATCCTGCTTTCGAAATTCCGGAGAACTACGCTGGCCTTCTCGATGCGCAGGCTGGTTGGCTCGACGTGGATGCGTCGATCACGTCGAGCCTCGCCTACGCCCAGTCCCTGGGTGTCGAATGCCTTTTCGATCAACCAGTCAAAGGATGGGACGCGAGCGAGCAAGAAGTTCATGTACATCTGGAAAAGGAATCCATCACCGCGGGCCGGCTGATCATGACCGCGGGCGCATGGACAGGCGCCTTGCTGCGCGATCTTAAACTCCCGCTGACGGTCAAGCGCAAGGTCGTGGCATGGTTCGACCCTTTGGCGCCTGAGCTTTTCACGCCGGATAGCGTACCGGTCTTTGCCTTTCCGGAAAACTTCACTTACGGATTCCCCTACCTGCCCGGCGCGGGTGTCCGCCTGGCAGAGCACTTAGGCGGCGACTATCTGCCTGATGCAGATAGCCCTGTCTCGCCACCAGGGCCGGCCGACCTGGATCCGCTGGCCGCCATTGCCGCGAAATACATGCCCGGCCTTGCCGGCACTTATAATCAGGCGCGCGCCCGCATCACCCGTTCCGCGATCTGCCTCTACACCATGACTCCCGATGAGGACTTCATCGTGGACCTTCATCCGCAGTTCAAAAACGTAGTCCTTGCTGCAGGATTTTCCGGTCACGGCTTCAAGTTCGCGCCTTTGATCGCCATTGCCCTGGCCGACCTGGCGCTGCAAGGCAAAACCGAATTGCCCATCGGCTTCCTCTCGCTCAAGCGCTTATTGAAGGACGACAGTTCCCGGTTGTGACCAGTCTGGCGTCAGGCTTTCTTGGCGGGACCACCGAAAACGGGGACGCGGCAACCCACGGTAAGCAATTGAGCCGGGCCGGGGCGGCCCTCCTCCAGCAGCGCTGCTTCAATGCCCTTTCCGTCGTCCCGAATTCGCAAGCGGAACACACGTTCTGCATAGATAAGTTCCGCTTCAATATGCTGCGCCCGGGCGTGGCTGAAAGCATTTCGCAGGGCCTCGCGACGGATGCGGTAAGCAATCCCCAGCAGGACGACCACCCCGAGGGCAGGGGCAAAGTCTTTTGCCGGACTAAAAAAGCGAATCGTCTCCTTCATTAGACCGTCAGCAACTCTTCGTAGAATCCCCCGATTTCGCGCTCTTTATTGACAAAATGTATCTCGAGAATCCAATGGCGTTGCAGGCCCTCTTCATCGAGCGAGCGCATGGGCAGGTTGCTCTTGGGATGAACGTAGAGCGTCACCTTATCGTCAGCGATCCTTTCGTGAGGAAATTGCCCGATGAGATGCCCGGCGATCGGCCCCCCAAACTCCCAGTTGTATTTCGCAGCGAGCGATTCGACGTAATAGAAGAATTCGCAGCTGGTAAGCTCGGGATGGTCTTCGAAGTATTGCTTGCCGTCCACGAATGCAGACTCGACGTCCTCACGCATCTTGAGCTTCAGTGGATCGGCGCCCACAACGAACGTCCGGCCAAAATCCGCTTCCCACTGCTCGAAGACCGGCCCGAGGTCGAGGAAGAGGATGTCGTCTTCACCGATGGTATGGTCAGGCGGATTCTCGGCGTACGGAAGGAGCGTATTCTTGCCGGCGCGAACGATTCGTTTGTGCCAGTAGGTCTTGATTCCATAGAGCTCTTGAGCAAGAGCGTAAATTTCGGCGTTGAGCCCGCTCTCGGTGATGCCTGGGCGAATCAGCCCGCGAGCTTCTACTTCGCGAAATAGCGCTTCCGCGTGGGTCTGAGCTTCCAGAAGCTCTTGGGAGCGCTGCTCTTCCGTTGCTGCCATCCTCAACTCCGTGAAAGAGATTGTGTCAGGTACTACTCTAATAGATATCCCAGGTACTCGGCCCCAGGTGAACGGAATCGGTCTTGACGCTCAGACCCGCTGCACTCATTACAACAAGCCGGTGGATATCATCGCGATCAAGATGAAGTGCTGTAACGCCTACTATGCGTGCAAGGACTGCCATGACACATTAGCCGGCCATGCGATCGAAGTCTGGCCAAAGGTGGAATGGGATCAGTCTGCAGTGCTGTGTGGGGCATGCGGAATAGAGCTGACTACACGGGAGTACCTGGCGTGTTCCAACCAGTGCCCGGGCTGTGGCGCGATGTTCAATCCGGGATGCCGTAACCACTACCATTTCTATTTCGCGCAGTAGCTCGGAAGGTCCCCTCCTACGCTGTATAGCTTCTTCCTAATCCCAGGGCTGACAGCCCCTTGCGATAGGTTATGGAGCTGCGATCGGCCGGGAAATGCGCCTCGTCATGCAGTTTCAGCGGCAAGTCTTCCGGCCACTGCCGCTCGACGATCTCGATATCTTCTCCAAAGACCTGGTAGTTGAAGTCAAGCGTTTGTTCAATGGGGGAGTCCTTGTCGAAGTTGCGGCAGATCGGGACGAAGAGGCGCGTTTTGCGAGCGGAAACCGGAGACGCCGCATTCAAGATGTGAAGCTGCCCGCCGCCCGGAAACGTCACCGTGAGTTTCGCGGTGAACGGCAGGAAGGTCTCGAACCGTCTGTGCCAGGGAAAGTCCGGCGGAGCCAGATGCTTATATCCGTGCGCGTAGTTGCTGACGGTGCTGATGTAGTCAGCCACAAATCCGTGCGGAGTCATCGTCACCTTGTAGTCCGGCACAACCGGATTGCCGCGCTCGCCGAAGCTCTCTTTGTGGACGAAGGCGAAGTGACTGACGTCGAGAAATCCTTCGACCTGGCGCCCCGCCGCGGCATTGATGTCTACGCTGTCGAGACCCACCTGCAGGTAGTCCGCGTTGTACCACTCATCCATCTCCGGAAGAGCTCGCGGACCATCATCGACCAGGCGAACCCACACCAGACCATAACGCTCTTGAGCCTGATACATATCGAGCCGCAGCCGAGGTGAGATGGCTCCCCCAGGATGGGCGGGGATGCAGGTGCAGCGACCCTCACGGTCGTAGCGGAGTCCGTGATACTTGCAGACGATCTCATCGCCTTCGACGTGCCCCAGACTCAGCGGAGCTCCGCGGTGATAACAGATGTCGCGAGCGGCCGACACAGAGCCGTCCGCGACGCGGTAGACAACGACACGCTCATCCAGCAGGCGCGTGGCAAGAGGCTTATCCGTTACTTCATGCGAATGGGCTACTGGATACCAGAAGGGCGCGAGCGCTCGCCAGTCGGTCTCGGTGAAGGCGCAGCCCCGTGGCAGAGCTCTCGTCAGGCCGGCAGCCTGAAGATCAGAGGCCGGAACAAAGGATCTGGACGTCGCCATGGATCATTATGGGCTCAGAGGCTCATCTGAATCAATCAACGATGTCAGCGGCAAATCGTGTTCCTCGACATACTTCCCGATGATCTGGGCAACCTCTTCGAGCTATGCAAGAATGGATCGGTTCGCCATGGAAGGCCGAACGTGAGGAGATCCCACTATGCCGAAGTTGAGTGCACTACGGCTTGCCGCCTGCGTCGCATTATCGACAGGCCTGGCACAGGCTGCGTCTGCCGCTGAAATTCTTATCGTTGATGCGAAGTCTCAGCCGGAGAGTTTGACAGTCGCGCCGGGTGGGGTATTGATCGTCGGGAGCGCAAGCACTCCGTTCATCTACAAAGTGCGCCCGGGCTCGACCACTCCTGAGAAGTTTGTGGATGCCAGCGCGGAAGGGGCCGGCACCTTTTTCTTCGGCATGCTTGCCGACGCCGCTACCAATACATTGTGGGCCTGTCAGCTAACCCCGGTTCCGGGCACAGAGCCGGCAAAGCGCCATACCGCCCTCCGGGGGTTTGATCTCTCCACGGGCGCCCAAAAACTTCGTTGGGACCTGCCTGGGGACAACAGCGTCTGCAACGATTTCTCCATCGGACCGGACAAGGCGCTCTACATCACCGACACGATTAACAGCAAAATCTACAAGCTGCCTGCCGGCGCTACCACTGCCGAACTCTTCCTGGAAGATCACGCCCTCTACGGCATTGACGGGATCACCTTTTTGGACGGCACGCTGTATGTCAACAATGTGTTCTCGAACAATCTCTACCGTATCCCGGTGGACGCTGCCGGCAAGGCCGGACATCCTGTCGATATCTGGATGGATCAGCCGATAAAAGGGCCGGATGGCATGCGCGCAGCCAACGGCAAGCTCCTGGTTGCTGAAAATGGCAGTGGGAAGATTTCCGTGATTACCGTCAATGGCGATAAGGCCAGCGTCACGGTTATCAAGGAAGGACTTAAGACACCGACTGCAGTTGAGCCTGCGGGCGACACGATCTGGGTCGCCGAACGCGGCGCAGGCAAGGCAGTCTCGATTCCGATGCCGAAATGAGACCTCCCGATTGAGCAGCTCAATTCAGTATCATGAGAAGAGTGGTCGGGACGCGGCCCTGAATTGAGACAACTTTGACCAGCAAGAAGGCTCCGCTTGAGCCCCCATCAGATCAAGCGCAAGCGCGCCGCAAGCGCGGAAAGACGGTTCGCCGGAGTCTTGTCGAAGCGAGTAAGGCCCAGGATGAGGCACTTCTCGCTCGCGAACTCCGCACCTCGCAAACTCAGCAGGAACTTGCCGTTCTAGTCGTGGTCGAGTTCACGGGAGAACTCCGCAAGCGCAAACAGCTCAGCCAAGCCGCTCGACTAGCCCGCAGTGCGGCCGCTGTCGTCGCTGGAGAACGTGGGGCTGAAGACGAAGAAGACTTTCCCGGCCCTGCAGCTCCCGCCCTCGACTTCGATGCCAGCCGTGCAGAGTTCGAGGAACTCGCCCGATCAGCCGGTGCGGTCATTGCCGCCACTCTGGTCCAGCGGCGCCAGAGGCCAGATCCCTCGACCCTTGTCGGCCATGGCAAGCTCGAGGAAATTGTTGGCGCTGTGGTCTCCAGCAATGCCTCGCTGGTTCTCTTCGATCATGATCTGACCCCATCGCAGCTCCGGAACATCGAATCCCAGCTACCCTGCCACGTGATCGATCGTTCACAGCTCATCCTCGACATCTTTGCCCGCCACGCCAGGACGCGCGAAGGCCAGCTGCAGGTAGAACTCGCACAGCTCCAATACCAGCTTCCCCGCCTCGCTGGCCGCGGCCGCGCCATGTCGCAGCTGGGCGGCGGCATCGGGACCCGCGGACCGGGCGAAACTCAGCTTGAGACCGATCGGCGCAAGATCAACCTGCGCATCGACCACATCAAGACGCAGCTCAACGCCGTGCGCCGCATCCGCCATGAGCAGCGGCAGCGCCGCGAAGCAGTTCCCGTCCCCGTAGTCGCCCTGGTCGGCTACACCAACGCCGGCAAGAGCACCCTCTTCAACGCTCTGACCGAGGCCGGGGTGCTTGAATCGGCTCGCATGTTCGCGACTCTCGACCCCAAACTCCGCCAACTGCAGCTCCCTTCCCGCCGCAAGGTTCTGCTCTCCGATACCGTCGGCTTCATCCGCAACCTTCCCCCCACATTGGTGACGAGCTTCCGCGCCACGCTGGAAGAGGTCGAGCGAGCTGAAATTCTTCTCCACGTGCAGGACGCGGCCAGCCCTATACGCGAAGAGCAGAAAACTCAGGTTGAAAAAGTTCTGAGCGAGCTTGGCGTCTCGAACAAGCCCGTCATCCAGGTCTTGAACAAGGCCGATCTCGTCCCGCCCCAGGAACTCGCCCATCTTTCCAACGATCGCGAAGCGGTTCCGGTCTCTGCGCTTCAGCGCACCGGTCTTGAACCACTCCTGATGGCCATCGATGCCGCGCTGGTGGTCGACCCGCTGGTCGAAGCCAGATTTCGGCTCCCGCAGTCCGAAGGCTCCATCCTCGCCTCGCTTGAGCGTGGAGCGATCGTCGACGAAAAACGCTTCGAAGGAAACCTGGTCTTTCTGCGAGCCCGTGGACCCGCGTCCCTTCTTGACCGTTACCGCCGTTTCCGTGAGAAACAGGATCCTTCCAGCGCGCGCTTGGCGAAGCAGACTACCCGTTCATCCAGAGGCTGAGGGGTAATCAAAGTAAGGCAGCCGTTACCGCAGCAAGCCCACTCGCCCAAAGGCGAAGCGAGATGAGAGCTGGAAGGGCACGGCTTCGCTTCAGCCGTGCCGTAAATTCGTTGGGAGCTTTCGGAAAACAACGGAACTGGGTTTTGTACCAGGGCAAGACTTCAGTCGGGCCGGATCTCGGCACGGCCAATCCCTTCAAGAGACGACAGTTCCATCCCAGCCAATCCATTGGTGCCAGCCCCGGGCTTCAGTCCGGGGGAGCGGGTTTTTAAACCCGCGGAAACGACCCGGCAAATAGATTGAGGGCTTTAGCCCTGGTGGCTACTCCCAAGCGGTCCTGCCGCTCGCTCACGGTAGAACTCCGGATCGTCGGGAGTCCGGGTGGCGAGACCGCGCGGGCCCGGTACTCCTTTGGGAAGTGTGATGTGTGTCATAGAAGATTCTCCTGATTCGGCCGGTTCTAGGCAGTGACCGTTTCCGGATGCGACGCCGGCTTCTGCGCTGGAGGGTTGACATACCCTTCATGCGCCATGTGCGCGCCCATGGGAATATAAGCTTCCTGCTCCTGCGGAGCCCAGGTGGCAAGACCGTCAACGTAGCGGTTGTACATACAGAACGCCGCAGCGATCAGGACAGTGTCGTGAATCTCGGTGTCAGTTGCGCCTTGCTCACGAGCACGCGCGATGTCTTCGGTGGTGACCCGCTTGCCGCCTTGCTGCACGTGTCCGGCGATGTTCAGGAGCGCTTTCAGCTTCGCCGAAATAGGAGCGGATTCGAAGTCCCGTTTGATTTCGGAGATCAGCGCAAAATTGCTCGCGAGTTCCGACGCGCCGCCTAAGTGGTGGGCAGCCGCGGCCCCATGACTTGTCTGGCAAAAATGACAATCGTTTTGCTTGGAGGTGTAGGTGGCGATGATTTCGCGGTCGGCGCTCGAAAGCGTGTTGGGTCCGCGCAGGAGGAACTCGGCCAGGACGCGCATGGGCTTGGCGGTTTCGGGACGAAACGCAAGTGGTCCGGTGATTCCTGGAAGTCCATCTGGAAGCGTGATGTGGGGCATTGGATTCTCCTTTTGCGATTAAGCTGGAAGCGCCATCTCTCCCCTTGTCATCCCGACCGGAGCGTACCCGGATTTCCTACTTCGCGCTGCTAGCGACGTCCACGTGTGCGGCTCT
>Ga0302180_10001480_pt1 | contig 18766 bp, 20 predicted proteins | sample I_Palsa_E3_2_FD_200575 | JGI IMG/M metagenome (GOLD analysis project Ga0302180, IMG submission 200575) | Peat permafrost microbial communities from Stordalen Mire near Abisko, Sweden - I_Palsa_E3_2 | ecosystem: Environmental > Terrestrial > Soil > Palsa > Peat permafrost | place: Sweden... | reverse complement strand
CAATGCACGGAACAGCACCACATCGCCGCCCCGTTCCAGCATCATAACAAAAATGCAGCTCAGGCCTGCTGCGGGCGAAGGGCTGGCAGCAGCAAGAGCGCGAGCAGGTAGGCGGCAACTCCACAGGCCAGGGTCACAGTCAGGCCAAACTGGATTGCGATCACCATGGCCAGCACGGAACCGAGCACGCTGGCGGCGGCGTTCATTGCCCAGGCCCACTCCACGGCATTGTCGGCGGCAGTGGCTCCGCTGGGAACTTCGATGCCGGAGCCAGCAGCCAGTGCTCGTAAGCCGGTCGGGAATGGCATTCCCATCACGAAGCCGAGAGGTATCAGCAGCACGCCGCTAACCACCAGCCGAACGCCAAATGCCAGCCCCACCCAGGCAGGCAGCGCACGCGGCAAAAGAAATATGTTGGCAATCAACGCGACGATCACCAGCACCAGCGGCATCCAAGCCATTTGAGTACGATGGAGCCATCGGCGCGAAAACAGGCTTCCCGCTCCGCTCGACAACATCAGCAAGAAGATGACCACGGTCAGCGCATAGGTGGGGTGTCCCAGAAAGAGTACGAAGCGCTGGATGAACGCAATCTCCACAAGTATGTAACCCAGACCGACGGCCACGAAATAGAGCAGAGGAAGCGGCGATTGCCGGACTCCGTGCAGCGCAAGCGGCAGAATCAGGAAGCCCACTACGGCGACCAGAGAAATGACCAGCACCAGGAGAAGAACCAGCACCCCCAGGTTGACCTTCCAGTCGATTGCGCCTTGCAGACCTTCTTCTCCGAGAATTTGCCTGGCTTTGAGTGTGAAGAAGAAAAACGGCGCATTGTCGGTGACCGGCGCCACATTGTAGGCATAACTCTGTGCGAACCGGTAAGGATCGTTGCTTGCGATCAGAGCGGAAAACGGATTGTGTCCCGGCTGCGAAGGCAGATAAAGCGGATCGAGTTCGTCATATCGCGCGAAATGATCCTGCACGGCGGACTCTTCTGCTGCGGTGAAAGCGGTTTTCTTGGCCAGCACCACCACTGGAATCCCGTCTTCATCGAGCGCCCCTTGCGAAGCCACGATAAAGTTGCGCGCCGGATCGGCGACGCCAAGACTGTGCAGCGCCTGCATGGCCACTGAAACCACGCGCAGAGCCTCCCGCGGCCGCTCGAACTCCCAGCGCGTAATGGCAACCATGCCCTCCGGTTTGAGATGCTCAAAATATTCCCGGAAGGCTTCCACCGTGTAGAGGTTGTTTTCACTCAGGGCGAAAGCTCCGGCCGCGGTCGAGGCCCAGGTATCGACCAGCGTCATTTGCACCACGTCGAACTGTTGCGGGGTGGAGCGTAGGTAGGACCGGCCGTCGGTTACGTGAATATGCACCTCAGGACGCTCATAGAGATGCTGACTGTAGTCGGCGTAACGCCCGCGCATGATCGTATCGGCAATGATGGGGTTGATTTCAATGCCGGTTACGCTGGGGCTGCCGTTGGCCACGGCGCGCAGCACATCTACGCCGCCGCCCGGCCCGATGATGGCGTACTCCCCGCGCGGACGCAGAACGTTGGCCAACGCGGGTGGACCCGACATGAGGGCTTTTTCCCACCCAGAACCACGCCAGTGCGCCAGGTCGCAACTCATAATGGCGGTGGAAGCGTCGGCATCGATGACGATGGCCTTGGCTTGACCCTGGTGGTCCACTTCGACGCGCGACAAAGCGTTCCAACGCGCGAACTCCACCCAGGCCGGGTTGCGGAACACGCCCTTGGCGTAGACCACATCGATCAACTGGTTGGAGTGATTTGCGGCGATGAGTACGACGAAAAAAGCTACCAAGTATCCCGCGATTTTCCGCTGAGTCAAGGAAGACGCCCAAACGACAGCGGCAACAGCCATCACCACGGCGGCCGCCAGAATTGTGTTCGGTCCTCCGATCCAGTTGAGCAGGGGAACCACCGCCAGGCACGCCAACGCTCCACCGCTGAGATCGGCCGCGTAGAGCCGGGAGACACGCCAGGTCTCGCGCGCAAAGACCACCGAAAACAGCAGCCCAGTCAGGAAAAAAGGCAGCGCGGACACGACATACAAGGCGGTTAGGTGCAGGAAATTCCTTCCCGAGACCATCAGCGCCACCGGGACGTGCAGAACCACCTCCACCACGATCAGCACGAGGATTGAATTGTCGATGCACAGGCGCGCCGCCAGCGTGCGGGTAGCGGTGCGGGCGAGACGCTCCTTCAGCAGGTAGGCAAACACTCCGCCGGCGCCGAGTCCAAGCAGCGCAATCGAAATCGCAAGAAACGCGAAATGATAGAAGAGCACCACGGAGAACAATCGAGTGAGCGCCAGCTCCAGCAATAGCGCGGCGAAACTGGTGAGCCCCAAACCCACGAGAAGCGTGCGGTCGGGAATTTCTGTGGACGAAGAAACTGGCGCGGCAGCCTGAATGGTCGCAGACATGATGGATTGAATGCGCCAGTCTAGCAGAAGGAGTGGTAGGGAGGTGCGCTCCAATGAACTTGTCATCCCGCGCGCGGCGAGGGATCTTAGTGTCTGCCGGCAGGAACGACATGGCGACGCAGGCGGAAACCAAGGTCCCTCGCTGCGCTCGGGATAACACGCGCGCTTGCGAACGTTTCTCGAAAAAACGTCTTAGTTCTCGAGAATGACCTGGGCGATGGCCTGCTCCGCGGTGTGCGAAAGGGACAGTGCGGCATGCTTCACGCCCAGTCTGGCGGCAATCTCGCCGGCTTTGCCGTGAAACGTAATACTCGGACGCCCGCCCGGCAGGCGCACCACCTCGCAGTCCCGCCAGCGCACACCGTGGCTCCAGCCGGTGCCCAGAGCCTTCATGGCCGCTTCCTTGGCGGCAAAGCGTGCGGCGTAGCGCTCCACACGATTTGCCGTGGAGTCGCAGTAGCGGATTTCGCCCGCCGTATAGATGCGCTGCAGAAAACGGTCGCCAAAGCGTTCGATCGATTGCCGGATGCGGGGAACTTCGGCGATGTCGATGCCAGTGCCGATAATCATATTTTCACGTTGCTCGCTCCACAAATGCTTTTCGCAAGTCCGCGACGGCCTCCGCAACGCTCGTGGCAGCCGTGTCGATTACGATATGCTCGCGGTTCCAAGGCTCATACTCGCGGGAGAGAACTTCTTCCCACGTTACGCGCAGTCCGACAATGTCGGCTGGACGTGCTTCCAGGCGTTGACGATGCAGCTGCGGACTAGAACACGTAATTTCGACTTCAAACTTACCCACTCCGGCCAGACTCGCGACCCCAGCCCAAGCGTCGCGAGTCACTCGAAGTGGATTGACGGAATCTGCAACCACAGTTCGACCGAGGAGAAGATTGTCTTTGGCGACCGCGTAGGCCAGGCAATACCCAGATTCATCAAGTGGCCCGTTCATCTTGTCGCAATCACGGATGGCTTGCTCGATGGAGTCGATGCGCAAATATACCGCGCCGAGCTGACGAGCCAGCTCTCTGGCAATCGTTGTCTTTCCCACTCCCGGCAGTCCGCCAAAGATGATCAGCATGATGAGAGAGGGTCATGAGGTGATGCGATTGAGCGCCGCCACCACCGCCGCATTCTGTTCCGGAAACACCGTTCGCAAATCCAGTAACACGCGACCTTCTTCGACCCGCGCAATGATCGGAGGCTCCGAACCGCGCAGCCGCGCGGCCAGTTCGTCCGCGCTCAGTCCTCCACAACTCAGCGCCAGCACTCGCGTGGGGAGAACTGAAGACGGCGCGGCGCCGCCGCCGAGGAGCGATTCACCATCTATGATTTCGATCTTCAATTGCCGCGCATTAACTTTCGACGCCAAGGCCTCGGCCCGCTTGCCGATCTCTTCTTTCGTGAGCCGCATCATGCGCAGCGTGGGAATTGCATCGTGATCGTGCTGTACGTAGGCGAGAAGGGTCGCTTCCAGTGCGGCATAGACCAGCTTGTCCACGCGTAGCGCCCGGAACAGCGAATTGGACCGCATGCGAGCGATCAACTCTGAACTGCCGCTGATCAATCCCGCCTGCGGACCGCCGAGCAGCTTGTCGCCACTATAAGTGACGACGTTGACGCCACTACGCAGGCTGTCCAGCACGCCCGGCTCGCCGCCGATTCCTATCGACCGCAGGTCGAAAAGCGCGCCGCTGCCCAGATCTTCCATCAGCGGAATGTAGCGCTGGCGCGCCAGCGCAACCAGTTCGGCCGTGGTGGGCTGCTCGGTGAAGCCTTTAATCTCAAAGTTCGATCGATGCACGCGCAGCAGCAAGCGCGTCCGCTCGGTAATGGCGGCCTCGTAGTCTGCGGCGCGGGTGCGGTTGGTCGTGCCGACTTCGCGCAGGATCGCGCCCGACTTGGCCATCACGTCGGGGATGCGGAACGAGCCGCCGATCTCCACCAGCTCGCCGCGCGAGACGATGACTTCTCCGCCCTCCGCCAGCGTATTCAGCGCCAGCAGCACCGCAGCCGCATTGTTGTTGACCACGATGGTCGCGATTCCAGCTCGTGTGGCCTCTGCATACGCCATCTCGGTTCGTGTGGAGAGAGCCGCCTCGGCTGTCCCGCCAGGGCGAAGCCCGGCGGCACTCGCCGATACCGCAGGCATCTCGTAACTCAGCAGCCTGCGAAACAGCCGGTCCACATGCACATCCCGCTTACCGCGATCGCCGGTGGCCAGGTCAAATTCCAGATTGGAATAACTCGTGGCCGTCTCGCGAATGTGGTCGATCACCGCATCGCTCAGCGGAGCGCGGCCGAGGTTCGTATGCAGGATCACACCGGTGGCGTTAATCACCGGCCGCAAGGAGTAACTCAGCGTACGGCGAAGTTGATTCTCTACCGCGCCCGACAGGCCTGAGAGCGCAAGCTGCAGGGCGTTCCCGTCCAGCAACCCCGAGCTGATTTCTTCCCGCAGACGAGACAACACGACGCGCGCCGCGTCCACAACGGAATCATGCCCGTAACTTTCGGTCAGGGAGCGAACCGCCGGGGCACGCATCACGTCATCGACGGAGGGAAGTTTGCGAAGGAGCTCCGACAATGCTGCGGTTTTCACCCCGAGATTATCCCACGAAGAGTAATGACCGCGCACTGCTGATTGAACCGGTCGACGCTCTACAGCGTGTGCATATAGGCCAGCAAATCCTGCAGATCTTGCGCGTTTAGCACCTGGCTGTAGCCCGGCATATCGGGACGGCCGTTGCGAACAATGTCGGTGACGCGGTCGTCGTTTGCAGGCAGTCCGGTTTGCGGAAGATATTGATGCTGGAACACGCCTTTCAACCCTGGACCCTTTTTCCCCTTGGTGGAATCGGGACGGTGGCAGCGGTCGCAGTAGTTGTCGTAAATTTTGCGGCCGGCGGACTGCTGCGCAGTGAGGCCGAGTTCGGCATCCGATTTTCGGCGCTCCACGTCACACCCCGGGAGGGCCGCAAGTGCAACGCAGGCTGCCAGAACTATCACGACCCAATGGCGTTGGCCCATCATAAGTCGCCAGTCATGTTGTCGTTCGATTCCTCGCATCGTAATCTCGATCGTTCGATCCGCTTGATTTAGTCCGCAGTTTCCCACAGCGGCAGCGCTCCGACCGACGTACAATCATAGAGCAAAAGCCATGCCAGTTGCCGTGAAGCGGGTTTACGAATCGATATCGCGCTCCGATGGAGCGCGTGTTCTCGTCGATCGCCTGTGGCCGCGCGGTCTGCGAAAGTCTGAGATCGCCCTGCACGAGTGGCTGCGCGATCTCGCTCCCTCCAACGAACTGCGCAAGTGGTATCACGCGCAGCCGGAACAATGGATAATTTTTCGCAAGCGTTACCTGAAAGAGCTGGCCCGCCCCGAAGCGGAAAAAGATTTGCAGAAGCTTTACGCCCTGGCCCACGAGAGAAAACGCGTCACGCTGTTATTTGCCTCGAAGAACGAGAAGCGCAACAACGCCGTCGTGCTCAAAGACTTGCTCGACGGAATGCGCAAACCACCCACCGGCACAGGTCCCGGTGCGCTCCGGGCCATGCGCGCGCGGGAAGCAGCAGTGCGGCGCCGGTAGGCACATTCGCTGCGCATCCACTCCTTAGATCTGGATCGACTCACTTCTTGTTCTCCATCTTTACATTTAGAATCTGCCCCATGAGGGCTGTCTTTCAGTGGAGCCTGGGCGCGCGCACGTTGGAACTGGGCAAGCGCACGTTGATCATGGGCATCGTCAACGTGACGCCGGACTCTTTTTCTGACGGCGGCCTCTATGTCGATTCCGGCCAAGCCGTCGCTCACGCGGTTCAATTGCTGGACGAAGGCGCCGACATCATTGACGTTGGCGGAGAGTCCACTCGCCCCGGCGCTAGCGTCAATACCGAATCTGCCCAGCCACAAGGCAGCTTGCGCGCCGCGAAAGGCGCAGTCAGCGCGGAAGAGGAGCTGCGGCGGGTGTTGCCCGTGATCACGGCGCTCAAGACACAGCGACCGGATGCGGTGATCTCGATCGATACCTACAAGGCTAGCGTAGCGCGGGCGGCAGTAGCCGCAGGAGCTGAAATCGTAAACGATGTCAGCGGCTTTCGCTGGGATCGGCAGATGGCGAAGACGATTTCGGAGATGAAATGTGGGGCCGTGCTGATGCACATGCGCGGCCGTCCCGAAGAGTGGAGCACTTTGCCGCCGCCCGGCGACATTGTTCTGCTGGTCAAGCGCGAGCTCAGAGAATGGGTGGAAGCGGCGGTGTTGGCCGGCGTGCGCCGCGAGAGGATCGCGGTCGATCCCGGCTTCGGCTTCGGAAAAAACTTCGAGCAGAACTATCCGCTGCTGGCTCGCTTTCAGGAGCTACAGTCGCTGGGCTTCCCTCTGCTGGCGGGGACGTCGCGAAAATCATTTATCGGCCGTATGCTCGCAAAAGAGGGAAAAGACGCCCCCATGCCAGACCGCCTCTACGGAAATCTTGCCGCACATACCATTTTGATTCTCAAAGGCGCGCACATTCTACGAACGCACGATGTGAAGGAAGCCGCAGAAGCCGCCCGCGTTACGGACACAATCCTCGCGGCTCACTGATGTGGATCAGTATTTTCATGTCGGATGATACGGAAGTTGGACGCGTGTCATAAACAGATGTCATCTCGGCTGGGAACGTTTCACTTTCGACGCAGGCGTGTAAGTTTTCTCATCAAACAAATCGAAGAAGCGAGCTCTTTTGCACAGTTGCCCAGCGGCGGGGACGATAGTATTCAACTTAAGATTATCCTCAGTCTCCTGTACTCTCTTGCCGGTCTTGTGGTGGTGCCAAGAACACGCAGAAAAATAGCGAAGGGCCGACCACCTTATGTCGTCTGCTACGAATCCTGTACCGAATATAATTTCTTCCGCGTCCAGTGGCGCTGCCGCCGCAGCTCCTGCTGCTGCGTCCATATCGACTCCTGCACTGCTGGCGGCAATGCTGCGAGTATCGCCAAAAATTAGCGATCTCTTTTTTTCGCCCGGCAAGCCCCCGCTCGTCGAAATTAATGGAAAACTCACCCCCGCCGGAACAACACGCGTCCTCATGCCCGAGGATACTCGGCGCATTGCGGCCGACCTCATCGGCGATAACGTAGATGCGACCGATAACTTGAGGAAGCTTGGGTCGTGCGATGTGTCTTATAGCTTGCCCGGTTCCAACCGGTTTCGGGTCAACATCTTCATGCAGCGCGGTACCTGCGCCATCGTGATGCGAGTCATTCCGGGCAAAGTTCCGGACTTCGAGTCTCTGAACCTGCCAGCCGAGTTGGCGAAGATTGTAAACCTGCGCAATGGAATCGTGTTGGTCACCGGCCCAACCGGCTCCGGCAAATCTTCCACCCTGGCCGCGATCATCGACAAAATTAATAAAGAGCAGTTCTATCACGTGCTGACCATCGAGGATCCCATCGAGTTCCTGCACCCCCACAAAAACTGCATTGTCCATCAACGGGAACTGCACAGCGATACTCCCAGCTTTGCCCTCGCCCTAAGAGCGGCCCTCCGCCAGGCTCCAAAAGTGATTCTTGTGGGCGAGATGCGCGACCGCGAAACCATCGAAATCGCCATGGAAGCCGCAGAAACGGGTCACCTGGTCATGTCCACACTGCACACCATCGACGCCTCGAAGACGGTGGAAAGAATCGTGGGAGTGTTCCCCATGGCGGAACAGCACACCCTGCGAAACCGCCTGTCCAAAAGCTTTCGCTATATCATTTCGCAAAGGCTCATCCCCCGCAAGGATGGCACCGGGCGCGTGGCTGCCATTGAAATATTAAAGTCCACTCTGCGCACTCGCGAGTACGTCGAAAAAGGCGAAGGCGATGGCAAGACCTTGCTGGATGCCATGCGCGTCGGCAGCCAGGACGGCATGCAACACTTCGATGGCGAGATCGAGCGGCTGATCCGCGAAGGCGTCCTCGACCTGGATACTGGACTTGCCTACTCCACGAATCCCGGCAATCTTCAGTTGGAGTTGGCCGATTTTGCCGCGGAACTCGCCGATCCGCTGCTGGAAACGAGTGCGACGTAGGGAAGCGCCAGGCGGCCTAGAACTCCTTCTTTGAATCCAGAAGAATCGTTACCGGGCCCTCGTTTACCAATTCCACGCGCATCGTTTCCTGAAAGCGCCCGGTCTCGCAGCGAAGGCCCGCTGCCCGGATTTTCTCCACAAAGAACTCATAGAGCCGGCGCGCTTTTTCTGGAGGCGCGGCGGCGTCGAAGGACGGACGCTTGCCTCGCCTCACGTCGCCATAGAGCGTGAACTGCGAAACCGCCAGCACGCTGCCGCCAACGTCTTGCACGCTGCGATTCATTTTTCCTTCGTCGTCTTCAAACACGCGCAGGCCAGCGATTTTCTCCGCCAGGTATATCGCGTCAGCCTCGGTATCGTCGCGACCGACGCCCAGCAAAACCAGCAGCCCCAGGCCGATCTGGCCCGCGATTTCACCGTTCACCGTAACTTGAGCGCGGCTCACCCGCTCTACGACAGCACGCATGTGGTTTGACCAGTAAGAGTGGCCACGTTTAGGATGCTGATGGTATACCACAGCGTCGGCCTGACAAAGCCTGCGCTTCCTTTACAGCCGTTTACCCGGACCATTACACTACACGTTCGCCTTTTTCCGTTGCTGTGGCATCTGAGGAGCAAGGGATCTTGCATTCGGCGATTTGAGTCCAGACATCGAATTTCAAATCTAATCGACTTTAAGCGAGGAGAAACATGGCAGCCGTTGACGAGAAAGTTAAGCAGATTATCGTAGAGCAGTTGGGCGTGGATGAGGGCGAGGTCACATCCAGCGCGTCGTTCGTGGACGATCTGGGCGCGGATTCACTGGACACGGTGGAACTGGTGATGGCTTTCGAAGAAGGCTTCGACATCGAGATTCCCGACGAGGACGCGGAAAAGATCCGCACCGTGCAGGACGCCATCGATTACATCTCCAAGCATTCGAAAGGCGGCAAGTAGTTTGGGACGAAGGGTCGTCGTTACCGGCATCGGCCTGATTTGCGGCGTGGGAAATACCACTGGAGAGGTGTGGCAGGCCGTGCTCGCGGGCAAGAGCGGCGTGGCCCGCATCACCCAATTCGACTCCACGAATTTTGCCTGCCAGATCGCCGCCGAGGTCAAGAACTTCGATCCGCTCAACTTCATCGAAAAAAAAGAAGTCAAGAAGATGGGACGCTTCATTCACCTGGCCATTGCCGCCGCGGATGAAGCGTTCAAAATGTCGGGCCTGCGGATCACACCCGAGAACGACGAACGCGTGGGCGTGCATATCGGGTCTGGCATCGGCGGGTTCGACATCATCGAACGCGAACACACGGCGCTATTCGAAGGCGGCCCGCGCAAGATCTCACCGTTCTTTATTCCGGCGGCCATCATCAATCTCGCGGCCGGCCATGTTTCCATGCGCTTCGGGGCCAAGGGACCGAACGAGGCCACGGCGACTGCTTGCACCACCAGCGCCCACTCCATCGGAGATTCTTTTCGGATCATCCAGCACAATGACGCCGACGTGATGATCGCGGGCGGCTCCGAAGCCGCTATCACGCAGATGGGCGTCGGCGGATTCGCCGCCATGCGCGCGCTTTCCGTCCGCAATGACGACCCGGAGACCGCCAGCCGTCCCTGGGATAAGGATCGCGATGGTTTTGTGATGGGTGAAGGCGCGGGCATCCTGGTGCTGGAGGAACTCGAACACGCCAAAAAGCGCGGCGCAACCATCCTCGCGGAAATTGCCGGCTATGGCATGTCCGGCGACGCCTACCACATGACCCAGCCTGCTCCCGAGCATGAAGGCGGATTCCGCGTGATGCGCAATGCCGCGCGCGATGCCGGCATCAGCGCGGACAAAGTCGATTACGTCAACGCCCACGGCACTTCCACGCCTATCGGCGATACGCTGGAGGCACACGCCATCCGCAATTTCTTTGGTGAGCGCAAGATCCCCGTCAGCTCAACCAAGTCCATGACTGGCCATCTCCTCGGCGGTGCCGGCGGCCTCGAAGCTGGCATCACGGTTCTTGCCCTGCGCGATCAAATCCTTCCTCCCACTATCAACCTCGTCAGCCAGGACCCCGAAACCGCCGGCATGGATTTCGTCCCCAACCACGCCCGCAAAGCCAAACTCGAATATGCCATGTCGAACTCCTTCGGCTTCGGCGGGACGAACGGGGCGCTGCTGTTCCGGAGATGGTCAGAGTAGAAGATATTCGAAGGGAACTTCGGCAGGCCTCTGTTACTTCGGGTGGGGAATTATCGACAAGACAACGTACTCATCCCCGCGAATCACAAAATAGAATCGCCAGCTGCGATTTACCCGAGCTTGCCAGATATCGTTCGCCTCGTCGTATTTCTTAGCGTGCAGGGAAGGATGTCCCAGCCGATTGAGCAGAAACCCAAGTTGCTTAGCGAAAGCTTTGCGCACTTCGGGGAGCAGCGCTGCATAATCCTTGTCAGCCCGCGCCGTGAAGCGGACTTTCACTTCCGCTTCCTCGGACTTTTGCTCCGTCTTCCCGTCCTGCGCTCAAGCGCAGAGATGGCTTCGGTCGCCGATCCGTAGGGACCATGGGTGCGACCCTGAGCAATGTCATTGAGCCCTTCGGCCAAATGCCGGTCGATGACGGTTTTCGGGGTAAAGGTAATCTTGCCGTTTTCGAAGGACGCTTCCAACAGATCCCCGATGTCCAGAGGCACCCGCTTGCGGATGCTCTGCGGAATGACGACTTGGAATTTTGTTTTTACGGTGACCAGCTCCATGACAATGCCCCCGTTAGATAGTTTAACAGTTGATCTATCCAAATGTCCGACGGTAAATGCGGTCCCCGAAACCGCAGGCAATGGATTTCGTCCCCAACCACGCCCGCAAAGCCAAACTCGAATATGCCATGTCGAACTCCTTCGGCTTCGGCGGGACGAACGGGGCGCTGCTGTTCCGGAGATGGTCAGAGTAGAAATCCTCGTCAGCCAAACAGCGGATGCGGCACCGTGATCGAGCTCGGCTCGGCAGCGGCGCCCAGCAAGGCGCCCTGAAAATGTCGAAACCGACTCAGAAAAAGGCCTTATTCGCTCCGGCGGCTCTCTCTAGGTTCGGTTTCAGGATATAAGCAGATTTCCTGGCGCAGTGTTAGGCCTTTGCCGCGCTTTTTGCACTCTCCAGTCCACTCCCCGGTACTGGCCCTTTAGTACCCCTGCGCCCTGCCCCTTAGGGTTCTTTCCATCCCCTCCACGGCAGGGCAGAATGACTTTCGTACTAGAAATCGGGCCCGATCCCATGGAAAAAGCCTTCGGCAGTGCCCTGGCGTCAACTGTCTCTACCAGGAAAGTGGCGGCTCGCGCCGCCCTGGTCGACCTTAAAGAATCATCCCGAGCCTTGCTGTCCGAGTGCTTCCGCCAGTTCGGCATTGAGACGGTCGCCACTTCCGCGGCATCGGTCGACCGCCTGCGCCAGGAGAAATTTGAAGCCTGCGTGGTCCATCTGGCGCCCGGCGCCGAAGCGGTCATGGAGGCGGCGCGCACTTCACCCTCCAACAGCCGCCTCGTGCTCTACGGTCTCGGCGGCAATGCCCAGCAGGCCATGCGGTTCTCGAAGTACGGCATCAACGCCATGTTTCATGAGCCGCTGGAGCGGCCCGCGGCGCTCAAACTGGTCCGCGCCACCCACATGCTGGTGCTCCACGAATTCCGCCGTTACGCCCGCATCCCCATCATGACCGAAGTCACGGTCGTCAGCCCCGATGGCCACCGCCTCAGCGCCTCCAGCCTTGAGCTCAGCTCCGGCGGCATGTCGTTAAAAACCAGCGAGGACATGCCCTCCGGCACCAGCGTCGAGATTTCTTTTTCTCTGCTGACCCTGCCGCGCGTCAACCTGCGCGGGGTTGTGACCTGGCGCAAGAGCAAATCCTTCGGCGTCCGCTTCGATCCCGCCGACGAACGCCGCCAGAAAGTCAAAGAGTGGATCGACGGCTATTTGGAAAACTAGCAAGAGTTGAGCTCCACCACGGTCCATGTAGGGACCGCCGCCCTTCGACTTCCCCCTCGACTTCGCTCGGGGCTTCGGCAAAACAGGGCAGGCTCTCGGCTGTCCGACGAGCGAAGCGGCGCGTGCCGCATCGCCCCGTTACAATACCCTCGTGACCGAAGCCAGCACTCGCGAGGCGTCTACGGCATCCGAAGTTGTGCCCGGTTCCCGCCGCTTCACCCTCCGCCAAAGAATAGTCCTGCGCATCATCATCGCCGCTGGATACTGGTTCATCCGTCTCATCGGACCTACGCTGCGCGTGTGCGTCTCGCGCGAAGAAGGCGCGCAGCAAAGCGTCGGCCAGCGGCCGCTGGTCCTCAATTTCTGGCACGCCAGCATCATTCCCGCCACTTACCTCTTCCGCGACGCCGGCATCCGCGTGATGAGCAGCAACAGCTACGACGGCGAATACATGGGACGTATCATCCACAGATTCGGCTTCGTCGCCGTCAAAGGCTCCAGTAGCCGCAACGCCGTGCGCGCCCTGCTCGGCCTGCGCCGCGCCTTGCAGCAAGGCTGGGCCGTCGCCTTCAGCATCGACGGCCCGCGCGGCCCGCGCTACCAAGTAAAGCCCGGCCCGGTCGCGCTGGCGCGCTCTTCCGGCGTTCCCTTGAGCACGTTCCACATCGCAGTCAAAAACGCCTGGGTTCTCAACACCTGGGACCGCCTCATTATCCCGAAACCGTTTTCGCGCATTCTGATGCGCTTCGGCAAGCTCATCCCAGTTCCGGCGGAGGCCAGCGAGGAAGACCTTGAACGCTATCAACAGGAGTTGCAGGATTCGCTTGATCGCATCTGCGAATTCGCCGAAGCGAACGTAAGAAAAGTCGGCGCGCCAGAATTTCCTTATAATGTTTGACGATTTTTCGAGCAGTCGGGGGGATGTAGAAATGCAAACCACGATGATCGGCTACACCGCCAGGAAGATCAGTCCGATGCTTGCCGCCGCTGACATGGAACAGACCCTCGCCTTCTACCACGACGTTCTCGGATTCGAAGTTGCGCGGAAGTCTCCCGAGTATTCGATCGTGGAGCGCGATGGCCAGACCATCCACTTCATGAAGGCCGCATCCGAGGAAGTGATGCGCTGCGTCCGCGGCCACACCGAGATCTATATCGAAGTCTCGAACATTGCCTCGCTGTGGGAGCACGTGAAGACGTTCAAACACCGTTATAAGATCCGCGATCTGTTCGACCGGGACTACGGCATGACGGAGTTCCACATCGAAGATCCTAACGGCTGTTTGGTTTTCGTTGGGGAGCCGACCGCGCAAGTTCACCGGGACTAGAGGCCCGGTTCGTTGAAATTCTCTAGTCCTGTCATGTTGAGCGGGGACTCAGCTTCGCGAAGCGGGGCTCGACCGCCGCCGGAGCATTCCTACTGGATTCTGAAATCTGGGACCGGCTGAGGATCCCGATGCCGTTCTCGCGCATGCTGCTGCACGTCGGCTGTTTGACGCGCTCTATGACCTTGCATATAATAGGTGCCGCTTCAGTGATTGGCTTGGACTGGAGCAACGACGGTTTGGCCATCTAGCGAGATCCCCCACTCGCGAACTGCTTCGCGTCCGAAGGAGAACCCCTTGCGATTTGCAACTCTCGTTCCGTCCCTTCTAGTCGCCATGACATCAATCAATGCACAAAACAACGCACCGGTCCGCCTCGCGAATTTGCCAGCCGTTGCGCAGGCGAGCATTTCGACAGCCCTCGGGCATGACGATGCCCAATACCGCGCAAAGGCGTTGAAGGGAAGCTTTCGTATTGCAAACCCAGCGCAGCGGTTGGCTGCAAATTTCTCATCAGATGGCGTGGAAGTGCAGAGCGGCAACGCGCACTGTGTAATGCAACTGGAGGGATATGGTTACGGCGAGATTCATCTCCCGCTGACTCCGAGCGTCCCTCAAGCTGAGCTAAATCATGTGCAGTATGTGCGGGGAGGCTTGACGGAATGGTATGCCAATGGCCCCGCTGGATTGGAGCAGGGGTTCTCCATCGCGAGCCCACCTGGCCTGTCCCATGGTCTGCCGCTGACGATTGATCTGTCGATTGCGGGAAATCTGAAGCCAGTACTCGGTAAAGATGGCAAAGGTTTGACTCTTACAGGACCTGAGGGCAACTTGGCTTATGCCGGCTTGTCAGCTCTCGACGCCGATGGACGCCAACTTGAAGCATGGCTTGAACTGAGAAATGCTCGCCTGATGCTGCGCGTCGCCGACGGCAATGCGCGTTACCCAATACTGATCGATCCGATAATTCAGCAGGCCGAGCTGACCTCCTCTGACGGCCAGGCAATAGACTTTTTTGGCTGGTCGGTGGCGATCAGTGGGAATACGGTGGTGGTTGGCGCAACCAACAATCCGTACCCCACAGGGGCCGGAGCCGTCTATGTCTTTGTGAAGCCGTCGGGTGGATGGGGCAACATGACGCAGACGGCGAAGCTGACGCCTTCGGACGGAGTCGACGGAAACCAGTTTGGCGGGTCCGTGGCCATCGATGGTGACACTATTGCGGTTGGGTCACCGCGCGCCCCATATCCGACCTGCACGGGAGCGGTCTACATCTTTTCTGAGCCTGCTGGGGGATGGACGGACATGACGGAAACGGCGGAGTTAACCGCCTCGGACGCTAAAACGAATACCTTCTTAGGATTTGACGTCGGCATTAGCGGCGGTACCGTGGTTACACAAGGACAGGGCGCAATGTATGGTGAGGCGGCATACGTTTTCGTCGAGCCCGCCGGCGGCTGGTCTAATATGGAGGAGACGGCGGTTTTGACGGCTTCGAACAATCCTCTCGAGCTGGGAGGCAACCAGGGAATTGCCATAAAAGGGGGGACCGTCGTGGTCGGCGCCCCACTAGCGACCGTTGGGGAAAACCCCTCGCAGGGAGCGGTTTACGTGTTTCTCGAACCCGCTGGCGGCTGGGTCAACGAACAGGAAACAGCCGAGCTCACCGGGTCAGACGACGCGCAATATTCTATGTTTGGCACGGGGGTCAGTATTACCGCCGACACAATCGTAGCGACGTCCGTCGGGAACGCATATATATTCGTTGAACCTTCCGGTGGCTGGACGAATACGACGGAAACAGCTGAGCTGCTTCGGTCCACCGACCAATTAGCGCCTGAAACCGGCATCGCTGCTTCGGGCGATACCATTGTCGTGGGACACCGCGTGTTCATTAAGCCACCCACCGGATGGGTGACGACTTCGAAGGCTAGCGCGGTGTTGACTCCCTCGAATCTCCAGGAAGACAGTTATTTCGGCTCCGAGGTGGGTATCGATGGCGGGTCAATCGTCGTTGGCGCATATTTTCAGAACGTCACTGGAAACGTCGCTCAGGGCGAGGCCTATGTGTTTGGCGCTCCAGCGCACAAGAACTAGGGCCGATCGCGCCGGATGTCATTTACGGCGCACCGTTGAGGAGTCAATGTCGGGACACGTCGCAATCCGGGAGTGGAAGGTTTGACTTCCGCACCGTCTTCCCGATAGATTTCTCAAGCAAAGTTTTTTCGTTCTTTGACAAAGCCTTCGGTTTGCGCGTCTTTGCCCGATGGCGAAGACAGGGAAGCGGGTGCAATTCCCGCGCTGCCGCGCAACTGTAAGCGAGAACATCGCAGCCGTCCACTGGGAGCAATCCCGGGAAGGCCGTCTGCAAATTTCGGACGCCCGAGCTAATTGCTAACTGCCAATTGCTGCCCGCGCATCCTCACTCGCAAAGCCAGGAGACCGGCGTAAACCGTCCACCTTAACCCCTTTCGCGTGAAAAGGAGGATGGTTATGCGCGCACTCTGCGCCTCATTTTTGATTTTCGCCGCTGTCGCTCTTCCTGCAGCATCCGCTGCCGACCTCAAGGTCAAAGTCATCGACCCTCAATCCGCCGCCGTCGCCGGCGCTCAGGTTTCCTTGCTTTCGAAGGGATCCAACACTCCTCTGCGGGTGGTCGCCACGTCCGCCGAAGGAATTGCAATCTTCGGGGATTTGTCCTCAAGTAGTTATCAGATTCAGGTCCTCGCCCCCGGCTTCGCGCCGCACACCGAGGATGTTGCCGCCGCTCATCCTGACATCCTCACCATCCAGTTGCATCTCGCCACAGCATCGGAAACCGTGGTCGTAACCGCAACCCGAACTCTCGTGCCCGCCGGGGAATCAGGCGCCAGCATTTCCACCCTGGAAAGCGAGCAGCTCGAAACCATGCAGCCCATCGCCGCCGACGATGCCATCCGCTTCCTTCCCGGCGCAGTCATCAACACCGCCGGCCAGCGCGGAGGATTGTCGTCTCTGTTCGTGCGCGGCGGCGAATCTACTTACAACAAAGTGATTGTCGATGGCGTCGCCATCGACAATCCAGGCGAAACCTTTGACTACGGCACGTTGCCGCTGACACAAGCCGATCGCGTGGAATTTCTGCGCGGCGCGCAAAGCACTTTGTACGGGTCCGATGCCATGACCAGCGTCGTGCAGGTATGGACCCGCACCGGAAGCACTCCGGTCCCCGAACTCCAGTTCGGCGCCGATGGAGGAAATTTCGCAACCGCCAACGGCAACTTATCTCTGGCCGGCGCCCACGGACGGTTCGACTACAACTTCTTCGGCGATCAGTTCAACAGCAACGGGCTGGGCGTGAACGATGCATACTCGGATTCGCTGCAGGGCGCGAACGTCGGCATGGCTATTAGCGATCACGTCACGCTGCGCGTGAGAGCCCGCCACTCCAACAGCTATACCGGTCTGCCCGGCGAGTGGAATTTCAACGGCGACGCGCTCCTCGCTCCCGATTCCAGCGAATCGGAGCATCTGAACAACATTCTCGGAAGCGTGGAACTCGCCGTGGCGGCCCCTTCGGGATGGCAACATCGCTTTACCGCCTTCGACTCCCTTTATCGCTACACGGATTCGAACCTGAACCCTCCCGCCGACAGCTACGACAGCTACGCGGATCTCTACCAAACCCACGTCAACCGCGTGGGAGTCGAATACCAGGGCGATTATTCGGAGCGGACGTCAGCTAGTTTTGCGGCGCACAGCACTTTCGGAGTTCGCATCGAAAACGAGACCGGCGTTGTCTCCGATATGAATTCCCCTCCTCCCGCCGCCGGGCAACGGTTGGATCAGGATGCCTATCTGCAACAGCAGTTCTCCTGGGGCAGGCTCTCGGCCATTGCGGGCGGGCGTTTCGTGCACAGCAGCGCCTACGGCAATATCGGCGTGCCGCGAGTCGCGCTCACTCTGCTCGCGTTGCGCGGCGGAGAACTGTTTTCGGGAACGCGCCTGCGCTTTTCCTATGCCATTGGATACATGGAACCGGCCCTCTATGAAACCTTTGGCGAGATTGCCTATGACTACACCTCGAACCGCGGCCTTCTGCCGGAGCGCACTCGAGCCTTTGAAGCCGGCATCGAGCAGAAACTGTTTGCCGGCCGTTGGGCGCTGAACGCCGCCTACTTCAACAATCTTTTCCACGATCAGATTGAGGCTGTGCCCACCTCGTCGGGCGCGTACCAGTTTTTCAACCTGGAACAGTCTTTCGCTCAAGGCGCCGAAGTTGAGCTACAAGGACGAATTCGGCCCAGATTATCGCTGACTACGGCCTATACCTACACCTCGACCGAGATCCTCGAAAATCCGCAGTGTACGCCGGCAAGTCCTTGTGGTTTTCCCTTTGCTCCCGGCGATCCTCTGCTCCGCCGCCCCAAGCATTCGGCGACCACCCTGTTAAGTTATCTGGGAAAACGCTGGGGCGGAAATCTGGCGGGAAGTTTCGTGGGTGCGCGGCCCGACGACGACTTCTACGGCTTCGGCATCACCCACGCCGCCGGCTACGTCCGCGCCGATATCGGTGGATGGTATGCCATCAACTCTCGCGTAACTGCCTACGCAAACGTTGAGAACGCGCTCGACCGCCGCTATAACGAGGTGGTCGGCTATCCCTCGCTGCCCGTCAACTTCCGCGCCGGGTTTCGCTTCCGCGTAGGAGGCGAATAGCGAGCGGGCGGCAGGCACAAAATAAAAGGGCACGAGTTCATGACTCGTGCCTCTTTTACTGCGAAAACCGCGAATCTAACTCACCTTTTCCGGAGGCCTCACCATTGCCATCGGCATCGAGGCGGCCATCTTGCCGCCGAAATACTTGGATCGCGCCAGAAGCAGTTTCTCGATATCAAGCCCGGTCAGCGGCTGCTGCCGGCCCAGCAGATGCGTAACCAGCGCAATCTGCGCAAAGTGTTCCACCGTTTCCATTTTCATGTAGGCGTGTTCG